>Ga0207868_1001041_pt1 | contig 22533 bp, 19 predicted proteins | sample Passage237B_FD_187370 | JGI IMG/M metagenome (GOLD analysis project Ga0207868, IMG submission 187370) | Cellulose adapted compost microbial communities from Newby Island Compost Facility, Milpitas, CA, USA - Passage2 37B (SPAdes) (version 3) ... | reverse complement strand
TGATGCGCAGCGATTTCGGCGCGATGCGTCCGATCGCCGAGCCGGCGAGCACGATGGTGTTGGGATTGACGATGCTCTTCAGCGTCGGCGTTTCGCCGCCGCCCCACACTGCACCGGCTTGGCGGCAACCTTCCGCCCAGCCTTCAACGAGCGCCTGCATGCGCGGCGCATCGGCAAACCAGTTCGAATCGCCCACGGCCGCGTGCATCGCGACCGAAGTCGGCAACGCGCCGCAGGTCACGAGGTCGTTGACGATCGTCGCCACAGTATCGATGGCGATTTCGCGATAAAATTGTTTACCCGACTGCGTGTAGACCGCGTCGGCCACGAGGTTTTTCGTGCCGAGACCTTCCTCAACATGCGCGAGAAAATGATCGTCCGCCTCCATGAGGTAGCAGCTTTCGCCGCGCGTGTTGGCGGGCTCAGCGTAACCATGCGCCTTGAGCAGCGGCGCAGTGGTCTTGGCCGCCTTTTGGCAGGCGCGCTTGAAGGCATCGAGTTGGTCGTAGCTGACGCCGGATGATTCGTAGGAAAGGCTCATACAAACAAGTCACCACGAAACACACCAAATACACGAAAAAGAAAACATCCTTTCGTGCGCTTCATGTATTTCGTGGTTATCCATCAGTAGCTCCGCCCTTCGGTTTTCTCGTAGTAATTGATGTAGGCCTGATTCACGACGCGATAACCGCCGGCCGTCGGGTAATTGCCGGTGAAATACCAGTCGCCACTGTGATTCGGCACGGCCGCGTGAAGGTTCTCCACGGTCTGGAAGATGATTTCGATCTGGCCGGTCCAACCGTTCTTCGGCGGCGAAACGCGTTCGACAATTTTCGCGGAAATCTCCTCCGGAGTGAACGAATCGTAGATGCGCTTCACGTGGTTCGTGGTCGCCTTGGGTTTGCGCACTTCTTCGCGGCAGAGGTTGTAAACCTCCTGCAGCAGATCGGCCTTGCCGCGCTCCTTCAGCAATTCGACCGCGGCTTCGAACGCGATGAATTTGCCGAGCTGCGACATATCGATGCCGTAACAGTCGGGATAGCGGATCTGCGGCGCGGTGGAAATGATGACGATCTTGCGCGGCTGCAGCCGGGCGAGAATGCGCAGGATGGATTTGCGCAGCGTGGTGCCGCGCACAATCGAGTCGTCCACGCACACCAGATTGTCGCCGGGATTTACCGAGCCATAAGTGATGTCGTAAACGTGGCTCGCGAGCTGGTTGCGCATCGTCTCCTGTCCGATGAAGGTGCGGAGCTTGATGTCCTTGCTGACGACTTTTTCGCTGCGCGGCCAGTTGTTGAGAATGAGGTCGTCCAACATCGCCTCGGTCAATTTGCCGGCGTTGCTGGCCTCGAGAATGGCGTGCTTCACTTCGCTGCGGCGGCGTTCGCGCAGCGCGGACATGAGACCGTAATACGCCACTTCGGCGGTGTTGGGAATAAACCCGAATACACTGCGTCCCCAATCGTGATCAATGGCCTTGATGACTTGATCGCACAAACGCGCGCCGAGCGCCTTACGCTCGCGGTAAATATCCACGTCGTTGCCGCGGGAGAAATAAATGCGTTCGAACGTGCATTCCGAGCGCGGCAAGGGCGCGGTGTAGGCCGTGTCCGAGATCGCACCGCTCTTCTTGATCACCATGACGTGACCTGGCGTGACTTCGCTCACTTGGTCGGCATCGAGGTCAAACACCGTCATGAGCGGCGCACGCTCGGAAGCAAAGGCAACGACTTCGTCGTTCTTGAAATAGAAGCATGGGCGGATGCCCGACGGATCGCGCGCGACAAACGCGTCGCCGTTGCCGGTGAGTCCGCAAAGCGTGTAACCGCCGTCCCAATTCTTCGACGCGCGGGTGAACACGCGGCTCAGGTTGAGATCGGTATCGATGCGCTTGGAAATCTCTTCACCCGGCAAGCCTTGGCCACGCAGCTGGCGGTAAAGGTCTTCGTGTTCCTCATCGAGGAAGAAGCCGATTTTTTCGAGCACAGCCTGCGTATCGGTCGCGAAAATCGGGTGCTGGCCCATCCCGATCAACGACGCGTTGAGCTCGGTGGTGTTGGTGAGGTTGAAATTACCGCAAAGCGCGAGGTTGCGCGTCGGCCAAGGACTGCGGCGAAAATACGGGTGGCATGACGACATGTTGTAGCCGCCGCTGGTCCCATAACGCAAATGCCCCATCAGCAGTTCGCCGCCGAAATCGAAGGATTTTTTGACGGTTTCGGGAAACTCCGGGTGAACTTCGCCGGAATTCACCTTGCTATTATACTGGGCGAGCAGGGCCTTGAAAATCTTGTCGAGCGGGTTGGACTTAACGCTGCGCTCGCGAAACATAAATGCCTCGCCTGCAGACACATCTAGCTTAACGCAGGCCACGCCCGCGCCATCCTGACCGCGGTTGTGTTGCTTTTCCATCAACAGGAAAAGCTTGGTGAATCCCCACAGTGGCGACCCGTATTTTTCCTGGTAATAAGAGAGCGGCTTAAGGAGCCGCACCAAGGCTACGCCGCATTCGTGGGTGATCCGGTCGCTCATGACGTTGCACCCGGGTGTTCCAGCGCTTTTCCGGTGGAAAAGCGGCGTTTAGGAGATCGTTTCGAGTGATACCAAGTCCTCACGGGCGTTAAAACGCTCATTGCGTTCAACCCGGCCGAATCGTCAACGGCTTTTCGCATTTTCGTCACAAAACACCCGGAGCCACTCAGACCCCTTGACCGCGCGCGGTTGATGGGGAAGAAAACTTTCCGACCATGCTCATTCTCCGCGGCTCATCGGCCCTTTCATCCTTTCGAATCAACAAGCTGCTGCAAGATCTGACCGCCGCAGGCATCCCCGTCCGAGCCCTCACCGCGGAATTCGTGCATGTCTGTGAGCTGACCGCCGAGTTGACGCCCCGCGAGCACGAGGTGCTGGAAAAGCTCCTCACCTACGGCCCCACCAGCAAGACCGCGGCAGCCACCGGCTTGTTGCAAGTCGTTGCACCGCGCCCCGGCACGATTTCGCCCTGGTCGTCCAAGGCCACCGACATCGCGCACATTTGCGGACTCGCCAACGTGAAGCGTATCGAGCGCGTCATCGCCTACACCCTCACGATCGACCACGCCGCGCTCGCCAAGCCGCTCAACACCTTGTCCGCGGAGCAATTGCAAGGCATCCGCGCCGCGCTCCACGACCGGATGACGCAAACTGTGTTCAATTCGATCGACGACTGCGCCGCGCTCTTCCGCCACGACACGCCGAAGCCGATGACCAGCGTGCCGGTGCTCGCACAAGGCCGCGCCGCGCTCGAGACCGCCAATCGCGAGCTCGGCCTCGCGCTCGCCGAAGACGAAATCGATTACCTCGTCGCCGCCTTCACGAAGCTCGGCCGCGATCCCAACGACATCGAGTTGATGATGTTCGCGCAGGCCAACTCCGAGCACTGCCGCCACAAGATTTTCAACGCCTCGTGGGAGATCGACGGCGTCGCGCAGGACAAGTCGCTCTTCGCGATGATTCGCAACACCTACCAGTTGCACAGCGAAGGCATTCTCTCCGCCTACAAGGACAACGCCGCGGTTCTCACCGGCACGCGCGGTGGGCGCTTCTTCGTCGATCCGCGCACCGGCGAATACGCCGCCAACGAAGAACCAATTCACATTCTCTGTAAGGTCGAGACGCACAATCACCCGACCGCCATCTCGCCCTTCCCCGGCGCCGCCACCGGTTCCGGCGGCGAAATCCGCGACGAAGGCGCCACCGGTCGCGGCGCGCGGCCCAAGGCCGGCCTCGTGGGGTTTACCGTTTCCAATCTCCGCCTGCCCGGCGCCGTGCAACCATGGGAAAAAGACCACGGCAAACCCGGCCGCATCGTTTCCGCCCTCGATATCATGATCGACGGCCCGCTCGGCGGCGCCGCGTTCAACAACGAGTTCGGCCGCCCCGCCATCAACGGCTACTTCCGCACATTTGAACAAGAAGTGCCCGGAGCGAACGCCCCGGAAATCCGCGGCTATCACAAGCCCATCATGCTCGCCGGCGGCCTCGGTAACATTCGCGAAGGCCACATCAAAAAAGGCGCGATCAATCCCGGCGACAAACTCGTCGTCCTCGGCGGTCCCTGCATGAACATCGGTCTCGGCGGCGGCGCGGCCAGCTCGATCGCCAGCGGAGCCGGCAGCGAAGATCTCGATTTCGCTTCCGTGCAACGCGACAACGCCGAGATGGAGCGTCGTTGCCAGGAAGTCATCGACCGCTGCTGGGCGCTCGGCGATGAGAATCCCATCTCGTTCATTCACGACGTCGGCGCCGGCGGCGTTTCCAACGCCCTGCCCGAACTCGTCAACGACGGCGGCCGCGGCGGCAAATTCGACCTGCGCAAACTGCCCAACGACGAGCCCGGCATGTCGCCGCTCGAAATCTGGTGCAACGAATCGCAGGAGCGCTACGTCCTCGCGATTCCTGCGGATCGTATCGATACGTTCGCACAACTCTGCGCGCGTGAACGCGCGCCCTTCGCCATCGTGGGCGAAGCCACCGAGCGCAAACAGCTCGTCGTCGAAGATCCGCACTTCAACAACACGCCGATCGACATGCCGCTCGAAGTGCTCCTCGGCAAACCGCCGCGGATGCACCGCCAGGAAAAGTCGCTCGCGCGTCCGCAACTGCCGCTCCGCTTCGGCGACCTCACACTCGCCGAAGCGGTCAAGCGCGTGCTCTCGCACCCCGCCGTTGCCGACAAAACGTTTCTCATTTCCATCGGCGACCGTTCCGTCGGCGGTCTCATCACGCGCGATCAAATGGTCGGCCCGTGGCAAGTGCCCGTGGCGGACTGCGGTGTGACCGCCGCCGCGTTTGATGTTTATACCGGTGAGGCGATGGCCATGGGCGAACGCACACCCGTCGCCGTTAACAATTCCGCCGCCTCGGCCCGCCTCGCCGTCGGTGAAGCGCTCACCAATCTCGTCGCCGCGCAAATTGGCGATCTCGGCAAAGTTAATCTCAGCGCGAATTGGATGGCCGCTCCCGCCGTGCCCGGCGACGCCGCCGATCTTTACGCCGCGGTCAAAGCCGTCGGCATGGAACTCTGCCCCGCACTCGGCATCACGATTCCAGTCGGCAAAGACTCGATGAGCATGAGCACCGTCTGGCAGCATGACGGAAAACAAAAGCGCGTCACCGCTCCCATCTCGCTCATCGTTTCCGCCTTCGCCTCCGTCGAGGACGTGCGCCGCACGCTCACGCCGCAATTGGTCAAAGCGCCCGACACTCACTTGCTATTGATCGATCTCGGTCGCGGCAAAAATCGCCTCGGCGGTTCGATTCTCGCACAGACGATTTCGCAAATGGGCGAAGCCACACCCGATGTGGACGAACCGACCGACCTGAAGAATTTCTGGAACGCGATCCAGCAGCTCAATCGCGAAGGAAAACTTCTCGCGTATCACGATCGCTCCGACGGCGGTTTGCTCGCGACCGTGGCCGAGATGGCCTTTGCCGGACACACCGGCGTCGATCTCGAAATCCCGCACCTGCACGATGCGTTCTCCGCGCTCTTCAACGAAGAACTCGGCGCGGTTGTCCAAGTGCGCGCCGACGACTTCGACGAAGTTTGCCTCGTGCTGCGTCAGCATGGTCTCAAGGCCTGTGTCTCGCGCCTCGGCACGCTCAACGCCACACACACGTTCCGGGTCCGTCAGGACAAGCAGGTTCTGTTCGAAGAAAATCTTTTCACGCTCCGCGGTTATTGGTCCGACATAACGCGCCGCATCGCGGCTCTGCGCGATAATCCGGAATGCGTCGAACAGGAATATAACCTCAAGCTCGACGCGAAGAATCCCGGCATCACGCCGAAGATCACTTTCGATCCCTCCGCTCTGCGGCCGGAGATTGTGTCGAGCAAGACTCGTCCCGCCGTTGCCATTCTGCGCGAGCAGGGCGTCAACGGTCAGATTGAAATGGCCGCGGCTTTCGACCGCGCGGGCTTCAAAGCCGTCGACGTGCACATGAGCGACGTGTTGGAAGGTCGCGTGTCCTTGAAAGATTTCCGCGGCCTCGCGGCCTGCGGCGGCTTCAGTTACGGCGACGTGCTCGGCGCTGGCGAAGGCTGGGCCAAGAGCATTCTCTTCAACGATCGCGCACGCGCCGAGTTCGCTGCATTCTTCGCTCGCGAAGACACGTTCTCCCTCGGCGTTTGCAACGGCTGCCAGATGCTCAGCAATCTGCACAGCATCATCCCCGGCGCCGAACACTGGCCGCGATTTGTGCAGAACAAATGCGAGCGCTACGAAGCGCGTTTCGTTTCACTCAAGATCGAGGAAAGTCCGAGTGTGCTGCTGCGCGGCATGGCCGGTTCGGTCATTCCTGTCGTCGTCGCGCACGGCGAAGGTTTTACCGAATTTCCCAACGCCTCCGCGGCGGATCAATTCAGCACTTCCGGTCTCGTAGCCGCGCGCTTCGTGGACAATCACCACGCGCAAACCGAAACCTACCCGCTCAATCCGAACGGCTCGCCGCACGGCATGACAGCGATCACGACCCGGGATGGTCGCGTCACGATCATGATGCCGCACCCCGAGCGCGTCTTCCGCACCTGCGCAATGAGCTGGGCTCCGCGCGAATGGGGCGAAGACTCGCCGTGGATGAAGCTCTTCTACAACGCCCGCGAGTGGGTCGGTTGAGCAGGCAAGTCGTTTGACGATTTATAAAAGTGCGACCGCTGTCACACTTTGCGGCGCCATCTCGTCCTAGGAAGTGAGCCCTACTCACGGGCCGCTTCCTATGAAACAACGATTCGACTATTACCAAGCTGCGCCCGAGGCGCTCAAAGCCCAACTGGCGCTGTCCAATTACTCCCGCAATTGCGGCCTGGAGCCCGCCTTGCTGGAACTCGTCAAAATCCGCGCATCGCAAATCAACGGCTGTGCCTATTGTCTGGAGATGCATACGCGCGAAACGCGCGCGGCCGGCGAGACCGAGCCGCGTCTGCATTTGCTGGTCGCCTGGCGCGAATCGCCGCTCTACACGGAACGCGAACGCGCCGCGCTTGAGTGGACCGAAGCAGTCACGCTCGTCGCCACTTCGCGAGTGCCGGACGATGTCTACGAACGGGCACGTGCACAGTTCAATGAATCCGAGTTGGTAAACCTCACACTCGCTATATGCGTGATCAACTCGTGGAACCGCTTCGCCGTCAGCTTCCGCGCCGTGCATCCGCTGCCTTCAACCTACTGAAATCGAGTGCAAACGGGCGGAGCGCACTCGCGCTCCGCCCAACTTGAGAAAAGGCCTGCCTCCGTTCTAGTTACGACTGTTTCCTCTCCTCATGGTTCAGCGCCACCAGTCCACGCACGCCGCCGCTTTCGAAGAGCACCGCCGGCATTTGCAAAGGGTGGCTTATCGTTTTCTCGGCTCGGTGACGGACGCCCAGGACATCGTGCAGGAAACATGGATTCGCTGGACCCAAGTTAACGCAGCGGAAGTGAGCAATGTGCGCGCCTATCTCACACACATCGCTGCTCGCCTCTGCCTAGATCAATTGAAATCCGCACGCATGCGGCGAGAGCGCTACGTCGGTCCGTGGCTACCTGAACCCATCGTGGAAGCCGCCGATTACAAGACCGACGAGCATCAACGGAGCACCGAGGATGTTTCGATCACCCTGATGCTGGCGCTGGAACGCCTTACACCACTGGAACGCGCAGCCTTCGTGTTGCACGATGCGTTTGGTCAGACGTTCGCAGAAGTGGCGCTCGCGCTCGATCGCAGTCCAGCCACTTGCCGACAATTGGCTGCTCGCGCACGCCGTCATTTACGCGCCGCACGCAAGCGGTTCACCGTTCCGCCCGAGGAAGGCAACCGATTCGTGGAGGCATTTCTTCGCGCCACGGAAACGGGTGATCTGGCCGACCTCACTCGCATCCTTGCAGCGGATGCCGTGTTGCACTCCGACAGTGGCGGCAAAGTTCGTTCTGCGCGTCGACTCATTCTGGGGGCGGAACGGGTCGCCCGGCTTTTCATCCACCTCAATCGCAAGCACGGTCCTGCCCGACATATCCAACGAGCCGTCATTAACGGCCTGCCCGGCCTCGTCATGCAGGATGGCACAGGAGTCACGCAAACTCTAGCCTTCGAAATCCATGACGGTGCTATCGCCAGGCTCTACCTCGTGCGCAATCCGGAGAAGCTGCGTCACCTCATGCCGCCAAGCAGTGCGGCCAATTGAGTTCGAATCCGGGGCGTCCGTATTGTCAGAATTTGCGCGACTTTTCATCGCGGCGCGGTGGCGTTGACTGAATCTCAATTCTTCAACCCCACCCCGCGATGATTCGTTTACCTTTCCTTCGCTCTGTTGCGCTTTGCGCATTGGCTAGCCTCGCATTCACCGCCGCCGCACGCATCGGCGATCGTTTTCCTTCCGAAAAGAAAATCGTCATCGATCCGGTGACCGGCGCGGAACTCACGTTCCTCACCAGTGAACCGCGCGGCGATTCGAAGATTTATCAAACGCACCATCAATGGACCGCCGACGGCGAGTGGGTTGTGTTTCGCTCCAATCGCGTGCGCGGCCAAGCGATGGCCGTAAATGAAAAGACTGGCGACATCGTGCAGGTGACCGAAAACGGTTATACGGGCATGCTCTGTCTCGCCGATCACACGATGAATCTCTATTTCGTGCGCTTGGTGGATGCCGAGCCGCCGCCCGCCGTGACCGGCGCGGAACCGGCTACGCCAGCAGTGAAGCCCGGCGATGCGCATAAGGAAGCGCAGATTGTGCGCGTGGACTTGGGCAAACTTTTCGCCGATAGCGCGGCCGGCACAGTCGGCGACTCGACGGCATACGAACACGTTTGCGGCGTCATTCCCGCCGAATACGGCGCGGTGGGTGACGTGGCGATCGATCCGAATGAGGACTTCGCTTACTTCCGCGTCGCGGGAAAAGAGTTCGCCGCGAAGCACCTGCCTCCAGACACGCAGATCGAATCGAATTTCGGTCCACGCAACATGGGCGCTGGCCCGACGGGTTTGGCCAAGATGAATCTCTCGACCGGCGAGGTCAGTTACATCGTTTCCGTGCCGTTCCAAATCGGCCACGTGCAAACGAATCCGTGGATGCCGGGCGAAATCGTTTTCTGCTGGGAAACCGGGGGCAAAGCTCCGCAACGCACTTGGACCGTGCGCGCCGACGGCTCGGGCCTGCGTCCGCTTTATCCCGAATCCGATTACGAATGGGTCACGCACGAAGCGATCATCACGAAGGACGAAGTCGCCATCGCCATCATGGGCCACCGTCCGGTTGGCTCGACCGACGCATGGGGGCCGAGCGGCACGCGCGAAAAACCCACCGGCTATGGCATCATCAATCTGCGCACGCGCGAAATGCGCATCATCGGCCAGACCGCTGAAGGCAGCGGTTATTGGCATGTGCACGGTTCGCCTGACGGGCGTTGGGCCGTGGCCGACGACTTTGCGCGCAATCTCTGGCTGATTGACCGCGCCACCGGCGAAACGCTGCTGCTTACGACCGGGCACAAAGAAACCGCCGCGGATCACATCCACCCGACCTTCAGCGCCGACAGCACGCGCATCCAGTTTCAGTCCGCCATGTTGTCCGAGGATAATCGCACGATGAACATCTGCGTCGTGCCGGTGCCGGAAGCATGGCTGAATCGTCCGGTGCCGTCCAAGGACTAACAACCGCGACGCGTTTCTTCGCGTCGTTCACTCGATGAGCGCAAGGCGCATCGCCTTGTGCTTCAAGTTCATCCGGCAGTAGTTCGGACTGCCAAATAGTTGAATCGCGTGGTCATTCGCGCGACCGCGCAAAATCGCGTTTGTCAGACTGGGCAAAGCGGGGTTTTTTGTGGGAATATGGCTTTGGATTTTGTCGGACAACGATGCATGAGCGAACGCGAACCCGAGCTCGGTCTCGGGGCGGTGGTTGAACTCGACCACAACCGGATCACAGTCGAGTTTGCTGCTACGCGCGAAAAGCGCATCTACGCTCGTGGCACGCCGGTTTTAAAGCGCGTGCAGTTCAATGTCGGCGACAAAATCGCCGCCCGCGACGGCCGGACTTTAACCGTCGAAGCGGTTACCGAGGAAAACGGCCTGCTCGTTTATTCCGGCGGCGGTATCACGGTGCGGGAGTCTGAAGTGTCCGATCTGACGAGCGTGAGTTCGCCCGCCGAGCGATTGCTCGCCGGCCAGGCCGATCCTTCCGAAATTTTTGACCTGCGTCTTCGCACCTTGAAGATGCAGGCGAAGCTCCGCCAATCCGAGGTGCGCGGTTATCTCGGCGGTCGCATCGACCTGATTCCGCATCAATTCTACATTCTCAACGAAGTCGCGCGCCGGCAGATTCCGCGCGTGCTGCTCGCGGATGAAGTGGGCTTGGGCAAAACCATCGAAGCCTGTCTCATCCTCCAACGCCTGTTGGCAATCGGCCGGGTGAAGCGTGCGCTGATTTTGGTGCCCGAATCGCTCGTGCACCAATGGTTCGTCGAATTGCTCCGCCGCTTCAATTTGTGGTTCACCATTTTTGACGATGCACGCTGCGCCGCCTGCGAAGAAAGCGAACCGGAGAAAAATCCGTTCCTTTCCAGTCAACTCGGCCTCGCCAGCGTGAGCTTTCTCGCCGGTGACGAAAAACGCCGCGAACAAGTCGTCGCTGCGGGCTGGGACCTCGTCATCGTGGACGAAGCGCATCACCTCGGCTGGACGCCGCAGGAGGCCAGCGCCGATTATCAACTCGTCGAATCGCTCGCACAAAAAACGCCGGGACTGCTGCTCCTCACCGCGACGCCCACACAACTCGGCCTGACCGGGCACTTCGCGCGTCTGCGCCTGCTCGATCCGCATCGTTACAACAATTACGAAACGTTCCTCGAAGAGACCGAGCGCTTCGGTTCCGTCGCGGCCATCGCGGATCGATTGATCGAAAACCAGCCGCTCAACGCGAAGGACCAGGCTGCGTTGAAAAAGATTTTTACCCGCGATCCCGAAGGCCTTGAGCAACACCTCGTTGATCTCGCCGCCGGAAAGCCCGGCGCACGCGACGCTCTGCTCCGCACGCTGCTCGATCAGCACGGCACGGGCCGCATGATGTTCCGCAACACGCGCGCGGCGATGAGCGGATTTCCCAAGCGCTTGTATTGCCCCGCGCCCATCGAAGGCGCCTCGCCTACCCTGCTCGCGCGCGTCGCTCGAGAAATGCTCGCCGAAGAAACCGGCGCGGAGTCCGAGATTCGCTATTCGTTCAAGGATGACCCGCGCGTGGATTGGTTGCTCAAGTTCCTCAAGTCGCATGCCGACGCCAAGGTGCTGCTCATCTGCAAGTCGGAGCGTAAGATTCTCGCACTCGAAGCCGCCATCAAGGAACGCTTCAACCTCAACCTCGCACTCTTTCACGAAGGGCTGCCGCTCGTGCAGCGCGATCGTCAGGCGGCGTGGTTCGCCGAGCCCGATGGCGCACAAGTGCTGCTCTGCTCAGAAATCGGCAGCGAAGGTCGCAATTTTCAGTTCGCGCATCATCTCGTGCTCTTCGACCTGCCGCTCAATCCCGGTCTCGTCGAACAGCGCATCGGCCGCCTCGATCGCATCGGCCAGACGCAGACCATCCGTATCCACGTGCCCTATCTCGTCGGTGGTGCCGATGAAGCAGTCGCTCGCTGGTATCATCTCGGCCTCAACGCGTTCGAAGCACCGTTGCACGGCGGCAACGAATATCGCGACGCTTACCAAGAACGCCTGCTCAAACTCGCCGCGGAATTCGGCAAGGAAAAGGATCACTCCACCGCGCACGCGAAATTGGAAAAGCTCATCGCCGAGACGGAAAAGTTCCGCGCCACATTAAATCAGAAACTCAAGCAGGGCCGCGATCGGTTGCTTGAGCTCAACTCCTTTGATGCCGCCGCAGCAGAGCAAATCATCACGAAGGTCCGCGCCGCGGACAACGATCCGCAACTGCGCACATTCCTCACCGATTTACTCGACCATTTCGGCGTGCGTGTGACCGACCACGAAGAAGGCGACGTGCATCTCGACGCCGATCACGCCTACGTCGAGGCCTTCCCTTCCATTCCGCGCGAAGGCATGCTCGCCACCTATAATCGCGAGCGCGCCATCGCTCGCGAAGACATCCGATTGATCACCGCCGATCATCCGCTCGTGCAGGATACGATTGATTTACTGATCGAAGCACCCGCTGGCACCACCGCATTTTGCCTGCTCGAAGCCGACCGCCCTAATCTCTTGCTCGAAGCCGTGTTCGTTTTGGAAACCGTCGGCGATTCTCGCTGGCACGTAGATCAATTCCTCGCGCCGACACCGATTCGCGTGCTGGTGGACATTCACGGACGCGATCTCACCGACGAACGCGCTCCGGCCGAGCTCGCCCGCGATTTGGAAGACGCGCCGTTGCCGCGCTTTTTGGAAAAGCCCGGCTTCAACGCCACCTTGCTCAAAAATCTGCTCGAAGGCGCCACCGAACGCGCCGAAGCGCTCGCGCAACCGCTGCGTCAAACCGCGCGCGAAACCGCGGCCGCAGTGCTCACGGCTGAACTGCAACGCCTCGTCACGCTCGGCAAACTCAACGACAACGTGCGTCCCGAGGAAATCGAACTCGCCAAGAAGCAAGTTCGCCAAACACGCACCGCCATTGAGCAATCACGCCTGCGATTGGATTCCATCCGCCTGATTCTCGAAGGCGCGGGCGATTGATTAGACTTAAAAAGGCGGGCGCTGCCCCGCCTTGATGATCAAATCGTCATCGCTTTGGCGGGATCAGGCGATCCCGCCCTACAATTATATGCTCATCCGCTTGGCTGCTGCTTCGATTGGTAAAACGGAATGATCTGCTTGAGGTGGCCTTGCACGATATTGCCGATGGTTTGAGGCGGCAGCGTGCCTTTGTGCAATTCGAAGATCGCCACGAGCAACGCCAATTCGATGTCGGCCTTTTTCGCACTAGCAGTCTTCATCGCCGCCACGATTTCGAGCGCTTTCTTTTCAGCCTGTTTGTAGTCTAGGAAGTTCTGTTCGGTCGGCGTTGCCATGTGTCAAAGAGGTGCCGGCGGCCCGCTGGCGTCAAGCGTGAGCGATCTTGACCGCGTGCCCGAATCGCGGCATGGTTCGCGCGTATGACCCGCCCCTTGGTCATCGCCGCTTGGGTTGCCCTCACACTGGCTGGCACCGCCTGCCATCCGCCATCATCCACGACCCACAATTACGAGCGCACGCCCACCGCGTTTGACCACCAGGAGTCGCGGCAATCCTACGTGGATGGCCACTACAAGAAGTATCTTGAAGGCGGTCGCGCACCCGACGAAAAGGCCGCGCGCGCGATGGCCGGCTTGGAATGGGACACGCATGCGCGACGGAATAACGACCGTAACAACGAAACGGTGCGTTGGAGCACCGCCGATCGCGCCAAAGCCGAACAACGCGCATTCGAAGGGAAACTGCGCGAGCTGGGCTATTGATTTTCAACCGCGATTACGCGGATGGAATTTCGAGTGCTGATCGATGAGACGTTTCGATTCGACCGCGGTGTAGATCTGCGTCGTCGCGATGTTGGCGTGACCGAGCATTTCTTGGATCGCGCGTAAATCCGCACCGCCGCTGAGCAGATGCGTGGCGAAGGAATGGCGCAGCAAGTGCGGTTTGACCGGCTTGGTGATGCCGGCAAGGCGCGCGTATTTTTTGACGATCACCCACAGCGTCACACGCGAGAGCGCAGTGCCGCGTTCGCTGAGAAACAGCGTGCTACCGGTGCGGGGTTTCACGAAATGCGGCCGGCCAGATTCGAGCCACACGGCGATGGCATCCGCCGCTTTGCCGCCGATCGGCACCACGCGTTCTTTCGAGCCTTTGCCGAAAACGCGCAAAAAACCGTGTTGGAGATCGATTTGCTGGATCGTAATTCCGGCGAGTTCCGAAACGCGCAGGCCACTGGAGTAAAACAATTCGAGCAACGCCTTGTCGCGCAACGCATGCGCATCGCCACCATTCGGCGCGGCGAGCAATCTATCCACTTCATTCGCGGTAAGCGTGCCGGGCACCTTGCGCTGTAGTTTGGGCGTGCGTAGCAACGCGGTGAAATCGTCGTCACGCAGTTTCTCGTGCTGCAAATAGCGCGACATCCCGCGCAAGGCCGCGAGTTTGCGGGCGAGACTGCTGACGGCGTAATCCGCGCCGCTCAGACGGTGAATCCATTTGGCGACCGCGTCGCCGGAAACCGTGCGCCAATCTTTGTGACCACTCTTGGCGAGAAAGTCCGCGCACTGATCCAAGTCATTTAAGTAACCTTCCTGAGTTTTTCGGGACAGCCCGCGCTCCAAACTCACGAAGCTCAGAAAGCCGTCGATATCCTCAGCGAATCCCGCCGTGGATTGCGACACGGCAGGACGACGGCTGGAAGTCTTTGCCGGCATAGCCGGAACCAATCACCGCCGGCGCGGCGGCATGGCGGGGCGGTTGCTTTGCTCGCGCACGCGATAAGTGATGCGCGCCTTTTCCAAATCGTAGGGGCTCATTTCCATCTTCACGGTGTCGCCCGTGGCGATCTTGATGAAGTGCTTGCGAAGCTTCCCCGAGATGTGGGCTAACACGACGTGGCCGTTGGATAACTCGACCTTGAACATGGTGCCGGGGAGAACGGCGACGACCTTACCCTCTACCTCAATCGAATTTACATCTGCCATACAATGGGGAGGGACGGAACAACGTGGACTTGGTGCATAAATAGGTTTCGGAGGTCGTAAAACCCACTTGTAAGCCCTAGAAGCCCCCCGTAAGTCAAGGTTTTACCCATAGCGCCACCTTCGAGCCGCCATCGTCAACGATCATGGATTCAGTCAGAAAACCCGCACCTGAGTGCCCTTTTGAAAAGCGCTTCCCGTCTCAACTGGTGCGCGACGACGCATTTTTCATGAGCCTGGCCTACAATCAAGCCATCGACGCGTGGCGGCGCGGCGAAGTGCCAATCGGAGCCGTGATCGAGCGCGACGGTGAAATCATCGCCCTCGCCCACAACACCGTGGAAGCCGCGCACGACCCCACCGCGCATGCCGAGGTGCTTGCGATTACGCAGGCCGCCAACGCGATTGGCGACTGGCGGCTCGACGGCTGCACCCTCTACGTTACGAAGGAACCGTGCCCGATGTGTTCGGGTGCCACCCTGATGTCGCGGCTCAAACGCGTATGCTACGCGGTGCGTGATCCGAAGATGGGTTGTCTCGGCGGCGCGACCGATCTCAACGCCCTGCCCCGTGTGAATCACCACCTTGAGATTTCCGCCGGAGAAATCATGGAAGCCGAGTGCCGCGAACTGTTACAGGCTTTTTTTCGTTTGAAACGAATCGACGAAGACACAGCAGGCGGTTGACGAATCAAACAGTCGATGCAAGTTGTCTTTTCCCGTTAACATTAACTCCAACAGAACGATAAACATGGCATACGAACTCCCCCAGCTGCCTTACGCGGCCAACGCTCTCGAACCGCACATTGATGCGCGCACGATGGAGATTCACCACGGCAAGCATCATCAAGCCTACATCACGAATCTCAACAACGCGCTCGCTTCGGCCAACGTCACCGGCCCGGATTGCGTGAACCAACTAATCTCCGATCTCTCGAAAGTGCCCGAGACCATCCGCGGTGCCGTCCGCAACAACGGCGGCGGTCACGCCAATCACTCCTTCTTCTGGAGCATCATGGGCCCCGGCAAAGGCGGCACTCCGTCCGGCGCGCTCGCCGACGCGATCAACGCCACTTTCGGTTCCTTTGACAAATTCAAGGAAGAATTCGCCAAGGCCGGCGCCACGCGCTTCGGTTCCGGCTGGGCCTGGCTCTACGTCACCTCGGACAAGAAACTCGCCGTCGGTTCCACCGCCAATCAGGACAGCCCGCGCATGGGCAAGGCCGTCGCCGGCATCGAAGGCCGCCCGATCCTCGGCCTCGACGTCTGGGAGCACGCCTACTACTTGAACTACCAGAACCGTCGTCCCGATTACATCGCCGCGTTCTGGAATGTCGTCAATTGGGACGCCGTCGCCGAGAAGTTCGCCAAGGCCACCGCCTAAGCGACCTCGCTATTCATCAATAAGCCGCACCGATTTGGGTGCGGCTTTTTTTGCGTATAAAAATCGGCGCTTGGGGCGACGCGCTCAAAACTGCACCGTAGCCGTCACCGGGAAATGGTCACTCGGTGCACACTCGAGCGAAGCGTAATCGAGGATAGCAGCTTCGCTGACGGCGATCGGATTGCGCGCGAGAATCCAATCAATGCGCAGACCATCGCGCAGCGGCGGACGATGACCGTGGAAGGAATTAAAGTCCTCGTTGCGGCGCTTCGCCGCCGCAGTCCACGTGTCGGTGAGTCCGGCGACAGCGGTCAGTTCAGTGTAAGCTGCACTCGCGCCGCCCGCGCAGTTGAAATCACCAAGCAACAGCAGCGGTCGGTTGGATTCGCTGGCCGCAATTCGCTGGCGCACAAGCGCGGCGGATTTTTGCCGGGCCGATTCGATTTCGTGATCGAAGTGCGTGTTCCAGACTTCGAATTCACGACCCGTCGATCGATCGCGAAAATGCACCCAAGTGACCATGCGTCGGCAGACGTTGCCCCACGTGGATGAGCCGATGACTTCGGGCGTGTCCGAGAGCCAGAAATGATCAAAGGCCAGCGGCTCGAAACGGTCGCGACGATAAAAAATCGCCATGAACTCGCCGCGGCTGCCGCCATCGCGTCCAAGACCAATCCCATCGTGCGTGGGCAGACCAGCAGCAATGTCCTTCACCTGATTGTAGCGACCTTCCTGTGTGCCGATGAGATCGGGATTTTCGCGCGTGAGCAATTCACACATGACCGGGCACCGTCGTTCCCAATGATGCGGCGGCGGATTGCCCCCCACCTGCACGTTCAAGGTCATGACGCGCAGGTGAAGTTCTGAATGCATTGCAGATTCGGCAGACGAAGCGGGATTAGGCATGGGCAACGATACCGAGATAACCGGCATCCGCTTTGCGAAGTTAAGAGCGGATGTTTCGTAGAGAGCTGGGCCGCGCGCTCAGATCAACGCCACAAGGCGCTGGCTTGCAGCGTGGGCCCAAAACTCGTCGGGCTGATCGGCGTGCTCTTGCCTGTCTCTGTATCGAGAATACAGAGACGGCTCGTGCTGCGATCGCGCGCGGTGTAAACCAAGTGGCGACCATCAGGGAGCCAGCACGGCTCGATGCCGTCGAACGGCGCGTGCGAAACTTGCTTGGCCGCACCGCCCTTGGACAGATCGTAAACGGCAATCTGATAGCCGCTGCCGATACGGATTGTGAACGCGATTTTGTTGGGATCCGCGCGATTCCAATCCGGCTCCGAGCAGTAGCCGCTGATATTCGTCGGCACGCGGCGCATGCTGCCGCCAGCGACCGGCATAATGTAGAGCTGCGGACCACCCGCGGCGTCCGATGTAAACACCACACGCGAACCGTCCGGCGAGAAACACGGCGAAGCTTCAACCGAATCCGTGCGCGTGAGTCGACGAATCTGGCGACCTTGCGCATTGCCCACGTAAATCTCGGCATTGCCCTCGCCGCTCAGCACCATCGTGGTTTGACGACCATCGGGACTGAAGCGACCACCGCTATTCGTGCCCTTGAAACTCACGAACGCCGTGCGCTGGTAGTTATTAAGGTCGATTTGGAAAATATCGGGAAAGCCCGAGCGAAAATAGCTCGTGTAAATCAGCTTGGTGCCATCGGGCGACCAGCGCGGCGTGAGCGCTTGCGCATTGTCGCGCGTGATTTGCTTCACTTCGCCGAAAAACAGATCGGAAGTATAAACTTCTTTCTTACCGGTGCGCTCGCCGATGAACGCCAGTTTGGCCGCGAAGAAGCCTTTCAGGCCGACGCCGTTCGTGCGTTCGACCGCCACGTCCGCCGCACGCAACAGCGCGTCACGCGGGCTGTTGCCCGCCACCGTTTCGGAGTAAACCGACTCGCCGGAACTGCGGTTGATGTCCACGCGCACTTGATTGCCGGAAACTTGGGAGAAGCGAATGTCGTAGGAAAAACCGCTGGCCACGACCCGGTAGCGGCCGTGCGCAGAGAACGCCTGAACCGCCAAGCTGCTGAGTTCGGGCACATTGGCCGAAACGCGCACCGCGACGGTTTTGATGTCGGCGCTGATGCTTACTTGGCCGATATCTCGTTGGGCATGAACAAAGCTGATGCCTAGGAACAGAAAAAGAGAAAGTCGCAGAAGATTTTGCATGAGGGAAAACGGGGCTTAGATTGGACGCTGGGGCATTTCTATTTACACGCCCCCTTGGCATAACAACTTTATTTCATTCCAGTTCCCATTTTTCACCGCTGTGACCGCTGACGACATCAAAAACCATCTCAAGCAAGTTAAGTATCCCGGCTTCAGCCGCGACATTGTGTCGTTTGGTTTGGTGCGCTCAGCCGCGTTTGCCGATGGCACCGCCAAGGTCTCACTGGCGCTCACCACCAGCGATCCGAAGGTGCCGCTGCAAATCAAGACCGAGGTGGATCAATGCCTGCGCGCTCTGCCCGGCGTGAAGGAAACGATCATTGATGTGGCGGTAACACCGGTGAAATCCGCCAGCGCACCCGGCAGCACGGGCGGAAATCTCGCTGGCGCGCAACGCCCCAAAGGCATCGCGCACGCAGTTGCAGTTGCCTCCGGCAAAGGCGGCGTCGGCAAAAGCACGTTTTCAGTCAACCTTGCCTGCGCCGCGGCTCAGCTGCTCGAAACGCAAGGACGACCCGGTCGTGTGGGTTTGATGGATTGCGATATCTACGGTCCGAGCGTGCCGCTCATGATGGGCTTGCAAGGACGCCCGCAAATCGAAGGCGAAGGTGCCGACGCGATGCTGATCCCCATGGAGCACCACGGCGTGAAGGTCATGAGCATGGGCTTTCTGATCGACGACAATACGCCGGTCGTGTGGCGCGGCCCGATGATCATGAAGACCGTGCAGCAATTCGTCCAAAACGTGAAATGGGGCGAAATCGACCTGCTCCTTATCGATCTGCCGCCCGGCACCGGCGACGCGCAACTCTCACTCGTGCAAACGCTGCCACTCGACGGCGCGATTCTCGTGACCACGCCGCAAGCCGCAGCGACCAACATCGCGCGCAAGGGCGGATTGATGTTCCAAAAGGTCAACGTGCCTCTGCTCGGCGTCGCGGAAAACATGAGCTACTTCATCGATCCCGCCGGCAATCGCCACGAACTGTTTGGCAGTGGCGGCGGCGCGGTGACGGCGGAAAAACTCGGCACCGCATTGCTGGGCCAAGTGCCGCTTCTCCCAGAAATTCGCGCGGGCGGAGATTTGGGTCAGCCCATCGTCGTGCGCGATCCGCAAGGCACGGCCGCGCGCGTGTTTCAAGACATCGCCGAAGGCTTGCTCGACAGCCTCAATCGCAAGCCAGCGGCGCAAACATAACGCTTCGGCGGCATCGTCGGCATTGACAGAGCGCGCTGCGTCACTGTGATGAAAGTCCGACTAGCTTAGGAATGACTTTACCTGCCCAAGAACCCGACTCCTCACGCGAGTTCGTCAAGCAATCCAACCTGTATCAGGAGTTCCTCGCCGAGCGGGAGGAAATTTTGAAGCACAAGTGGCTCGAATCCGAGCGCTTGGGCTACGATATTGGATTTGAACGCGCGTTGCTCGATTGGATTCGCAAACACCGCGAAGGTTGGCGTGCGGCTCGTCGTCTGCAGGGCGTAGGTTCTGGCAAGCATCCCAAATCGTCGAATTGATTGCCACGTCAGTCGGCTGCGATTCAGAAACGCGGGCACAAAAAAACCGGACCGAAGTCCGGTTTCGCAAAGGATGGGTAACCCTTATTTGATTTCCTTGTGCACCGTGTGGCGCTTCAGGTGCGGGTTATACTTCTTCTTCTCGATACGCTCCGTCACGGTCTTCTTGTTGCGCGTGCTGAGGTAGCGGGAGACCGGTTTGCCCTCTTTACGGGCTTCGGTGCATTCGAGGATAATGTTTTCTTGCATGGTTTGAAAATGTGAAGGGTCAGAGCAAAGCCCGCGGCCACCACAGAGCAACCCCAAAGTTCGAGGTGCGCTTATTGGCGCTTTTCCATCAACGGCAGCATGACGCCGCGCCGGAACAGGGTTACCTGACCGCTACTGGATGAAACGACGATCGCGATGCACTGCGCTTGCAAGCTGATCGCCGCCGCAGCGGCATGACGGCTGCCCAATCCGCTAGGGAGCGAATGCTCAGTATCGACCGCCTGAATAAGCGTGCCGGCTGATTCCACCACCCCGTCGCCGCTGATGAGAAATGCCCCATCAATCGAGGAAAACTCCTTCACCGTCTCATCCATGAACGGATTGAGGATGTTTCGATCCTCCTCTTTGTAACCATAAAATGGGTTGAGCACCAAAGGCTTGGCGAATTTCTGCACCGTTTCGATATCGCCGACGACGAAGAGACAGCCCACCGGTTTGCCTTCGCGGCCTTCCACCGCGAGTTCGGTGGCCACGGCAATGACGCGCTCCAAAACCTCCGGCTTCACATCCTCCGGCACTAAATCGTGGCGGCCCGTGAGCAAGGTTTGGAATTCGCGGTCGATTTCTACGACAGTCAGCGTGTCGAATTGATTGCTGCCCGCCACGCCGCCGACGCAGCAAATCCGGTCGTTAAACGTCAGCACACCATGCGTCAGGGCCATCAGAATCGCGCTGCGGAGCTGTGCCATGCGTTGGTTCGAGAACGAACGCACTTGGAGCGTCACATTAAAATCCTGCTGGTCTTCACTCGGCTCAACCGGGTTGCGCGTGACCAGAATGGTCTTCATGCGCGAACGCAGCGTGCCGGGTTGAATGCCGCCGACAAACGTGTCGCCAAAAACCATGATCGCCTGGCAGGACGCGCCGCGCGCTACGCGTTGCGCTTCCTGAAACATCAGGCGGTTGACCCGGTTTTGCTGCACCTGCACCGGGCGGATGCTGCCGAAGCCGCCGATCAACCGCTCGTAAAGCGCATCGAGATCCGGCGCGCTGGTCAGCTTTTCCACCAGTTCGGGCTCGCGCACCTGCCGCGCAATCGACGCCAAAACCTGCAGATAATCGCGGGCCTTTTCGCCAGCGAGCAGCATGAAAATGAGATGAACCCTCTCGTCGTCCTTTGTCCCCTCGTGACGCACGCCAGCGCGGCTGCGCCCAATCGCGAGCACGTAAGGCCGCTTCATTTTCAACCGCACGTGCGGCAACGAAACGCCCGAGCCTAGATAAGTGGTCATCGTGCTTTCGCGCGCCAGCAAGCCGCGCAAAAGCGGTTCGGGTTTCAGATCGGAAAAACGCTCGGCGCAAACCGCGAGCAGCTCTTCCAAGGCGCCGCGCAGCGTGACACTGTGCAGGTCAACGATACGGCTGCGGGCGATGATTTTTTCGAGCCGCATGGATTAATCCAGTCGCCGCACCGGCCTTAGTTGCTCACTTCTCCCACGCGAGAGCGCCTTTTTTGATTTCGTAAAACAGACCAAGCACGAGGACGCCGATGAAGAACATCGCCGGGCCGAAAATCGTGATGTTGTTCGCGAGAAAATCGCGATACACGAAGCAGAGCGGGATCAGGAACACGACTTCGATGTCGAACAGGATGAAGAGCATCACCGTGACGTAAAATTTTACCGAGAAGCGCGTGCGCACGATGCCTTCGGACGGCACACCGCACTCGTAAGCCGAGTCCTTAATCTTGTTTTTCGCCGCGCGCTGCCCGAACAGGTGCGTCGCAATGATAATCGCGGCGGCAATGCCACCAGCCAGCACGGCTTGGATGAAAAATGGCAGATACGGTGAGGTCATCGGGACAGAATTTCGCGACCGGGCGCGCGCCTGACAAGCGGTTTATTCCGTGACTTCGATAATCTTCGCTTGCTTGGTGTCGTCGGAGCCCACCCCCAGCAACTGCGCAAACTCGAGCGTGCGGATTTCTTCCGACACAGGGTTAAAGCCCGAAAGTTTGCGCCACTGGTTGATGCGTTCGAGCATCAGCGCGTCCAACATGACCGGGTCGCGGCTGAGCCAAAGCTTGGGTTCCGAAACCGAATAGAGCGAATTGAAGAACGGTCCGCCGATGTATTGGTAGTGCTGCAAGCTGACCAAGGTAAAAGCCCAGGTCTGCCGCAGTTCGGGAATCGCGCTCATTTCCGCCACCGCCGCCGGAGCATTGGCCGGACTGCGGAAGAAACGCGCCGTATTCGAGGCGTTCCACAGCGTGGCGTTCACGAGTGAGCCGTTGACGCCGAGCGTCGGGTGATCGGTGTAAACCGGCAGATTGATCCAGAAATCAGCCTCAAGAAAAAGCGGCGTGGCGAGGAAGCTCTTGCGGTCTTCGTCCTTGGACGTGTCGGTGGGCACGCCCTTGGTCTGATTTTCCACAAAGATCGGGTCGAAACGCTGCGGCAATGGGCTGTCGTAAAACCACACCGGATCGAAATAACGGCCTGATTCGAGGACGAAAATCGGATGTCCGGGGAATGCTGATTCAGCGCTCGCCATCGATGGCA
>Ga0207868_1001039_pt1 | contig 22541 bp, 23 predicted proteins | sample Passage237B_FD_187370 | JGI IMG/M metagenome (GOLD analysis project Ga0207868, IMG submission 187370) | Cellulose adapted compost microbial communities from Newby Island Compost Facility, Milpitas, CA, USA - Passage2 37B (SPAdes) (version 3) ... | reverse complement strand
CGCACCAGCCACAACACGCTGATCGAGGTCATCTGGACGGTCGGTCCGGTGATCGTGCTTCTGTTCATTGCCGTGCCCTCCTTCCAGCTGCTGTCGGCCCAGTACGATCCCGGCGAGGAGCCTGCGCTCACCGTCAAGGCGACTGGCGTCCAGTGGTACTGGGATTATGAGTATCAGGGCGAGCAACCCCTGACCTTCTCGTCGCTTCGGCTGGCGGATGACGACCGCGCCGCACTCGGCAAGGAGGATCGCGGGGCGTATCCGAGGCTGCTTGCGGTCGACAACGAGCTGGTGGTGCCGGTCGGAACGACGGTGCGCGTGCTCGTCACCGCGAGCGATGTGATCCATGCTTTCGCACTGCCCGCCTTCGGCATCAAGGTCGATGCCGTGCCCGGACGCCTGAACGAGACGTGGTTCAAGGCCGAGAAGGAAGGCATGTACTACGGCCAGTGTTCGGAACTTTGCGGAAAGGATCACGCCTTCATGCCGATCGGTATCCGCGTGGTCAGCGTCGACCAGTACAACAGCTGGTTCCAGGCCGCCCAGAACGACCTGGCTGGCGCCAACAAGGCGCTGATGGCGTCGATTGCATCGCAGAACAAACTGGCCGCGGCCGGCGAGTAAGCCGAAGCCGGGAGCGAGACAGAACGGAGCGGAGAAAATGGCAGAGGCCGCAGCTCATCAGGATGCCCATCACGACCACCGCCCGCGTGGCTGGGTCCGCTGGGTCTATTCGACCAACCACAAGGACATTGGCACGCTCTATCTGATCTTTGCGATTGTTGCGGGCATCATCGGCGCCAGCCTGTCGGTCATGATGCGCTGGGAGCTGTCCGAGCCGGGCATCCAGGTGTTCCACGGCCTCGCTTCGATGGTCTACGGCTTCGAGGGCGATGCGGCCATCGATGCCGGCAAGTCGATGTTCAACGTGTTCACGACCATGCACGGCCTGATCATGATCTTTTTCATGGTCATGCCTGCATTGATCGGCGGCTTCGGCAACTGGATGGTCCCGATCATGATCGGCGCGCCGGACATGGCGTTCCCGCGCATGAACAACATCTCGTTCTGGCTGCTGCCTCCGGCCTTGATTCTGCTTCTGCTCTCGGCGTTCGTTCCGAGCGCTCCGGGAGCCTACGGAATCGGCGGTGGCTGGACGATGTATCCGCCGTTCGCCACATCGGGGCAGCCGGGGCCCGCCATGGACCTGGCGATCCTGTCGGTCCATATCGCCGGCGCGTCCTCGATCCTCGGCGCGATCAACTTCATCACCACCATCTTCAACATGCGCGCCCCCGGCATGACGCTGCACAAGATGCCGCTCTTCGCCTGGTCGGTGCTGGTCACGGCGTTCCTGCTCCTGCTGTCGCTGCCGGTGCTGGCCGGTGGCATCACGATGCTGCTGACGGACCGCAATTTCGGAACGACCTTCTTCGCACCTGAAGGCGGTGGCGACCCGATCCTGTTCCAGCATCTGTTCTGGTTCTTCGGGCACCCCGAAGTGTACATTCTGATCCTGCCGGGCTTCGGCATCATCAGCCACATCGTCTCGACGTTCTCGAAGAAGCCGATCTTCGGCTATCTCGGGATGGCCTATGCCATGGTCGCCATCGGCGTGGTCGGCTTCGTGGTGTGGGCGCACCACATGTACACCACCGGCCTGTCGCTCGACGCGCAGCGCTACTTCGTGTTCGCCACCATGGTGATCGCGGTGCCGACCGGCGTGAAGATCTTCTCGTGGATCGCGACGATGTGGGGCGGGTCGATCTCCTTCCGCACCCCGATGCTGTGGGCGATCGCCTTCATCTTCCTGTTCACGGTGGGCGGCGTCACCGGCGTACAGCTCGCCAATGCGGGTCTCGATCGCGCCTTCCACGACACCTACTACGTGGTGGCCCATTTCCACTACGTCATGTCGCTCGGCGCGATGTTCGCGATCTTCGCGGCCTGGTACTACTGGTTCCCGAAGATGACCGGCTACATGTACAATTCGTTCGTGGCCCGGCTCCACTTCTGGATGACGTTCATCGGCGTCAATCTGGTGTTCTTCCCGCAGCACTTCCTCGGACTTGCGGGCATGCCGCGGCGCTACATCGACTATCCCGACGCGTTCGCCGGATGGAACGAGGTCTCATCCTACGGCTCCTACATCTCGGGCCTGGCCGTGCTGGTGTTCCTCTACGGCGTCATCGAGGCGTTCGCCAAGAAGCGGGAAGCGGGCGCCAACCCATGGGGCGAGGGTGCGACCACGCTCGAATGGCAGCTGCCTTCGCCGCCGCCGTTCCACCAGTGGGAAAAGCTGCCGAAGATCCGCTAGGCAACTGGACAACATCGCGGAACCGCCGGTCACTCCGGCGGTTTCGGCTGACAACAGGGACTGGACACCGACGATATGGCCTATGTCGACAAGAGCGCTGTCGATGATGCCGCCTTCCGGCTCTCGGAGGCGACGGCGGCCGACTTTGTCGAGCTGCTCAAGCCGCGTGTCATGTCGCTCGTCGTCTTCACGGCCTTCGTCGGCCTGGCGATAGCCCCCGCGAGCCTGAACCCATTCCTGGCGTTGGTTTCCATCGCCGCCATAGCCATTGGCGCGGGTGCCTCCGGCGCGCTCAACATGTGGTACGACGCCGACATCGACGCCGTGATGTCGCGGACGGCGTCTCGCCCGGTGCCGTCCGGGCGGGTGACGCCTGGGGCAGCGCTGGCTTTTGGCCTTGTGCTCTCGGCCCTGTCGGTGATGACGCTGGGGCTCGTCGCCAACTGGCTGGCGGCGGCGATGCTTGCCTTCACGATCTTCTTCTACGCCGTGATCTACACGATCTGGCTCAAGCGCTCGACGCCGCAGAACATCGTCATTGGCGGTGCGGCCGGCGCCTTTCCGCCGATGATCGGCTGGACCGCGGCGACCGGCACGATCGGCATGGAAAGCGTCCTGCTGTTCCTTGTCGTGTTCCTGTGGACGCCGCCGCATTTCTGGGCGCTCGCGCTGTTCAAGTCAGGCGACTACGAGCGCGCCGGCGTACCCATGATGCCGAATGTCGCGGGCGAGGCTTCGACCCGCCGGCAGATATTCGCTTATTCGCTGCTGGTCGCGGCGTCGGGCGTGCTGCCTGCGGCTTTCGGCTATTCGTCCTGGGCCTATGGGCTGGCCGCTGCGCTGCTCGGCGCCGGCTTCGTTCGCTACGCCTGGGACGTGCTTGTCGCTGGAGCCACGGACCTGAAACCTGCCAAGGCGCTTTTCGGCTATTCGCTGCTCTACCTGTTCGCGATCTTCGCGCTCGTGCTCGTCGATCACATCGCCATGCGGATGCTGGGATGATCATGGCGAAGCAGTCCGACCGGGAATTCGTCACCATGACCGAGCAGCAGAAGCGGGCGCGTCGCAACCGCTCGGTGGCGCTAGGTCTCGGCCTCGCTGCGCTCGTGATCGTCTTTTACGTGGTCACCATCCTGAAGGTGGACCCGTCCGCCTTGTTCAACCGGCAGATGTGAGGGCGGCATGAGCGCGGGCGCATCCTCCGGTCCGAAGCACATGAGCAACCGCCTGCTGGCGTGCGTGCTGGTGGCCTTCTTTGCCGGCATGGTCGGCATGGCCTATGCCGCGGTGCCGCTCTACCAGCTGTTCTGCCAGGTCACGGGCTATGGCGGCACCACCCAGCGCACGACGCAGGCTGCAGACCGCGTTCTCGACGAGAAGATCACGGTTCGCTTCGATGCCAACGTCGCAGGCGTCCCCTGGGAGTTCCAGCCGGCCCAGCGCCAGGTGACGATGCGCATCGGTGAGACCACGACCGTCGCCTACAGGGCGAAGAACGTTTCCGGCAAGGCGACCTCCGGGCGCGCCACCTTCAACGTGACTCCGCTGGCCGCCGGCGCCTATTTCATGAAGATCGAGTGCTTCTGCTTCACCGACACCACGCTGAAGCCCGGCGAAGAGCTCGATATGCCGGTGGTCTTCTACGTTGATCCCGACATCGTGGATGCGCCCGAACTGAAGCACATTCGCACACTCACCTTGTCCTACACCTTCTATCCGACCGAAACCGAAGCGCCTGTTGCGGCCGCGGCGGATTCGCAGGAAAAGAACCAGCCCAACGCCGAGCCGAATATCGGGGGATAACAATGGCAGAAGCCCACGCGAAGCATCACGACTATCACCTCGTAAACCCGAGTCCATGGCCGTTCATCGGGGCGATCGGCGCCCTGACCATGGCGATCGGCGGCGTCGGCTGGATGCAGGCCATGCAGGGGAACGATTTCAACCTGTTCGGCATCAATCTCGCCTCGCCGTGGCTCTTCTTCGTCGGCCTCGCGATCGTGCTCTACACGATGTTCGCGTGGTGGTCGGACACGATCAAGGAAGCCCACGAGGGCTACCATACGCCGGTGGTGTCGCTCCACCTGCGCTACGGCATGATCATGTTCATCGCCTCCGAAGTAATGTTCTTCGTTGCGTGGTTCTGGGCGTTTTTCGACGCCAGCCTGTTTCCCAACGAGGCCGTGCAGGTTGCACGCTCGGAATTCACCGGAGGCGCGTGGCCCCCGGCAGGCGTCGAGGTGCTCGATCCCTGGCACCTGCCTTTCTACAACACCGTCATCCTGCTGCTGTCGGGCACGACCGTCACCTGGGCACACCATGCCCTTCTGGAAAATGACCGCAAGGGCCTGATCTGGGGCTTGGTGCTGACCGTGGCGCTCGGCGTCCTGTTCAGCTGCGTGCAGGCCTACGAGTACATCCACGCGCCGTTCGGGTTCAAGGATTCGATCTACGGCGCGACGTTCTTCATGGCGACGGGCTTCCACGGCTTCCACGTCTTCATCGGCACGGTCTTCCTGCTGGTCTGCCTGTTCCGTGCAATCGCCGGCCACTTCACGCCCAAGCAGCATTTCGGCTTCGAGGCGGCGGCCTGGTACTGGCACTTCGTCGACGTGGTGTGGCTGTTCCTGTTTGCCTGCATCTATGTGTGGGCATCGGCGGGGGCGCCGATCGCCCACTGAGCCTGGCATCGACGTCGCAGAACGGACGGCCGCGGCGACGCGGCCGTTTCCTTTTGCGCGTGAGGGCCCAAAAGGCTGCGTCGCAGCCGCGCACTTGCATATCCTGCCCGTCGGCGCGACATAGCCGTGCATGACCGCGCCCGGGCGGCGCCAACCACGACAGCAGGCGACAGCATGAGCGAACCCGATCAGACCGATGCAAGCGCCGCACGGCCGCCGGTCGAGCCGATCAGGGCGGGCCTGATGGGCCGCTGCCCGCGCTGCGGCGAAGGCCGGCTGTTTTCGGGCTACCTGACGGTCGCCAAGCGTTGCGAAGCCTGCGGTCTGGACTATGCCTTCGCCGATTCCGGCGACGGGCCGGCGGTCTTCGTCATCCTGATCATCGGCTTCATCGTCGTCGGGCTGGCGCTGTGGGCGGAAGTCAGCTTCTCGCCGCCGCTCTGGGTGCACTTCCTGCTGTGGATACCGCTCACGCTCGTACTGTCACTGGCGGCACTGAGGCTGTTCAAGGGCGTATTGATCACGCTCCAGTACCGCAACCGCGCCCAGGAAGGCCGCCTGGAGCAGCGATGACCGACGGTGAGGTGCACTTCGTCCGGCGATCGGGCGCTGTCCTGCTGGTGCTGATCGCGGCCGCTTTCATCGTGCTGGTCGGCCTCGGCACATGGCAGGTGCAGCGGCTTCAGTGGAAGGAAGAGCTGCTCGCCAGGATCGACCAGCGGATTCATTCGCAGCCTGTGAGCCTCGGGGAGGTCGAGCAGCGCTTCGAGCACGCCGGCGACATCGACTACGTTCCGGTTGTTGTCTCGGGCAGCTTCCGCCATGCCGGCGAGCGCCACCTGCTTTCGACCTGGAAGGGCGCGTCGGGCTACAACATCTACACCCCGCTGGAACTCGACGACGGCCGATATCTGTTCGTGAATCGCGGCTTCGTCCCATTCGACAGAAAGGAGCCGTCCACGCGGGCCGAGGGCCAGATCGAGGGCAGGATCGAACTGACGGGCCTTGCCCGCAATCCGGTGTCCGAAAAGCCATCCTTCGTCGTGCCCGACAACGATCTCGCCAAGAATGTCTTCTACTGGAAGGATCTGTCGGCGATGACTTCGAGCGCCGGGCTTCCGGCTTCGGCGCCGGTGCTGCCGTTCTTCGTCGATGCCGGTGCCGCGCCCAACCCCGGCGGCCTGCCTGTCGGCGGCGTTACCCTGGTCAACCTGCCGAACAATCACCTGCAATACGCGATCACATGGTACGGACTGGCGGCCGGGCTCGTAGCCGTTTCCATCGCTTGGTTCTGGCGCCGCCGTTCGCCGGCGGACGATCCGCGGCCTTGACATGCCCGCAGGCGAACCGCCATCTGCGCGCGTGATGATGAGCAAGTCTCCGCTGACGATCAGGCTCTGCGAGCCGCGTGGCTTCTGCGCGGGCGTTGACCGTGCGATCCAGATCGTCGTGCTGGCGCTCAAGAAGTACGGCGCGCCCGTTTATGTCCGCCACGAGATCGTCCACAACCGCTACGTGGTCGAGGGCCTGGAGGCCAGGGGCGCGGTCTTCGTCGAGGAGCTCGACGAGATTCCGGCCGAACACCGGCATTGTCCGGTCGTATTCTCTGCCCACGGCGTTCCAAAGTCGGTTCCCGCGTCTGCCTCTGCGTTGAACCTTTTCTATCTCGACGCGACCTGTCCGCTGGTGTCGAAGGTGCACAAGCAGGCGATCCGCCACGCCCGGCTCGGCCGGCACGTGCTGCTGGTCGGCCATGCCGGCCATCCCGAGGTGATCGGCACGATGGGCCAGTTGCCGGCCGGCTCGGTCACGCTGGTCGAGACCGAGGAGGATGCCAGGCGGATTGCCCCGCCCGACCCGGCTGCGCTCGGATTCGTGACGCAGACGACGCTCTCGGTCGATGACACGGCAGGAATCATCAAGGTGCTGGAGGAACGCTTCCCGCGTCTGCAGCCTCCGGCCGCCGAGTCGATCTGCTATGCCACCACGAACCGCCAGGATGCCGTCAAGGAAGCGGCTGCCGGATGCGACCTTTTCCTGGTCGTCGGCGCGCCGAACTCGTCCAATTCGCGCCGCCTCGTCGAGGTTGCCGAGCGGGCAGGGGCCAGGCGAGCGCTGCTGGTCCAGCGCGCGGCGGAAATCCCGTGGGACGAAATTGGCGCCATTCGCGTGCTCGGGCTGTCTGCCGGCGCTTCGGCGCCCGAGATCATCGTGGACGAAATCATCGACGCGTTCCGCACGCGCTTCGAGGTCGACATCGAGCTTGCCATGACCGCGAGGGAGACCGAGAACTTCCCGGTCAATCGCGAACTGCGCGACGTTGCCCTGACCGAAGCGGACATGGCGTTCGTCAACGGCTGAAGGCGCATGGCGGTCTACACCGATATTTCCGAGGCTGAACTCGCGGCATTTCTCCGCGACTACGCGATCGGCGAGCTGACTTCTTACAAGGGCATCGCGGAGGGCGTGGAGAATTCGAACTACATGCTCCACACCTCCACCGGCCCCTGCTTCCTGACACTCTACGAGAAGCGCGTCAGCCGCGACGACCTTCCCTTCTTCCTCGGCCTGATGGAGCATCTGGCCACACGCGGCGTCCGATGCCCGGTGCCGATCAGGCGGCGCGACGGCGGCTTCCTGGGCGAACTGGCCGGCCGTCCGGCGGCAATCGTCAGCTATCTCGAAGGCATCTGGCCGCGGCGTCCCACGGCGGAGCATTGCCGGGCGGTCGGCCGCGCGCTCGCGACCATGCATCTGGCCGGTCGTGACTTTGCCCTGACGCGCCGCAACGCGCTGACGGTCGATGGCTGGCGGCCGCTCTGGGAGCGGGCGCGCGATCGCGCCGAGGAGGTCGAACCGGGGCTGACGGCGGAAACCGAAGGCGAGCTCGCGTTCCTGGAGACGGACTGGCCGTCGGACCTGCCGCGCGGGGTCATCCATGCCGACCTCTTTCCCGACAACGTGCTGTTCCTCGGCAAGGAGCCGGGGCTGATCGATTTCTATTTCGCCTGCAACGATTTCCTCGCCTACGACGTTGCCGTGTGCCTCAACGCATGGTGCTTCGAGCGCGACACCTCCTTCAACCTGACCAAGGGGGCGCAGCTCCTGCGTGGCTATTGCGAGGTTCGTCCGCTCGACCCGGCGGAAATCGAGGCGCTGCCCACTCTGGCGCGCGGAGCGGCCATCCGCTTCATGCTGACCCGGCTCTACGACTGGCTCAACACGCCGCCCGGCAGCCTGGTGGTGAAGAAGGACCCGCTCGAATATCTGCGCAAGCTGCGCTTCCACCGCGCGGTTCGTTCCGCTGCGGAATACGGCATTGCCGAGAAGGTGGCGAGCGCATGAAGACGGTCGAGATATTCACCGACGGCGCATGCTCCGGCAATCCGGGGCCCGGCGGCTGGGGCGCGATCCTGCGCTACAACGGCAAGGTGCGCGAACTGTCCGGCGGCGAGGCTCTGACGACCAACAACCGCATGGAACTGACGGCCGCGATCCAGGCGCTGTCGGCGCTGAAGGAGCCCTGCAAGGTCGAGCTCTACACCGACAGCAACTATGTGCGCGACGGCATTTCCGGTTGGATCGAGGGATGGAAGCGCAACGGCTGGCGCACGTCCGACAGGAAGCCCGTGAAAAATGCCGAGCTGTGGCAGGCGCTCGACGAGGCACGCAGGCGCCACCAGGTCACCTGGCACTGGGTGCGGGGCCACGCGGGCCATCCGGAGAACGAGCGCGCCGACGAACTGGCGCGGCTCGGCATGGCCGAGTTCAAGCCGAAGAAGAGCCCTGCGCCGACCGCTGTGCCGACGCCGTCGCGGAACGCCGTCGCCGCCCGCCGCCGGGCCCTCAACGGAAAGGCTCAGGCCTGAAGCTGCTCCATGATCCGGGTGGCACCGGTGGCCTCGACGCCCGGCTTGTCTTCCAGATTGAGCACTCTGACCACGCCATCTTCGACGATCATCGAGAACCGGCGGGTCCGCGTGCCGAGCCCACCCTTCGACATATCGACATCAAGACCGACGGCCCGGGTGAAGCCGCCATTGCCGTCGGCCAGGAAGTCGATCTTGCCCTCGCCACCAGAAAACCGCGCCCAGGCCGTCATGACGTGGTGGTCGTTCGTTGCCACCACCGCGATCGCATCGACGCCACGGGCAATGATCGCATCGCGGTTTTCCAGGAAGCCGGGAAGATGATTGTTGCTGCAAGTTGGCGTAAATGCCCCGGGCACGCCGAACAGCACGATCCTGCGGCCGCCGAAATACTCGCCGGTGGAGACGTCCTTTGCGCCGTCGGGAGACACGAATTTGAGCGTCGCGTCGGGCAGCTTCTGGCCGGCGGTAATGGTCATGGTCGAACCTTGCATCTGGAGTGGGACTGCTCCGGCAGATATCGCCGTGCCGCGGCGCTGGCAACCGGTGGCAGCGACACTATTTCGCGATGACCGTCCCGGCGACTGCCGCCTCGCCGGCCACCAGCGTGTAGTCGAGTCGCGCGGCATCGCCCGTCAGCTTGTCAAACAGCGGGAACGTGAAAATGGTTCGTCCGTTTTCCGGCTGCGCTGCCGGAGGGCCGAGGACCGGCCCCGCGCTCGAGGCCATGAAAAGGTCGACGGGCTGGCTGCCGGTCGGCGTTTCGGCTTCGACAACCAGGCTGCCGCTGCGGATTTCGGCGTTCGTCACCTGGAAGCCCGGCTTCGCCTCGGCAGGCAGCCGGTCGAAGGCCTCGTCCACGGCTTGCTCGACGGATGCCACGCTTGCGCTGCTGTTCAGTTCGACGTGGAAATCGGCCTTTACGGGAATGCAGATCTCCTGACAGACGCCGACAAACACCGCCACGTCGATCGCCGGTGCGGTTTTCGGCACCTGCATGGACAGCGTGAAGGCGACTGGACCGTCATAGCCGGCCCACACGTCGGCCCCGCTCGAATGCCGCCCCGGCGGCGGATACCCGATCTCGGTGGCGATGGGCTGGCCGTTGGCCGTGACGCTGATCGTCGGCGGCACGCCCGAGGCGCCGGGGTCCAGCCAGTAGGTCTTCCATCCGGGTGCAAGATCGACCTGTAACGCCCCGCGCACGCGGCCATGCGCATCCGGCCCGGCCGAGACGACGACCCGCACCGCGCCGCCATGGATCTGCTCCCATTCGCTTGATGCGGCAAACACCGGGCCTCCCGCAAACGCGACCAGCGCCACCGCCAGCGTGATGGGTCTCTCGAACATGGCGCTATCTATTGCGCGGCGGCGTCGGTATGCAACGCGGCCGAAGGACCGCAGGCTCATTTTCCCGTGAGCAGCCGAATTCCGGTGCGGTCACGAATGGGCTTTGAACACGCCCGGAAACGGGTTACCGTTGCCACATGGACTTGCTGCGTCACAAGAAGCGCGCCGCGGTTACCAGCGGTTACCTGGACGATCAGTTCCTCATCGCCATGCCCGGCATGAAGGACGACCGGTTCGCGCGCACCGTGATCTACCTGTGCGCGCACAGCGAGGACGGCGCCATGGGCCTGATCATCAACCAGGCCCAGGATCTGCGCTTTTCCGACCTGCTCGTGCAGCTGGGCATCATCGACGAGCATGCGGCGATCAAGCTGCCACAGCCCACGCGCGACCACATCGTCAGGCACGGAGGCCCGGTCGACCGCAGCCGCGGCTTCGTGCTGCACTCGGACGACTACATGGTCGAGTCGTCGATGCCGGTGTCGGACGATGTCTGCCTGACCGCCACGATCGACATACTGCGCGCCATCTCCGGCGGCTATGGCCCGCGCCGGGTGCTGATGGCGCTGGGCTACGCCGGCTGGGGCGCCGGCCAGCTCGAAAACGAGATTGCAGAGAACGGCTGGCTCACCTGTCCGGCCACGCCCGAGCTTCTGTTCGATTCCGACATCGAACAGAAGTACGACCGCATCCTCGCCTCGATCGGCATCGACCCGAGGCATCTGAGCCATTTCGCAGGACACGCCTGAAGCGTCGGCAGTGGGCAATCGGCAGGAGGCGATCGGACGCAGTGGCGCTGCTTAGCAGGGCCCGTGCAGTCCTGCAGACTTGGCGGATTGTTCGACTGCCAACTGCCGATTCTAGGCCTGCGTCAGCGGATACTGCTCTTTCAGCAGCCTCAGCGTTGCTTCCGCCGGCAGCGGCGCTCCGAACGAGAAGCTCTGGACGTATTCGCAGCCCATCTGCCGCAGCTTCAGCGCATCGCTGTCGTCGGTCACCCCTTCGGCAACGACCGAAAGGCCGAGGTCGTGCGCCATGCTGACCATGGATTTGAGCAGCACGTCCCGCTTGGGGCTGGTGTCGTCGATGAAACTCTTGTCGATCTTGATCGTGTCGAACGGGAACCGCGTCAGATAGGCGAGGGACGAATAGCCGGTGCCGAAATCGTCGAGCGAAAGGCCGATGCCGAGATCGGCGAGCCGCTTCAGCACATGCGTGGACTGCTCCGGATTGTCCATCACCAGCGATTCGGTCAGTTCGAGACGGAAGCAGCGCGGCCGGATGCCGGAACGGGCGAGCACCGACCCGACATCGGTGACGAGGTCGCGCCGGATGAGCTGGCGGCTCGAGAGATTGACCGAGACCGACAGGGGCACGTCGCCGATCTGGTTCTGCCAGCTGTTGAGGTCGTCGGCCGCACGCTGCATGGCAAACAGGCCAAGTTGCACGATGAGCCCGCAATTCTCCGCGATCGGCACGAAGTCGGCGGGCGGGATGGTGCCGCGGCGCGGATGCTCCCAGCGGATCAACGCCTCGAAACCCGCGATCGTCTGGTCCTCCAGGCGCACGATGGGTTGGTAGGCCAGCGTCAGCTCGTTGCGCTCCAGCGCACGCCGCAGATCCGATTCGAGCTGCAGCCGGTCCGTTCCGACCGATCGGAAAGCAGGACGGAAGGGCTCGATCCTGTCGCCGCCGAAACGCTTCGCCTGATGCATGGCAAGCTCGGCGTCCTTGACCATTTCTTCCGCCGTGACCTGCGGGGTCGTCCAGGAAACCAGCCCGACGGAGGCCGTCAGCACGATCTCGCGCTTGGCGAAGGTGATCGGCGAGCGGATCGCCTGCTTGATCGCGTCGGCAACCGCCGCGATCCGCGCGGGCTGCTGCTCCGACAACAGCAGCAGGCCGAACTGGTCTCCAGTCAGCCGCGACAGCGAATCCTGCGGCTTCACCAACCGGTGGAGACGGCGCGCAATCGTCAGCAGGATCGTGTCTCCCGCCGAAATGCCCAGGCTGTCGTTGACGTTCTTGAAGCGGTCCACGTCGATGACGAAGACAGTCGGCCTGATCTTTTCGTCCTCCTTGGCGAGCGTGATCATCGCATCCAGCCGGTTGAGGAAGAGCTCGCGGGTGGGGAGCCCCGTCAGATTGTCGTGCACGGCATCGTGCAGCAGCCGCTCTTCGGCCTTCTTCTGCTCGGTGACGTCGACCAATGTCCCGACGCAGCGGATGATTTCGCCGTCGGAGCCGATCACCGGCCGCGCCTTGAGCTGGAACCAGTGGTAGTGACCGTCCGCCCCGCGCAACCGGAAGCATTGCGCTATGCGGCCGCGTCGGTGCTCGAGCACGACGTCCAGCGTGGTGCGGAACGTGTCGCGATCATCTGAATGCAGCGCCGGCAGCCAGTTGCGCGCCGGTCCGTGCAGGCTGCCCGTGGGCAGGCCCAGCTGCCGGCTCACGTCCGGCCGGGTGATGACCCTGTCGCGCAGCACATCCCAGTCCCAGACGCTGTCGCCCGAGCCGGTGACGGCCAGCGCCTGCCGTTCCATGTCGGAAAAAAGCCCCTGGTGGAGCGCGCCGCCGGTGAAGGCGTGCTGCATGACCGTGAAGCCGATCAGCAGGATGATCAGGATCAACCCGCCGCCCAGCGCCGGCTGGACGATGTCGTTGTCGAGCATGCCGTTGACGGTCATCCAGGCTGCGCCCAGCCAGGCAAGGATCATGAGCCAGGAGGGGACCAGCATGATCGCGCGGTCGTAGCCCTTGACGCCGAGGTAGACGATGAGACCAAGGCCGACGATACCCGTCAGCGCGAATGACAGTCGCGCTATTCCCGCGGCGACCGGCGGGTCGAAGATCGCCACCACCGCCAGCAGCACGAGGCTCAGCATCCAGGCCAGCGCACCGTAGCTGAAATGGCCGTGCCAGCGATTGAGGTTGAGATATGTGAACAGGAACACCACGAATGTCGCGGCAAGCGCGACCTCGGTTCCGGCGCGCCAGACCTGCTCGCTGGCAGGCGTTATCTCGATGATGCGACTGAGGAACCCGAAATCGATCGATATGTAGGCGAGCACCGCCCAGGCGAGCGCCGCGGTCGCCGGGAACAGCGACGTGCCGCGCACCACGAACAGGATCGTCAGGAACAGCGCCAGCAGGCCCGCAATGCCGATGACGATGCCGCGAAACAACGTGTATGAGTTCACCGTGTCCTTGTAGGACTCCGGATCCCACAAATAGACCTGGGGCAAACGCGGCGAGGCGAGTTCGGCCACGAAGGTGACCACCGAGCCCGGATTGAGCGTTACCAGAAAGACATCCGCGTCGCTGCTGGCCTGGCGGTCGAGGGCGAAGCCTTCGCTGGGCGTGATCGCGGCGATGCGCTGGGAGCCGAGGTCCGGCCAGATCATGCCCGAGCCGGCAAGGCGGAAATGCGGCGCGACGATCAGCCGGTCGAGCTGCTGGTCGGTATAGTTGGCCAGCGCGAACACGGCCCAGTCGCCGGTGGAGCGCTCGCCTATGGCTTCGACCTCGATGCGTCGGACGATCCCGTCGGCTCCGGGTGCTGTGGATACCTGAAAGGTATCGCCCTGATTGCGGTAGATCTCGACAGCGCGGGAGAGGTCGAGCGCGATGTCATCGCGCGAGATCTTGATCGGCTCGACCGCAAGCGCCGATGCGCAGCCCAGGATCGCCCAGAAAGCGGCCAGGAACAGCAGCGCAGCCGTCCGATTGATCGATCTTGCCAACTCCAGACTCACCCCGGTCTTGTTGCGCGCTGATCGGCGATCAGCGCGTAGAGATAGTGATCCTGCCAGACGCCGTTGATCTTCAGGTAGGAATGGAGCAGTCCTTCGCGTCTGAATCCGGCTTTTTCAAGCACGCGAACCGAGCGGTTGTTGCTGGGAATACATGCTGCCTCCAGCCGGTGCAACCGGAGCGTATCGAAGCAGTGATCTATCACCAGCCCGAGTGCTTCGACCATGAGGCCCCGGCCGGCGAAGCGTTCACCCATCCAGTAGCCGATGCTGGCCGACTGGGAGGCTCCCTGTCGGATATTGCCTACCGTAATGCCGCCAGCCAGCCGACCCGTCGCATTCTCGAAGATGAAGAAGGAGATGCCGCTTCCATTGGCGAAGTCCGCGCGGTAGCGCCGCAGCCTGTGTCGCCATGCGGCGGGGTCGAGTTCGTTCGTCGCCCAGCGCGGTTCCCATGGCTCGAGGAAGGCGCGGCTTTCCTCTCGCAGCTTTGCCCATTCCCCGTAGTCGCGGTGACGCGGCAACCGAAGGGTCACGGATTTTCCGACGAGCACCGGCCCGTTGGTGGCCAGGGTGGGAAGACCCAGCATCACCGGACCGCGGCTTTGCTAAACCGCCAGCCTCTGCGGCCCCCCGCGCAGCAACTGGCCGCGAACCGCTTCGAAGGGCGCGAGCTTGCCGATCGGGCCGATTGCCGTCAGCGTCGGCTTGGTGCTGAACAGCCGCCCGGCGAGGTCCGTCAGGCGCTCGACAGTGATCTTGGAGAGCCGCTCGACCAGTTCCTCGATCGGGATCGGCCTTCCGAACAGCAACAATTGCCGTGCGATCTGCGAGGCGCGGCTGGCGGGGCTTTCCGCCGACATCAGCAAGCCCGCCCGAAACTGGGCCCGCGCACGGTCGAGCTCGTCCTGGCCGATGCTTTCAACGGCCTTCTCGAGCTCGGACAGGATCACCGGCACGAGCTTGTCGATGTCGTCGCGTCCCGTCGCGGCATGCACCCCGAACAGTCCGGTGTCCGAGAAGCCCCAGTGGAAGGCATAGACCGAGTAGCAAAGGCCACGTCGCTCGCGCACCTCCTGGAAGAGGCGGGAGGACATACCGCCGCCGAGGATCATCGACAGGATTTGCGAGGCATAGAAGTCGCGGACGTGATAGGCGCGGCCCTCGAAGCCGAGCACGATCTGCGCGTCCATCAGGTCGCGGTGCTCGCGATAGTCGCCGCCCACGTAGTGCGCGATCTGCGGCAGGGCGCTCTCGGCCTTTTCGCGGAAGACGCCGAGCCGCTTTTCGACTTCCTTGACGAACTCGTCGTGGGTGACCGCCCCGGCTGCCACGACCACCATGCGTTCGGCGCCATACTGCCGCTCCATGAACGAGCGCAGTTGTTTCGAATCGAACGACTTGACCGTCTCCGGCGTGCCGAGGATCGAACGACCGAGAGCCTGGTGGCGGAAGGCGGTCTCAGTGAAGCGATCGAACACGATATCGTCGGGCGTGTCGTGAGCGGCGCCAATCTCCTGCAGGATGACGTGCTGTTCGCGCTCGAGCTCGGCCGGATCGAAGCGGGAGTCGGTCAGTATGTCGGCAAGGATCTCGATCGCCAGCGGCAGGTCGTCTTTCAACACCCGCGCGTAGAAGGCCGTCGTCTCGACGCTGGTCGCGGCGTTGATCTCGCCGCCGACGTTTTCGATTTCAGAGGCGATATCCCACGCGGAGCGCGTGCCGGTGCCCTTGAAGGCCATGTGCTCCAGCAGGTGCGCGATGCCGTGCTCGTCGTCGCGCTCGTTGCGCGCGCCCGACTTGACCCACACTCCGAGGGCAACGCTTTCGACATGCGGCAGGGTTTCGGTCGCGACCGTCAAGCCGTTGGACAGACGGCTTACCTCAACACCCATCTACTTCTCACTCCATGGAACTCGTCAGAACCGCACGCGAACGCTGCAATACGTATTCTTCCACCATTTTCAATCGCGAGGGAAGCACCGTGAAACGCTCCTCTCGTCGCATCAGGTCCGCCAGAGCCGCTGGAGTCTCCGGCGCAACGCCACATGCAGCCTTCACCGCTTCGGGGAATTTCGCAGGATGGGCCGTCGCAAGTACCACCATCGGCGCCGCATCGCGATTGCGCGCGCGGGCGACGTGCACGGCAGTCGCCGTATGCGGATCGAGCATGTAGCCATCGGCTTCGAGAACGGCGCGGATCGTCCTCGCCGTCTCATCGATCGAGGCGCGCACGGCATCGAAATCGCGCCGGATCGCTTCCAGTGTCTCAGGCTCGATGGTGAAGGCACCAGACTGCCTCAGCCCGGACATGTACGAACGGACCTCGTCCGCGTTGCGCCGCGAGGCTTCGAACAACAGCCGCTCGAAATTGGACGACACCTGGATATCCATCGAGGGGGAGGTCGTCGCTACCACCTCCCGCGTCTCGTAGCGGCCTGTCGCCAGCGTCCTGGCCAGTATGTCGTTGTCGTTGGTGGCGATGACCAGCCGCGCGATCGGCAGACCCATGCGCTTGGACGCGTAGCCGGCGAAGATGTCGCCGAAATTGCCGGTCGGCACGGTGAACGAGACTGGCCGGTCCGGCGCGCCCAGCGAAAGGGCAGAGGTGAAGTAATAGACGATCTGGGCCATTACGCGCGCCCAGTTGATCGAATTCACGCCCGACAGCCGCACCTGGTCGCGGAAGGCATGGTGGTCGAACATTGCCTTCACCAGCGCCTGGCAATCGTCGAAATTGCCTTCGATGGCGAGCGCATGCACGTTGCCTGCCTTCGACGTGGTCATCTGGCGCTGCTGGACGGGCGAGACGCGTCCGTTCGGGAACAGGATGAAGACGTCCGTCCGCTCGCGGCCGGCGAAGGCTTCGATGGCTGCACCGCCCGTGTCGCCGGACGTCGCGCCGACGATGGTGGCGCGCTCGCCGCGCTCGGCCAGCACATGGTCCATGAGCCGCGCGAGCAACTGCATGGCGACGTCCTTGAAGGCGAGCGTCGGGCCATGGAAGAGCTCGAGCAGGAACTCGTTCGGCCCGGTCTGCACCAGCGGGCAGACTGCGTCGTGGCGGAACGTGGCGTAGGCATCCTCGACGATACGGCCGAATGTGACTGCGTCGATCTCGCCGCCGAGGAACGGCTCCAGGACCCGCTTCGCCACTTCCGCATAGGGCAGGCCGCGCATCGCGGCGATGTCGGCGGTGCTGAACTGCGGCCAGCTTTCCGGAAGATAAAGCCCACCGTCCCGCGCGAGGCCGGCCAGCAACGCTTCGGCAAATCCCAGGCGGGGAGCCTGGCCCCGGGTACTCAGATACTGCATCGTCTCCGTCCGTCGCGTGCAACGTCGCGCCGGAGTACGACTTTCAAATGCCGTATTCCATTGGTCGATTTTCGCGCGCGCGGTTGATATAGAACAGCTCGTTCGAGCAAGGAAAGTGCGTGCAATGGTTTTTGAGGCCGTGAAGAAGCGAATTTCCGAAGGGGCAGTGGCAATGGCGTTGCTGGCAATGGCCGGCTGCCAGTCGGGCGACGGGTCGAGTGCGCTCGACCTCAACGCCGGCAACCCCGCGACGCCGGTCAAGGAAAGCGAACTGCGCGCCTTCTGTCCGCCGGTCGAGCTGCGTGAGGGCACCGCCTATTTCAGCACCTATGAGCGGGGCGGCGAGAAGGACAAGGATCAGTCCAGGCTGATCTACCAGGCCTCCATCTCCGACGTGACGCGCAGCTGCACCTATCCCGAAGGTATGCTCAACATGAACGTGGCGGTGGCAGGCCGCATCGTGCCCGGCCCGAAGGGCAGGGTGGGGACCATCACGATGCCGATCCGCGTTGTGCTGCTGCAGGACGGGCAGGTCGTCTATTCGCAGCTCACCAAATATCCGGTTGCCGTCAACGATACGATCGGAGCGACCCAGTTCGTGTTCAACGACACCGGGATTTCCATTCCCCGGCCCACCAACACGCGCTTGATCGTCTATGCCGGCTATGACGAGGGTCCTGGCTCCTGAGGCTCCTCAGCCGGAGTCAGACCATTCCGAAAGCGCTGCCAATACGGCCGGCAGGTCCGCCCAGCGGCGGATCACCGTTTCGGCGCCGGCCTCGGTGAGCGCGTCCGCATGCCCGACCCATGAGTGTCCGCCGCCGGTGAAGCCGACCACCCGCATGCCCGCGCGCTTGGCCGCCGTGATGCCGTGGACGGAATCCTCGATCACGAAACAGTCTTCCGGCCCGACCTTCATCTTGTCGGCCGCGTAGAGAAACACGTCGGGAGCGGGCTTCGGCTTGCCCGACGGAATCGCGCGCGCCGAGAAGATGTTGCCGTCGAACAGATCGAGCAGCCCCGCACGCTCCAGCATTGCCGAGAGCCGTTCCGGCGTGGAGTTCGAGCACACGCATTTCGGCCCGGCAATCGATCGCACCGCCGCGGCCGCACCGGGAACGGCTTGCACCTCGGTCGCCAGCTTGCGATCGAGAATCTGCTTCGACCGGTCTATGATCGAGGCCTGCAGCGGAACCTTGTACTCGCTTTCGATGCGGATCACCGCTTCGGCGAAGGTGAGCCCGGCATAGCGCCGGTTGAACTCTTCCGGTTCGATCTCGACGCCCGCCTCGGCGAGCAGGCGGGTGTCGACCTGACTGGCGATGACTTCCGAATCGACCAGACAGCCGTCGCAGTCGAAGATGACGAGTTGTGGTTGGGGCATCGCTTGCTCGGCCGGGAAGGAGAGGAAACGGCGCCGCTATAGGCCCATCGCGGAGGCCGGGCAACAGCCGCCCGGTCAGGGCCTGGTCGGGTCGCTGCCTTCCCACGGTGTCAGCCGCGGCAGCCAGCCGGGCACCGCACGGCGGTAAGCCTCGTATTGCGGGCCATATCGCCGCGCGAGCGTCGGTTCCTCGTAGAACCGGACGAAGCTGACGACGGCGAGGCCGACGACAGCGGCATAGACCAGCAGCACGACCTGCGCGAACAGCAGCCATTGGCCGAGGATGATCGCGAGCACGGCGAGATACATCGGATTGCGCACGTAACGGTAAGCCCCGCCCAAGACCAGACGTTCCGTGGGGGCGACGGGCGCCGGCGTGCCACGGCCTTCCGCCACGAAGCGCCAGAAGCTGTGCAGGAGGAACGGCAGGCCGCCGGCTATCAGCACAACGCCCAAGATGCGCAGGGCCAGCCAGGTCGGGCGCAACTCCCAGCCGGTCAACCACCACGGCGCGAGGCCGGCCACCGTTCCCGGCGCCACCAGAAAGAACACGCCGCTACCGGCCAATGCACGGGTTTTCATGACCGCCTCCCCGGTTCACCGAATGTTTACGCAGAAAGGTAACCATAACAGTCGGTAAAGTAACGCGTGCCCAGAGTGCTTCATGTCCGCCGTGCGTCTTCTCGACGAGCTTTCGCTCGCCGCCCAGCCTTCGTTGTGGCTCGATACCATCCTGAAAGGCGATTGCATCGCCGTCCTCGAGCGCCTGCCCGAGAAATCGGTCGACGTGATCTTCGCCGATCCGCCCTACAACCTGCAGCTCAACGGCGACCTGCACCGCCCCGACCAGTCCAAGGTCGATGCGGTGGACGACGACTGGGACCGGTTCGATAGCTTCGAGGCCTACGACGCCTTCACGCGGGCCTGGCTGCTCGCCTGCCGGCGGGTATTGAAGCCGAACGGCACGATCTGGGTGATCGGCTCCTATCACAACATCTTTCGCGTCGGCGCGGCGATGCAGGATCTCGGCTTCTGGATCCTCAACGACATTGTCTGGCGCAAGACCAACCCGATGCCCAACTTCCGCGGCCGCCGCTTCCAGAACGCGCACGAGACGCTGATCTGGGCTTCCCGCGACGACAAGGCCAAGGGCTACACCTTCAACTATGAATCGCTGAAGGCGGCCAACGATGACGTCCAGATGCGCTCCGACTGGCTGTTTCCGATCTGCACCGGCCACGAGCGGCTCAAGGGCGAGAATGGCGAGAAGATCCATCCCACGCAGAAGCCCGAGGCGCTGCTGGCGCGGGTGATCCTGTCGTCGACGAAGCCCGGCGACGTGATCCTCGATCCCTTCTTCGGCACCGGCACGACCGGCGCCGTCGCGAAGCGCCTCGGCCGTCATTTCGTCGGAGTCGAGCGCGAGCAGGCTTACATAGACGCGGCTCGCGAGCGCATCGAAGCGGTGCGGCCCATGGACCGTCCCGAACTGGAGCTGGTGCATGGCAAGCGTGCCGAACCGCGCGTCGCCTTCGTCAGCCTGATCGACGCCGGCCTGCTGAAGCCGGGCGCGACCCTGTTCGACGCAAAGAAGCGATGGGCCGCGAAAGTGCGCGCCGACGGCACGGTGGCCGTTGGTGGCGAGGCAGGCTCTATCCACCGCATGGGCGCCCATGTGCAGGGGCTGGACGCCTGCAACGGCTGGACCTTCTGGCACTATGAGCGCGCCGGCGGGCTCAGCCAGATCGACGAGCTTCGCAAGATCGCCCGCCTCGGCATGGCGCGTGCCGGTGCCTGAAAGGTCAGCCATTTCAGCAAGTTGGATAGCGGACGCGAATCTGTTTGCGAAGCAGTTGAATCGGTCCGCGAACGACTTGAATCAAGTTGTGAACTGCTGATCGCCCCGCCCGCTCTCACCTGAGCAGGCCGCGCCGCTCAAGCTCGCGCTCCAGCCCGGCGGCGCTTTCGAACAGGATTGCCTGCCAACCAGCAGCGATTGCACCGTCCACGTTCTTGCGGCTGTCGTCGATGAACAGCGTCGCGGCGGGGTCCAGCCCGAAAGCCTTTGCGTGATGCTCGAATATCTCGCGGTCGGGCTTGATGAGCCCGATCTCGCCCGAAACAGTGACGCCGCGGGGGCGCTTGAGGAACGGGAACCGCTCCTTCGCCTCGGCAAAGGTATCGGCCGCGAAATTGGTGAGCATGGTAACGTCGTGGCCGTCTTCGATCAGCCGTTCCATAAGGGCGACGCTGTCGGCATAGTGGTGTGAAACCATCTCGTGCCAGCTTCCGCGAAACGCCCGGATGAGCTCTGCGTGATCTGGATACCGGGCGATCAGCAGCGCCTCGGCGTCCGCCCATTTGCGTCCGCGATCCTGCTCAAGGTTCCATTCGTGCGTGCACACGTTCTCGAAGAACCAGCGGCGTTGTGCTGCATCCGGAATGAGCCGGCTGAACGGAATGTCCGGATCGTAGTGGATGAGCACCTTGCCGATGTCGAAAACGATGTGCCGGATTGCCGTCATGCCGCCTCGCTGTTGTCTTGACTGGGTTCAGGCCGGCGCCGCTGCGTCGCACCCGGAATTGCCGCTTCGATCGCCTTCTTCATGACGGTCGGCAGCGCCTCGCCCATCAGCTCGTGCGGTTCGGACCACCAGCTGCCGGCCGGCAACGCCGCCTCCGACATGTCGGCGCGCCAGACGCTGAGTTCCAGCGCGAAATGGGTGAAGACATGACCGATCGCGCCCACGCGCCGCCAGGTGGCGGGGAAGGGCGCGCCGGCTGCATCCTCTGCGCCGTCGGCCCGCGCGCTCCAGCCGCTGGTCGGTACCTCCGCCATGCCGGCAAGCAGCCCGCGCGGCGGCCGCTTGCGCAACAGCACCGCACCGTCGTTGCGTACGGCGACATAGGCCGCGCCGCGCCGGACCGGCCGCTCGGCCTTCTCCGCCTTGAGCGGATAGAGCTCTGGATCGCCATCCTTCAGCGCGCGGCACTCCTCACTCACCGGGCACAGCAGGCAGTTCGGCCGCCGCGGCGTGCAGATCGTGGCGCCCAGGTCCATCATCGCCTGCGCGAAATCGCCCGGCCGCGTGGATGGCGTCAATTCCTGGGTGCGGGCCCGGATTTCCACCTTTGCGGCAGGAAGCGCGGTCGCAATGGCGAACAGCCGCGCCACCACGCGCTCGACATTGCCGTCTACGACCGCCTCGGGTCGGTCGAAGGCAATCGCTGCGATCGCTGCGGCCGTGTAGGCGCCGATGCCGGGCAGCGCCCGCAGCGCCGCAGGGTCGGCCGGAAACGCCCCTCCGTGCCTGGAAACGACAGTCTCGGCGCAAGCCTTCAGGTTGCGCGCCCGCGAGTAGTAGCCTAGGCCGGCCCACGCCTTCATCACTTCGTCCTCGCTGGCGGCGGCGAGATCGGCGAGCGTCGGCCAGCGCGCGAGGAATTGCCGGAAGTAGGGCTTGACGGCCTCCACAGTCGTCTGCTGCAGCATGATCTCCGACAGCCAGACGTGGTATGGGTCTGGCCGTGTCCCGGCCTGCCGGTCCCTCGGCGAAACGCGCCACGGCAGTTCGCGGTGGTGACGATCGTACCAGGCAAGCAGGGGGGCGGCGATGTCGGTCCGCCTTGAATCGGGCTGACTAGGCATGACATCTTGTGGGCTGGCCGGCGCCCGGAAGGCAAGGCCGAAACGGCGGAAAGGCGCCCATCGTGAAACGCACCGGCCAACCGCTTCCCGTCGGCGATATCGCAACCGACATCCTCGATCCGGTGCTGCGAAGGCGCGCCGGCATGTCGATCGGCGTGGTCCAGTCGTGGGAGGAGATCGTCGGCGAGCGGCTGGCAGCGATCACGCGGCCCGAGCGGATC
>Ga0207868_1001037_pt1 | contig 22588 bp, 20 predicted proteins | sample Passage237B_FD_187370 | JGI IMG/M metagenome (GOLD analysis project Ga0207868, IMG submission 187370) | Cellulose adapted compost microbial communities from Newby Island Compost Facility, Milpitas, CA, USA - Passage2 37B (SPAdes) (version 3) ... | reverse complement strand
CAGCCCCCGTCGATGCTGCACCCGCCGGAGGGGTGCGCGTTCCACCCCCGCTGCCGGTGGGCGAGCGGGCCGGCGGGCTGCGACTCGGTGCTGCCGCCGAGCATCGAGGTCGCCCAGGACCACCGGGCCGCGTGCCTGCGCACCGAGGAGCTGCGGGCGGCCGGCACGCTCCACCGGCTCGTGGAGGGCGTGTGATGGCCGCCGTCGACGCACCCGTCGATGAGGCCATCGATACGGCCGTCGAGGCGCCGCTGCTCCAAGCCGTCGGCGTGCACCGGACCTTCAAGGGGCCCCGGTCGGGCTTCCTGGGGTTGACCCGCAGCACCGTCGACGCGGTGAGCGGGGTGGACCTGGCGGTGCGCCGGGGCGAGACGCTGGGGGTGGTGGGGGAGTCGGGCTGCGGCAAGTCCACCCTCGGTCGGGTGCTGCTCCGGCTGCTGAGCCCGACCGACGGCCGCGTGCTGCTCGGCGGCGAGGACGTGGCCGAGCTGGAGCGGGCCGACAAGAAGGCGCTGCGGCGGCGGATGCAGATGGTCTTCCAGGACCCGTACGCGTCGCTCAACCCCCGCATGACGATCGGCGAGGCGCTGGCCGAGCCGTTCCTGATCCACCAGGGCCTGAAGCGCAAGGAGAGCACCGCGCAGGTGTCGTCGCTCCTGGACCGGGTGGGCCTGTCGCCCGAGCACGCCCGCCGCTACCCGCACGAGTTCTCCGGTGGCCAGCGCCAGCGCGTCGGCATCGCCCGCGCCCTGGCCGTGGAGCCGGAGCTGATCGTGCTGGACGAGCCGGTGTCGGCGCTCGACGTGTCCATCCAGGCCGGCGTCGTCAACCTCCTGCGCGACCTCCAGCAGGAGAAGGGCATGACCTACCTGTTCATCGCCCACGACCTGTCGGTGGTCCGCCACATCTCGGACCGGGTGGCGGTCATGTACCTCGGCAAGATCGTGGAGGTCGGCACCCGGCGCCGCATCTACACCGAGGCCCGCCACCCCTACACCCGGGCGCTCATGTCCGCGGTGCCGATCCCCGACCCGAAGCTGGAGCGGGCCCGGCGCCGCATCATCCTCGAGGGCGACGTCCCCAGCCCGATCGACCCGCCGTCCGGCTGCCGGTTCCGCACCCGCTGCTGGCGGGCCACCGAGGTGTGCGCCGAGGAGGAGCCACCGCTGGCCGGCGACGACGTCCACGCCTTCGCCTGCCACCACCCGATCGAGACCGAGGTCTCCATCGGCGCCAAGCTCACGGTCTGACCCGCCGGGGCGCCGTGACCCGTGCCCCGTGCCCCGGGTCGGCGTGATCTGGTCGTGACCTGGCGATGGGGTCGGAGGTGCCGAGGTGAGGTCCACCAGAGGGTCGAACCAGGGATGCCGGGTGAGCGGTGGCGGTTCGGTACACTGGTCCGGCTTCTGGGTCGAAGCGTTCCGAAAGGCAACCCGTGCTCATCTTCCTGGTCATCCTCCATGTGATCGTGTCGGCTGCGATGCTGGTGCTCGTGCTGCTCCACAGCGGCAAGGGCGGCGGCCTGTCCGACATGTTCGGCGGCGGCATGGGCTCGGCCGCCCAGGGCAGCACCGTGGTCGAGAAGAACCTGGACCGCGCCACCGTCGTGGCGGCCCTGATCTTCACGGTCACCACCCTGTCGCTCGGCATGCTGATGACCATCGCCTAGAGGTTCGGACTTGGTGGCGCCGCCTCGGGGTGCGCTACAGTCTCACCCGCCCCGGTTCGCCGGAGCAGCCACGTCGGAGTGGCGGAATTGGCAGACGCGCTAGCTTGAGGGGCTAGTGCCCGTTAGGGCGTGGGGGTTCAAGTCCCCCCTCCGACACCACACCTGACCAGGGCAAACGCCCTGGTCAGCGCAGTTTTCGGCCGAGGTCAAGCGTCGCGGAACGGGCGCTTGTCATTGGTTTGTCATCAGAGCGGACCGCTAGATCGACGAGAGCTGGCCAGCTTCTATCCATCGCTGACCGACCGCCTTGCATTGTCGCGCTGATTGCCACGTCGAAGGTGAGCGAACTACCTCAGGATTCGCGTCGACCCGAGCATCCTCCCGTGGGCAGGACCTTGTCCGGCCTCGTTCACGAACTCGGCGCGCCAAAAGCCCTAGAGTCCGGAGACCTCCGGACAGCGCTATCGAAAGTGGTCGATGTCAGCCCAAGTTGTGAGTCGTGAGCATCGACAGACCTGGCGACGGGCTGATGGTCGACGGGCCGCCCTGGCACTGCTGGACTACTCCAACCTTGTCAGCGAGGAGGCGGAGGGTGACTCCTCGCTGATGCGGCATTTCATGGTCGAACTCGTCCGAGCGGTGACTTCGCTCGCTCCGCAGATCGAATACCTGGCGATTCGTGCGTACGGTGGTTGGCTCGATCGGGGTTCGGTCACGTCCGGTGCCTCGAAGGCCATGCGAGCGCTCGAGGGTTCCGATCCGTTCCCGATTGCGCATCCGTCGCGACGAGCAATCCTTCACGGAGAGGTTCGCTTGGCGAATGCCCTGCTCAGCGTTCCGGAGGTTGAGTTTGTGGACACCTACCGAGTCCGTGAAGGTCCTCCGCGAATCCGTTTGGCCGGCTCCCCCGTCCCCGGCGGCTGCGCCTCCGACCCAAGCGCCTGCCCAGCCGCCATTCTTAAGCGCTTCACAAGGTCGACCCGCAAGAACTGTCCTGCCTCTGGCTGTGCAGTGACTTGTGGTGATGCATTTAAGACTTACGAGCAGAAGATGGTCGACACGCTGATTGCATGTGACCTTGTTGAGGCAGGCAGTTCTCCGGACCTCGATCTGGTCGCTCTGCTGACCTGTGATACAGATCTGCTGCCACCATTGGTTTATGCATCTTCAATGCGTAGGACGGAGTTAGCGGTCATTACCCCAGATCCTTGCTGGCGATCTCACCACGTCGAGATCCTCAACGGCATAGGCGTACATTTACTACCAGCGGAGAGCTCGTATGTCGACACTCGATGAGGTAAGATCTGATATAGCAGCGTTCGCGGACGATGATGAAGACCTCATCATCGACACAAGTGGACTAATGCTATTCGTGAGAGGTGGGAAGGAGGTCTCCTGCAGATACGAGGAGACGGCCGATGGCCGTCGAATTGTCCAGGTGGAAGATCAGCAGATGTCCTACCGGGACTTCGTGGTTCGGTATCTTGGACGTCTCGACGTTTTCGCCGAACGCCTTCTTGCAAAGAGGTCAACTACCGGGCCATTCATAGATGGTCCGGCGGTGCTGGACTCTGTGGAAGCCGGCCGCACATCCGGCACGGCAATCGCTCTGCTCGATTCTGAGTGCCAGCGGTCATCGGGCTTCACATCAAGGGTGTGTTTCATTACTGCGGACGCAGGTCACGGCAAGACTGCGCTCCTCCGCCAGTATCAGGATCAGTGCGCGACCGGATTTCTTGAGGGGAAGACCTCATTCCTGTTCTGGCATCTAGATCTTCAAGGCAGGCAGCTTCTTCGTTTGTCCGAGGCGCTCATGGGAGACCTTGGCGATTTGCGCGTTCCAGGACTTTGGATGCCTGCCGTGGTGACACTACTCAGGCATCGGGCGTTGGTTCTTGCGATCGACGGTTTTGACGAACTTGCTGCCGAGCAGGGTGGTACCGACGCCTTGGGGGCCCTCGCAATGCTCGTGCGACAAATGGATGGGCATGGCACAATCGTCGCAGCCTCGCGGCGAACCTTCTTCGACACCGAGGATTATCTGAAGCGGTCGGCTCTCTTTCGTCGTTCACTCGTAGCGGCTTGCGAGTTCAACCAGATTGCGCTTGAGCCGTGGGCTCGGTCCGATGCCGTCAGTTACTTGGCTGAGGTGGTGGCGAACGACGGCAAGACCTTCCCCAATCCAGACGAGAAGTATCACGAAATTGTGGATGCTTTGGGCGGCGATGCAGGTCATCCGATGGTGACTCGTCCGTTCCTCCTAACCCACATTGCGAAGGGGCTTCTGAGGTACGAGCTCTCGGCGCGGGATTTCGTCAAGCCTGTCGCGGACCCAATGGGCGGCGTTGCCGAGGTTGTCGATGCGTTCGTTGAGCGCGAGGTGGCGATGAAGTGGCGCTACAAGGACACGGGTGACCCGTACCTGACTGTCGAGCAGCACATGCGGTTGCTTTCCGACGTGGCGGAGGAGATGTATCGGGCACAGAAGGATCGGCTCGACGTTGAGATCGTTGAGACTCTTGCAACGATTCTTCTGGAAGAATGGCAAATCGATCCGAATCAACGTCAACAGATCATTGAGATGGTTCGGATGCATGTCTTGCTTACGATTCCATCAGATGGAGACGCCCGGAGTAGGAGCTTTGATCACCCAGAGTTCCGGGACTACTTCATTGCCTTCGCTCTAAAGGGTCACCTCGATCGCGTTATCGCCGGTGGCGCTTTCGGTGACCTATCTCGCTATCTCAGCATCGCGCAGTTGAGCGATTCGACTGCGCGGTATGTTCGGCGGATGATTGAACTCGATATCGACGGTGCGCTGAAGTTGGTAGCCTCGTTCGCGGCTGCTGTACAAGCCGAGCTGCGTCCCACCTTCTTACACGGGAATGTTGGTACCTTGGTCGCTGCGATATTGGACGGTCTGGATCCCAGTCAGGTTATTGAGTTCAACGCAGCGGCAATCTTTACGAGTGTAGTTCTTGAGCGCACGAACCTTTCCAACGTTCATCTGATGCGGTGTCTAATGGTAAACCCGAGCTTCGTCAGTGCGAACTGGTCGAGTGTCCGTTTCACCGGTTGTGCATTCGGTGAGTTGACGTTGAGTACGGACTCGAGTATGGAGAGCGTGGTATTCGAGGCGTGCACGGTTGACGGTGTGAGGGTAGTGCAGGACGGGGAGGAGATCGCGCGCGAGTACGCGCCGTCCAGAATTCGGTCGTTGCTGCAGTCATACGGAATACGGATGATCGATTCTGGAGGCGATGAAGAGGAGGCTCCGGTGCTTCCGTTCGACACGCACGAGAGCGAGCTTGCGAAGTTGACTCATCGTCTCCTTCGGCTCTTCAATCGGTCGACCATAGTGACGGACGAAATTATCCGCATTCGATTCCGCCAGGATCATCAGAAGGTCTTGAGCGAAGTAGTCCCTATGCTTGTGGATTGTGACGTACTAAAGCCCGGGACATGGAGGGGTCGGGGAACGCAGAGCGTCTGGTCGATTCAGTATCCAATCGATGTGGTTCTGTCAGCGCAGGACGGAACTGACGATGCCAACCTCAAGCGGCTCTGGAGGACGGTTGCTTCGGCCGGTTGAGCTGGCTCCGCTTGCTGACGTACCGCTTCAGTTCCTGATGTTGGAGCTGAGGATCCTCGCGGCCACGCGGTCGGCGGCGTCGGACTGCAGGGGGCGGCGGACGTGGGTGTAGATCTGGCTGGTGACGTGGGTGCTGCTGTGGTCGAGGCGGTCGCTGACGACGTGGATGTCGATGCCCTCCTCCAGGGCGAGCGTTGCCCAGGTGTGGCGGAGGCCGTGGACCTTGAGCCTCGGTAGCGGCTCGTCGCGGTGGGCCTTGTTGTAGGCGTCCTGCTTGCGAAGGAACTCGCGGCTGAACCGCTCGGGGTGGAGCGGCACCCCGTCGGCCCGGCAAAAGATCCAGCCGTCGTCGTGGTAGCCGGCGCCGAGCATCCGCCTCAGCTCGGCCTGACGTTCACCGAGATCGCGGAGCATCCCGACCGTTCCGGGATCGAGGGCGATGGTGTGGCCGCCCTTGGTCTTCGGGAGGTCCTTCACCACGACGCGGTGGCCGACCATGCAGATCTGGCGGGACATGATCGCCGTGGCGCCGTCGAGGTCTACATCGATCCACTTGAGTCCCAGCACCTCGCCTCGACGTGAACCGGAGGTGGCGAGGTAGAGCCACGGCTGTAGGTAGGGGCTGTCGGCGACGAAGTCGAGGAACTGCCCGAGCTGCTCGCCGGTCCAGGTGGTCGGCCGTGCTCGGCGGGTCGAGGCGATGGGCGGGGGAGTGGCGGCCTCGGCGACGTTGCGGGTTACCCGGTTCCACCGCATCGCGTCTCACAGCGCGGCGTGGATGATCGTGTGGACGTAGCGGACCATCCGGTTGCTCAGCCCCGGACCCTTTGCCGGCGGCTTCGGCTGCTGGGCTCGTCGGTGGGCGGCGGCGACGGCGTCACGGGTGATCCCGGCTTCGGCGGGGAACGACTCGCCGACCGCGTCGGCGACCTGCTGCCAGGTGTTGCCCTCGGCCTTGAGGTCGGCGATGAGGTCGAGCACGGCCTGGTCGTGCTGGCGTGCCGGCGTGCCCGGTGCCCGTCGGCCGGAGTCGAGGAGCTTGCGGTACAGGGCGTTGAGGTCCATCGGCGTCAGCTCTTGGAGCCGGATTCCTCCGATGTAGGGCGCGACGTGGAGCCGGATGTTGCGGGCGTAGCTGACGTAGGTGCTCTCCTCGAGCGTTGGTGGCAGCTGGGTCGGTAGCCACTCGTCGGTGAGGAACTCGGCCACGGTGAGCCGGTCGGGCTTCACCCAGCTCCCGGTGGCCAGCGCAGTGAGGGCCTCGGCCCGGGCGGTCTCGGCCTCCTTGCGGGTGGCGAAGCCGCCCTTGGAGACCTGGCGGCGGGTGCCGTCGCCTTCGGTGACGTAGAGGTAGTAGGTCCAGGTCGATCCGCGCTTGCGGATGTTGTTGCGGCCGGTGGTCATCGCCTTCTCCTGTGGACACGTCCGACTCGTGGTCGGAGCGGTTGGAAGGCGACGGTTTCCCACCGTCACGAGGGGCCTGCCGGGACCGGTTCGGTCCGAGCGGGATCGCTTGTCATCGTCGCACGGCACGGCCGACCTGACCAGTCCCATGCCCGACGAACTCGTGGTCTGCGCCTCAGTCCCGGCACGGGGCGGCGGTCAGAGTTGAGCGGCCAGCTCGAGCACCGAGGCCAGTCGGTGATCCGCTGGGATGGGTTGCGTTGCGTCGGGGTCGATCAGGAAGGCGCTCATGCCCATGCTCGTGGGGCCGTGGTAGTCGGCCTCGAAGGAGTCGCCGACGAACACCGCTTGGTCTGCGTCGACGTCGAACAACCTGAGGGCTACTTCGTAGATCGAGCGGTGGGGCTTGCGGTAGCCGTGCTCGACGGAGAGGAGCACATGCTCGAACAACTCCGGGGTGAAGTGGTCAGCGACGATGCGCGGGACCATCGCCGTGTGGTTGGTGTTCGACACGATGCCGAGCCGGTAGCGCCCGGCGAGCGCTTGAAGCAGGTCGTGCGCGCCAGCGATCGGCTGGACGTGCTGCGCCCACTCCTCGACGAAGCACGTCGCCAGTTCGGAGCGCCGTTCCTGGGCGAGTTCGAGCTCGGCGAGGTGTCCGAAGGCCGTGGCGTAGTCCAACATCGATGGCTCCTCGTAGGTGTCGGAGCTGGTGGTCTCGACCGCTCGTGACGCCTGGTCCCACATAGCGACGAAGTCGTCGTGGTCCCGTCGCCAGCCCCACCTCACGAGCAAGCCGTGAGATCTCGGGTACGCGAGAGCGGTCCGGTCGGCTTGGTAGGTCACGAGGGTCCCGAAGAAGTCGAAGAGGATGACGTCGGCCACCGGACCAGGTTGCCCCATCGGAGTCGCAGCGACGGTACGGCCTTCGTGTCGCACATGGGGGACAGGACCGTGGCGAGAAATCTCGGATTTCCTGTCGAGTTTCGGCCTCGAAATCGGCCTACGTAGGTGACGGGATCTCCGCGCCCGTCCGGAGGTCGTCATGGCAGCCGAACAGCTCTCGTTCCTGGACCTCGAACCCGAGGCCCCGGCCCGCAAGCCGTCGCGCCCGCGGGCACGAGGGGCCGCACCTGCCCAGGCCCCGGTTGCTGCCGGGTCGAGAGCGGTCTCGGCGGGGGAGGTGCTGATCGAGCACCGCTACCCCGAGGCCCTCGACTTCCTGCGCGAGCACGGACCCGACGCGGTGGCGGTGCTGCACGTCCTCGTCGCCCAGGCCGAGTCGGTCGACGGGCGCCTGGTGGCGGCGGCGAGCACTCGCGGCGTGGCCGAGCGGCTCGGGTTCCTGTCCAAGGACAGCGCCCACCGTCGGCTGCGCCAGCTCCGCCGCGCCGGCGTCCTCGAAGCCCTGCCCTCGACCGGACCGATGGACCCGCCCACGTATGTGGTCCACCTCGACGGCACCGGCATCACCGTCACCCGCCCCGCCAGCTGAAGGAGCGACCCGTGACCGGACTTGCTCGAGCGCAAGCGTCGCAACAACAGACAGACGAGTGCACGCCGGCGTGCGGGAGGCGGCCGTGACCGCCCGGGTGACCACGCTCGAGGGCCCCGACGCCGGGGCGTACTACGTCGACGGTCCCGGCGGGTATTACCTCGACGGCGACGAGCCGCCCGGTCGGTGGCTCGGCCATGGCGCCGCTGCGCTCGGCCTCGCCGGGGAGGTCGACGACGGCGACTTCCTGTCGCTCATGGATGGCCGGGACCCGGCCACTGGCGAGCTGCTGGGCACGAGCCACCACGAGCGCACCGTGCGCGGGTTCGACGTCACCTGCTCGGCACCGAAGTCGGTGTCGGTCCTGTACGCCATAGGCGACGACCGTGTCCGCCAGAAGGTGCTCGACGCTCACGATGCGGCGGTCGCCGCGGCGTTCGGGTGGGTCGAGGACCACGCCCACTGTCGCCACCGGGTCGATGGCGAGGTGTGGATCGTCGACGCCCGCGGCCTGGTCGCGGCCGCGTTTCGCCAGCACACCAGCCGGGCGCACGACCCGCAGCTGCACACGCACCTGGTGATCGCGAACCGGGTCATGGCCCCCGATGGCCGGTGGCTGGCGCTCGATGCCCGGACCCTCAAGCACGACCAGCGCACCATCTCCTCTCTCTACGCGGCGGGGCTGCGGGCCGAGCTGACCTCGCGGCTCGGCGTGCGCTGGAACGACGTGGTGAACGGTCAGGCCGAGATGGCCGACGCCCCGACGAGGTCCTCGACGCCTTCGCCCAGCGCTCCGTCCAGATGGCCCGCCGTCTCGATGAGAAGACCGAGCGCTTCGTTGACCAGCTCGGACGACGGCCCACGCCACGGGAACGGTGGCGCATCGAACGAGAAGCTGCGATCGACAGCCGGCCCTCCGAGACCAGCGCAGACGCCCAGATCCTCCACGAGCAATGGCTCGACCAGCTCGACGCCCTCGGCCACAACCCCGACGGCTACCTCGCGCGGGTCACAGGTCGCACTCGGCCGATCGAGCCGGACGCCACCACCGACCGCGACACGGTCGTCGAGGCCTTGTCCTCGCTGCGAGACACCCAGTCGACGTGGCGACCCGCCGAGATCACCCGAGAGATCGCCGCCGCCCTGCCCACCCGGCTCGGCGGCACCGCCACCGACGCCGTCGCACGAGCGCAGGGCCTCGCGTCGCACGTCGAGGACACGCTGACCGTCGACATCTCCCGACCCGTGCCCGACGACGTCCCGCAACGCAACGACGGGCGGCCGGTCACCGAAGGAGCCCTCGACCGCATCCTCACCACGCGGGCGATCCTCGACGAGGAGGAGCACATCCTCGACCTCACCCAACGGTGGGCCGCCGAAGGCGGCAGCGACGCCCAGGACCTCGACCCCGACCGCGAACTGACCGCTGTCCAGCAGCACGCCGCGGGGGCTGTCGCAGGACAGCGACGCCTCGTGCTGATCGTCGGGCCGGCGGGCACGGGCAAGACCACCGCCATGGCGCCCGCGGTCGCCCGCCTCCAGGCCGAAGGCCGGGCTTGCTTCGGTGTCGCACCCTCGGCCGCAGCAGCTGAAGTTCTCGCCGTCGAGACCGGGATCGACGCCGACACCCTCGACAAGCTGCTCATCGAGCACCGCCTGGACCGCCCTCCTCAGCATCGCTACGACCTTCCTGCCGGCACGACCGTGGTGGTCGATGAAGCAGCGATGGTGGCGACCCCGCGGATCGCGGAGCTGATCGACCTGGCCGATCGGCGCGATTGGCGACTCGCCCTCGTCGGCGACCCGATGCAGTTCGCCGCGGTCGGTCGCTCAGGGATGTTCGGTCATCTCGTCGAGACGATCGGGGCCGTCGAGCTGGACCGGGTCCACCGGTTCGACGCGTCCTGGGAACGAGACGCCAGCCTCCGGCTCCGCCGAGGCGACACCGACGTCGTCGCCCTCTACGACCACCACGATCGCTTCCACGGCGGCACCGCCCGCCAGATGGCCACGGCCACCGTCATCGCCTGGCGACAGGCGGTCGAGGCTGGCGAGACCGCCGCCATGATGGCCCCGACTCGAGAAGCGGTCGCCGTCCTCAACGAGATCGCCCAACAGCTCCGCTTCGCCGCTGGGGAGGTCGATGCCAACAGTCCGTCGGTGAAGCTCGGCCCCACCCGAGCCCACGTCGGCGACGTGGTGGCGACACGTCGCAACGAGCGGTCGCTGCTCACCGACCGAGGTCGGATGGTCAAGAACCGCGACCACTGGACCATCGAGACCGTCCACCCCGGCGGGGCGCTCACCGTCGCCGGTTCGACCGGACAGGTCACACTGCCGGCCGACTACGTCGCCAGCGAGGTCGAGCTGGCCTACGCGGAGACTAGCCACGCCAGCCAGGGACGGACCGTCGACCGCTCGTTCCTCTACCTCGACGGCCCCACCGACACCCGAGGCATCTACGTACCGCTCACCCGAGGCCGCACCACCAACGAGGCCTTCGTCACCCTGAACGACGAACGCAACGCAGCCGAGGTCATCGCCGAAGCCGTCGCACGAACCTGGATCGACCAGCCAGCGACCGCGCTTCGCCTCGACCGCGTGCCCGAGCCGTCGGATGCGGGCCGGGGAGGAGGCCGCAGCGTGGCGGCCGCCCCCGCTGGCAGGGCTCGCCTGCCGCTCCCAGCCGATGAGCTGCGGGACCTGGTCCAACGAGCGATCCGCCAACAGGCCGCAGCCGACGAGCACCAGGCCGCCCTCGACGATCACAGACAGAGCATCTCGAACCTCGTCCGATGGGCTCGTGAGGCCGACCGCGAGCACCGCAGCGCCGAGCAGCGACTCGCAGACGCGAGGAGCACCCTTGCCGAACACGACCGGCCGCTTCACCGGCGCCAGCACCGAGCCGAGATCCACCAGGCCAAACACGACGTCGCCGAACTGCCCGGCAAGCTCAGCTCGCTCAGTCAGGAGCTCACCGGCCTCGACACGAGGCACGACCGCGAGAAGAAGGCACAGCGCCGAACGATCGCGTCCGCCAAGGCCAGGCCCGAGGATTTCGCCATCGACAAGTCCAAAGCCGCCCTCACCGACGACGCCCGTACCCGAGGCGAACAGATCGCAGCCGACCCCGGCCCCCGATACCTCGACCAACTCGGCCCGGTCCCCAGTGACGATAAGGGGCGTGGACGCTGGGTGGAGGCTGCGGGCCGCGTTGCCCAGCACCACGCCCTCTGGGGCGAGCCCGCCGGTCAGGCCTTCGTTGGCCACATGCCCACCTTCGATAATGACGAGGACTACCGCCTCACCTTCTACGCCGCGAACCGAGCCATCCACGACCTCGACGACGCGGTTGGCGTCCCTCGCCGTTCCGTCGAGCATGAAGCGCCAGGGCTCTCGCTCTGACCGGGCGGCTGGGTCCGTGGTCGGTCTCGATGTCACACGCCTCGGGGATGATCGGTGGAAGCAGAGGTGCCGCAACGCACCGGCACCCGAGGAGGACCAGATGGTCGATCAACAGGACGCGCCAGGCCTACGGGCCGAGTTCGATGCGGCGCTCGCCCGCTGCACCGCTGACGTCGAACGACTGGCGGAACTCGCCGAGCGACTCGCCATGGCCGAGGTGCGGGCTGTGTTGCCTGGCGCCGCAGTCGTCGTGGTCCACGGATGGATGAACGAGGACTGGCTCAAGGTGTTGAGGATCCAGAGGGTGCGATCCGTGACCGAGGAGATCCTCTTCGACGCGGAGACCGGTGCGGAGGCGGAGATCGAGGATGCTCTCCACGAGATCGGCACCGAACTGCTCGACCTCATCGTCGACCTCACCGGCGATGCCTTCATGGGTACCCAGGACTTCGAGGTCGATCCCGTCGTCGGTGAGCCGAGAACAATTAGCCCCGCGTAGCCCTCGGTCTTGACGGCGTACGGCCGACTCGAACTGGCCGACCGGCTGCCGGCCGAGGCGGTGACGACGCGAGTCGCTAGGCAACGGCAGCGGCGAAGGCGGCGTAGAGGTCGCCCGGGAGGGGGACGTCCAGCTCCCAGGTGATGGCCATGGGCTTCTCGCCGACGTGGCTCCGATAGGTGGCTGGACCGAGGAACCAGAAGGCCCGGTCGTCGGCGCGGAGGCGGGTGAACAGGAGGATGGTGCGGCCGTTGCGCTCGTGGTGGCGGTAGCGAAGCCCGGTGGGGCTGTCCTGGCGGGTCATCGACTGGCTTTCCCAGTGGATGAGCGTGCGGCTAATGGCATAGTCCCGATAGCGGGTGGTGGGGGAGAACGCGCCGCTGGTCTTGTCAAGGGTGAACGCGAACAGCTCGGCGTTCGCCGGTTTGGCCTCGTAGACGCCGCTCTGCCAGGCGGCGATCTTGGCCCGGTCGCCGCCGAGGCCCATGGCGGCAAGGATCTCAAGCCGGCTGTAGCGGGCGTGGATCTGCAGGGGTGCGTCGGGGTGGGTGCTCAGGGTTTGGTGCAAGTGGTCGATCCGTCCGTCGAGCACGGCGAGCAGCTCAGCGAGTTCGTTGAGCACCTGGGGGTGTGACCAGACCAGGTCGACGCCGTCCTGGAGGGTCACGTCCTTGGTGAGTGCTTGGTCGGCTAGCGATGCCACGAACAGGTGGACGAGGCGACGCTCCCTCTCGCTGAGCGTGGAGAGGTCGGGGCGGGGACCGGTGACGAGCCGGCGGTAGGTGGCGATGCGCTCGGCGTCGTCGACGTGCAGCAGCCGGCCGACCGCCCGGCGGAGGGCGACCTCGGCCGGGCCTGCGGGCTCGACGCGACCGCCGGCGGCCTCCACCAGGTCCGACCAGCCCCGACCTCCGGCGTAGACGTCGTCGAGCTCGAGGCCGGACTCGTCGAGGAACTCGCCGAGTCCCAGTGAGGGACGATCACGTCGGAGTGACCGCAGTTCGTCGACCTTGGCCGGCCACCGGGAGGGGATGGCCTCGCGCAGGCTGCGCAGCACGATCTCTGACGACTTCTGGTCGAGCTGCATGTTGCAGCCGGCGGGCAGGAACGGGAACTGGTGCTGCACCGACCGCTCGACGTCGCGCCGCGTCCCGCCGAGCATCGCCCGGTAGCGGCGGTCGAAGCGGAACTCCTTGCGGTGGGTACCGACGAAGTCGAGCACCGTGCAGAACGCCTTGTCCCGGGCCTTGCGGAGCCCACGGCCGAGCTGTTGGAGGAACAGGACTGGGCTCTCGGTCGGTCGGAGCATCAGGACGGTGTCGACGTTGGGAACATCGACACCCTCGTTGAACAGGTCAACGGAGAAGACGATCTTCACCCGACCGGCGGCGAGGTCGTGCAGGGCTCCCTCGCGTTCGGCGCGCGGGCTGTCGCCCCAGATGGCGACGGCGGGGATGCCGTGGTGGTTGAAGTGGTTCGCCATGAACCGGGCGTGATCGATGCTCACGCAGAACCCGAGGGCGCGCATCGAGGCGACGTCGACGTGCTCGGCGATCTGCTTCACGACGAGTCGTGCCCAGGCGTCGGAGCTGGTGTAGCGGTCGGTGAGGGCCTCGGTGTCATAGCCCCGGCCTCGCCGCCACGGGACGTCTCGGAGATCGAGCCCGTCGTGGATCCCGAAGTACAGGAACGGTGCCAGGTGCTGCTGGTCGATGGCGTCCCACAGGCGGAGTTCAGCGGCGATCCGATCGTCGAACCAGCCGAGGATCGGGAGTCCGTCGCTTCGCTCCGGCGTGGCGGTGAGCCCGAGCAGCTCGATGGGGTCGAGGTGGTCGAGCACTCGGGTGTAGGAGCCTGCGGCGGCGTGGTGGAACTCGTCGACGATCACCACATCGAAGTGATCCGGCGGCAGCTGCTCGAGGTCGGCGGCGTTGAGGCTCTGCACCGACGCGAAGACGTGGTCGAAACGGGTTGGGTGGGCTCCGCCCGCCCACTTTTCACCGAACGATGGATCTCGCAGCGCGTAGCGAAACGTCGCCATCGACTGGTCGAGGATCTCCTCCCGGTGGGCCACGAACAACAGCCGCGACCGCCGAAGGCGCCCTCGGAGCGTTGCGTAGTCGAGCGCGGCCATCACCGTCTTGCCGGTGCCGGTGGCGGCGACGAGCAGGTTGCGGTGATGGCCCTGGCGCGAGACACCTCGATCAACTCGAGGAGTCGCTCCTGAAAGGGATGCGGTCGCAGTTCGATCGGGCTCAGGATCACCCGCGGTCCGGTGTCGGCTCGGCCGGCACGCTGTTGCTCGTCCTCGAACTGGTCGGGGTCGTAGGCCAGATGGTCGCCGCCGGACCAGTAGCTCTCGAACACCGCAGCGAACTCGTCGAGCACGTCGCGGTTCCGCGCCGCCGAGGCGCGGACGTTCCACTCGATCCCGGTGACCTGGGCCGAGTGGGTGAGGTTTGACGACCCGACGTAGGCCGTCGAGAAGCCCGATGCCCGGTGGAACACCCACGCCTTCGCGTGCAGTCGGGTGGTGCTCACGTCGTAGGACACCCGGACCTCCGCCCCAAGATCCACGAGTTGATCGAGTGCCGCCTTCTCTGTCGAACCGGTGTAGGTCGTGGTGAGCACCCGAAGCTGCCGACCGTTCCCCACGTGGCGGCGAAGCGCGTCGAGCAACGGAGCGATGCCGCTGCGCCGGATGAATGCCATGATCACGTCGACGCGGTCGGCCGAGTCGATCTCGGACCGCAGCTGGCTCCACAGGTTCGGCTCGCCCGGCGCGTTGGTCAGCAACGTCGTGTCGAGCAACGGGATCATCGGCCGCTCGATCGCATCGAGCGTCCCATCGATGCGTCGACCGAGAACCGCCTCCAACACCGTTCCCGGGTCGACCGGAAGCGCCGTCGGATCGGCAGTCACCAGGACGCCCAACTGCTGGAGCAACGCCCGTGCAACTTCGATGCCGACCTGGGCCCGGTCGCCCTCGCCCACATCGGCAAGGGATCGTTCGATCTCTCGGCCCACATGCCACGCGATTCGGTCCGCTGCCTCGGACGCGGCCAGCGCCCGCTGCTCAATCGCGTCCGGGTCGGGGAGCGCGACCAGACGGGCCCGCAAACTCTCCGTCACGAGAACCTCGTGCAACCCCCGCGGCAACTCCTCCACGTCCCCGAAGCTAGGAGCTGGGGTCCACCTCGGAGCGGACCGGCCTTGTCCGGGCCGACCGTCACCACTGCCGTTGGTGACGGTCGGCGTCGGGGCTCGGGCGCTGAATACCTCGATCGGCGCGGGATCTCGAGCGATCATCGGGCTGGAACGATCGGAGGACCTGATGCCAACGCGACCTCAACGTCCGAACTGGAGCTACCGCCTTCCTGAGCGAGGCCCGGGCGATCTCGGGCCCATCGAGGACGAGGCCGGGTCGGTGTTCGCCGTCTACATGACCGCCGTGCGTGTCGAGGTCGATCCTCAGACCGAGGAGGTGATCGAGGTCATCGTCGACGAGGGAACGATGGCGCAGCCGTCGATGGTCACCCGACTGGATGGCAGCATCATCAGCGGAGCCGACCGCGACCGGGTGAACGCCATCCTTTCCCGAGCCGAGTGGCCGACCTGGGACTACGGAACGGCCAGGCGCGGCCCGGTCGCCGATGGAACAGAACGATGAGCCCCGAATCGAACGCCAAGCGCACGTGGGCGGTCCCTCGAAGTCCCGCTCGGTACTCAGGCAGGCGTTGGCCCGACCGTCTCGGTGAGCAGCGCGCGCACCCTGGTTCGGAGTCGCGCTGCGGCGTTGGCTTGAAGCCCTGCGGTCAGCTCATCGAGGGCGGTGCCATCCGGGCCGAGTTCGCGCCATAGGGCCGTGCGCACGCGGCGAAGCGGCTCGCTCGAATCGAAGGTGGCGGGCTCGACTCCCTCGGCCGTCGCGATCTCCAGGCATCGCCAGAGGTCCTCGACGTCTCGGTCCTCCGTTCGGACGGTACGAACCAGCGTCTTGAGCGCCAGCATGCCGACGGCGTCGGGAAGGGCGACGGCGGTCGACAACGTCTCGCCGTCCGTCAGGCGCAGGTCGATCTCCACGTTGACGCCGGGCCGTTGGAACGCTTCGGCGAGGCCGGGGACCTCGCTGGTCACGATCGACCCGACCTTGACGGTGTCACGAGCGCGGGATCGGTACGTCGGGATGAGCAGATCGACCGACGCGACACGGCGCTCGTCGATGGGACGCTCCCACCGGTTGCCCGCCACCTTCTGATAGCCGACGGCCTCGATCGCGTCCACTAGCTCCGGGCCCCGTAGGAGGTGAGGAGGGACACCGAAGTCGGCGTCGCCGGTGGCTCGGAGCGGCAGGTCGAGTCCGAGCCGCTGTACGTGGAGCATGACGGCCACACCGCCGATGAGGCGATGGTGATCGGTCATCCCGGCGGATGCCATGGCGGCGGACACGTCGGCAACGGCGGTGAACCCGCCGTCCATGGCGGCTGAGAGGCTGGCAAGTACGACTCGTCCGCCGGTCATCGGGGCCTCGGCAAGGTGCGGCCGACGATCGCCGACCGCAGGCGGTCGGCAGCCTCGGCACGGTCTGCGCCACCGAGGTCGAGCAGGTCCCACCACTGCTGGCACGGGTCGGTGATCCGGTGGCCGTCGACCTCATCCACCCAGGGTGGGGCGGGGGATAGGAGCCGATGGTCGTCGATCCATCGCAGGATGAGGCTGGAGTCGGCGCGGCCTTCGGCGGGGACGAACCCGGCCTCGCCTGCGGGTAGCTGGTCGGCCGTGTAGGCGATCATCACCGTGGGGTGACGCCACGGGGCGAGCAGGTCCGGGGCGAGGTCGGCGGAGAACGCGATCGCCGTTCCATGCTCGGTCGCGAGCGCGTGGATGCGGCTGGCCTGTTCGGTGAGCGGGCGGGTGCTGTACCAGTACGACTCCGGCTCGACGAGGTGGGGCCGAGTCCTCGCTCGGTAGAGGTCGAGCAGCTTCGCCGGGTCGCCGCCGTAGCCATCGGGCGTGGCCGACACGGCGCCCAGCTCCGCGAGCTGCTTCAGGATCTGTGAGGCCCGGGGCTGGGTCACAGCCGCGGCAGCGGCGATGGCCACCCCAGTCATCGGGAGGTCGGACGCCGCCATGAGTCGGACCACAGCAGCGGTTCCTGCGCCCCAGCGGCGCACCACGTTCTTCGAGACGACCGTCTGCGGCATGGCAGCAGGGTATAAGTCTTCTCCCGCCACGGCAAGGAACGCTTATAGGAAGTCTTATGGAGTTGGTAGCCGGGACAGGCTTCGGGGCGACCCGGCAGTCCACGCCAGTGCGATGATGGCGAGTCGAGTCGGCGAATCGCCCCGTTAACGGCCGACTGATCCGGACCCGTAGGACGTCCTCCACTGGATTCACTCGATGGCGAGTGACGATTCCCCAGGAGCGCTGCGTAGCGTGGCGACATGAGCAGCAGGGCTGATGGGTTGCGTGCCGAGGTGCTTGCGCTGTCGGAGTCTGAGCGATCCAACCTGGCCATCGTGCTCCTCGACAGTCTCGACGACCGGCCTGTCGAGGCGGACCGGGTGGCGCTCGACCGGGTATGGGCGGACGAGGTCGCTCGGCGAGCAGCACAGATCATGCGGGCGACGTGACGACGCAAACCTGGGGCGAGGTCATGGCGTGCGTTGCTGCGTCTCGGCACGGGCGTTGATTGCTCAAGTCGGGTTTCATCCGCTTGTCGGCGGGCGGTGGTGGGCAGGCAGGTAGCCTTGTCCCATGGCTCCGGTGAAGCGTGTCTTTGGCCCAGGTGAGCTGGCGGCCTTTGTTGCTGGCGGAGGTCCCGCGACCGACGACGATGTCTCGATCACCAACGACGGTCGTCGGCTGGACAGCGCCGAGGCCGTTCTCGAGTTCCTCGAGGACCTTCGGCGAGAGCGGGAAGCCGCCGAGCGTTCGGCCTGACCGCGCTCGATCGCCATCTCCACCAACGACGTCGAGATCCGCCTCGCCGGTCTCGCCGACATCATCGACTCGAAGCGTTTCGCCGATCGTGAGAAGGACCACGAGGCGCTACCCGAGCTCGAGGCACTTCGAGCCGCCTCGACCGAGAGCTTCGAGCCCTGAGCGCTCGCCGCGTCGTTGGGCAGGGGAGTTGCGCGGTGCACCCGACTGCTTGGCGTGTCGTGCTGATGACAAGTGATGACAAGGCGGCAGATCGGGCGGTCGCACGCCCGAACGCGACGGGCGAAGGATCGAAACTCCGCAGTCCGACCTGTCATCAGTCTTGTCATCACACGTGATGACAAACGGAGGTTCTCAGCGGTACGGGCTGGTACGAGGCCTCCGAGAAAACCACGTCTGACCTGCACGTATTGGGACGCAACGACACGGGTTGTCACCCGAAAACCCGGCGTTCAAGTCCCCCCTCCGACACCACACCTGACCAGGGCAAACGCCCTGGTCAGCGCAGTTTTTCGCGTCGAGGACTCGCATGGGGACTGGCTCGCCTGCGGATGCTCGGTGCGTGCTCGACGAGGTGCAGCCCGACGAGCACGTGTTGGTCCTGAAGGACCCTGAGGCAACGAGTTCTGCCTTCCGCGCTGATCTCGACGGCTGGGTGGCGAACGGCTGCGCTCTGCGGTGCCGGGCGGGGAGGGAGGCGGGCAGGTGGGTCGACACGATCCAGCGCATGGGCGGCGGAGGTGGGGTAGCGTCGGGGCCCTAGCGGACGAATCCACCACGAGTGGGAGGTCGACGTGACACGACGTCGGATGGGCAGGGTCTCCAAGGCAGCGGTCGCTGCGCTTGCGGCGACGGCGGTGCTCTCGGGGTGCCTCGGGGTCGACACCCCCGTGCGGGTCACGGGCTACGACGCGCCCGACCCGGCGGCAGCGGTCGTCTCGCCGGGGGTCGCCCAGGTGTACACGACCCAGGCGAACTGGCAGAACGTGCCGACCTTCACCTGGAACCCCTCGTCCACCGCCCCGGTCACCGGCTCCACGACCGACGCGCTGCCGAACGTGCCGGCCTGGGTCGCGCCCACCTCCACCGGGTTCTGGAACGTGTGGGCACCTGCGGTGAGGAAGACGAGCGGCGCCTACACCCTCCACTTCTCGGCTTCACGCGCCGGCGGGGCGATGTGCATCGGCGCGGCCCGGTCGGCAACGGCGGCTGGTCCGTTCACGGCTGCATCGGGGAAGTGGTGCGACCCGCTCGGCGACGACAGCGCCGGCCAGCTCGACCCCTACATCTTCCGGGACACCGACGCCAGCGTGTGGGCGTACTGGAGCCGGCAACGCTCCCCGAACGGCAACAGCGAGATCATGGTCCAGCAGCTCACCTTCGACGCCATGAACCGGATCGGCACGCCCAAGGTGCTCCTGCGCTACAGCGACGTGACCCCCTACGTGAGCAACCTCGGTACGAGCTCGTTCATCGAGAACCCCGCCATCGTCGGTGACCCGTACAACGGCTACAACCTCCTGGTGTCGATCGGCTCCTGGAACCAGCCCGGCAAGTACCACACGTTCGAGCTGCCCTGCCTCCAGCGGAACGACCAGTGCCTGCCCTCCTACGGCGGTGTCCTCCCCCTCGCCGCCTCGGGCTCCACCAACACCGGCGGGGCCTCGCTGCTCACCGACGCCTCCCCGGACGGGAACTACCTCGTCTACCACGCGAACACCCCCGCTACAGCGGGCGGATCACCTGGCGGGCGAGCACCTTCGCCTTCGACGGCCAGTCCTCGTCATCGAGGACCGCTCCTGGCGAGCAGGGCCTGGCCAGGCGCGTGCAGGTGGTACCCGACGACGCGATCGTGAGGGCGACCGACCCGACGCCCTTCCCGGCCGACGCCCCGGCCTGGGATCGGCCCGACCGGGCGGCGAGCTACGGCCCCTCCGCGGCCGAACGACCTTCTCGCTGACCGACGCGCCCGACGCCCGGGTCGGGTAGCCGATCCGGTGGGCGGTGTCGGTGACGGCCCGCTTCACCGGTCCCTGGCTGGTGCCGGGAGCCGCCGTGCCTTGGGTGACGAAGGGGATGGCGTGTCGCTTCGGACCCACGGGTGGTGTAGCGGGCCGAGCTGGGTGTTCGGGGTGTGGAGCAGGGGCTCCAGCATCGGAGGTCCCTACAACCAGCCCCGGAGCCTCTGTGGAGACCAACGCCACGCACCTGTCCTCGCTCCCCCCCCCGCCCATTCGACGGCGGCGCGGGTGACGCGGGCTCGGGGCTGCGCGTCGTCATCCGTCTCCTGGCTCCTCGGCTTCGGCGAGGCGCTGCCAGACGCGCTGGTGCGTGGCGATCGTCCACCGCTCGATCCTCGGCCGGTCGGGGCCAGGGGGGAACCGCTCGTCGCCTTCGAGCGCCTCGAGCTCCCGGTCGAGGCGCAGGACCGTGCTCCACCAGTCATCGAAGGCGACCTCGCCTCGTCGGACCGCTCGCAGCCACTCGGCGGGTTCACCCTCGATGGGCAGTCGGAGCCGACCCGTCATGAGCAGCTCCTGGCACTGGAAGCCGAGCCGAGCGCAGTGCATGGCGTACTTGGTGTCGTAGCCGTGGGCCTCGACCAGCTCTTCGCGGCCACCGCCCCCGCGTCGGCCGTGCCCGCCGTGCCGGACCCCGAGGAGCCGCCGCGCCTGAGACTGCAAGTAGCCGCGATAGCGGGGGACGACGTGCCGGCCGACGAAGGCATCACCGAGGCCCTGCAGCTCGTGACCTTCGGACGTCGCGTGGTCGATCGGTGCCCACAGGGCCATGAGGACCGATGGGTTGCCCGACGCCGCGAGGCGGACGAAGCGGCGAAGCGAGTGCAGGGTTCGGTCGACGTCGCCGGGACCGGAGCGGGCACCCTCGGGTTGGGTCCGCTGCATGACGGTGCGCATGCCGCGGTCGTCGAGGCCGAGGACCTGGTCGGGCCGCTCGACCACGACGCCGAGCTGGTCGTAGTCCTCCCCGCCGGCGATGCCGGTCCCGTGCGCGGTCGACCCCACCTCGACCAGCAGGATCGTCGTCTCCGGAAGCGGCGGTAGGTCCATCGACGGATCCTGCCCCACCGCGTCGCCCCCGGGCGCAGGGTTTGCCTCGGTGACCGTCATCCGCTCGCCGTGCCTTGGGGTGACGAAGGGGTGGCTTGTTAGCGTCCGCTGCGTGTCGACCCCGCCCCCCGACGGACGCCGAGCACGCACGCAACGCTCGGGCGACCGCTATCCGACCGCCGTCCTGCTCGTCGCCCTGTCGGGGCTCTTCGCCACGACGTTCCCGGTCACCGTCCTCACCCTCGCCCTGCCGTCGATGGCCGACGACTTCGGGGTCAGCGACGCGGCGATGGCGTGGGTCGTGACCCTGCCGATGATCGCGTCGGCGCTGGCGCTGCCGGTCCTCGGCAAGCTCGGCGACCTCAAGGGCCACCGGCGCGTCTTCGTCGCCGGCTTCGCGCTCGCCACCGTGCTGACGGCCCTCAGCGCCACCGCCACCTCCGCGCCCCAGCTCATCGGCTGGCGGACCCTGGCGCAGGTGGCGGGCACGGCCACGATGCCCAGCTCGCTCGCCCTCATCAACTCGGTGCACCAGGGCTCACGCCGGGCCCGCGCCATGGGCTGGTGGTCGATGACCTCCGCCGGCGCGCCCGTCGTCGGCCTCAGCGTCGGGGCGCCGGTCATCGACGCCTTCGGCTGGCCGACCCTCTTCCTCGTGCAGGCCGGGCTGATGGTCGTGCCCGTCATCGCGTCGTGGCGGGTGCTCCGGGAGACGCCGATCCGCGAGGCCCGCTTCGACCTGCCTGGCGCCGCGTCGCTGGCGGTCGGCGTCGGGCCGCTGCTCCTCGTGGCGAACCAGGTGGCCGACTGGGGCGTCACCGAGCTCCGCACGCTGGTCTGCGTCGCCCTGTCCGTCGTCGGCCTGCGCACGTTCTGGGGCGTGGAGCGACGCAGCCCGTCGCCGCTCGTCCCGCCGTCCTTCCTGCGGTCCCGACCCATCGTCTCGGTGTACCTCGTCTCGCTGTTCAGCGGCGCGTCGTACATGGGCGGCTTCTTCCTCGCCTCGCTGCTGCTCGTCCAGCAGTTCGACTACTCCCTCACCAGCGCGGTGCCCATCCTGAGCATCCGCCCCGTCCTCTTCGCCGCCTTCTCGCCGGTGGGCGGGGCGCTGACGAACCGCTTCGGGAGCCGCCTGGCCACCACCGTCGGTTGCACCTCGCTCGCCGGCGGCCTCGGCGGCCTCGCCCTCGGCTCGGCCGTCGACTCCCTCCTCGTGGTCGTGCTCGTCGGCTTCATCTTCCAGGGGATCGGCTACGGCCTCCTGCGCCCGGCCTCGACCACGGCGCTGGCCAACGCGGTGGTCGAGCGCGATCTCGGCGTGGCCGGCGCGACCGAGCGGCTCGTCGGCCAGGTCGGCGTCGTCTTCGGCATCACGATCATGGCGGCCGTCTACGGCGGCGACGTGGGACGCTTCCCGCCGGCGTTCACGCTCGGCGCGGCCGCCGCGGTGCTCGCGGCCCTCGCCGCCCGGGGCCTGGTCGGGCGCCGCGTCGAGGCTCGGGCCGACGCG
>Ga0207868_1001035_pt1 | contig 22630 bp, 27 predicted proteins | sample Passage237B_FD_187370 | JGI IMG/M metagenome (GOLD analysis project Ga0207868, IMG submission 187370) | Cellulose adapted compost microbial communities from Newby Island Compost Facility, Milpitas, CA, USA - Passage2 37B (SPAdes) (version 3) ... | reverse complement strand
ACACCTGCCGGAGGCTGCTGAAACTTGATAAGGTGGAACTGTTGGAACAGACGGCCGCATTGCTTGACAGCTGCCCCATCGTCCCCGTGTTGCCCGATACCCTACAACATGCCGCAGGGCTGGCGAAACGATACCAATTCCAATTGTTCGATTCCATCATTGTCGCTGCCTGCATCGAAGGAGGTTGCGAGATCCTTTATTCCGAGGATATGCAACATAAACTGACCGTGGATAAAAGCCTCATCATCATCAATCCTTTTCTGTAACTCGTCTTTTTCAGTTGCGGCCGCAATCGCCCTGACCGGAATTTAAGGTATTGTGGCATTCCTAAATATCCGATAAATCTGAGCCAATCGGAAATGCAGAAATATGGCTGTTATAAAAAAGCCTCCGCTATTGGTGTTAATAAAATCCCTCAGATACCTTGACAATCCTGTTGACAAGCAGTAACAGCTAACATTAACCACTAAACGGGTTTTGGCGTCTTTCGTTTGAAAACAGACAGTTGACTCTAAATAACACCTTGTGTCTTATGTTTGGTATTGATTAGTAAGTTCGGCCCAGGCATCTGGTAAAAGTGGTTGCTCAAACTGAACCCGCATCAAACAAAAAAGCCACCCTATTCAGGTGGCTCATAAAATAAAAATCCAATTTGATTGACAATCCGGTTGACAATCCTTATTAATTTGTCGGGGTGGCGGGATTCGAACCCACGGCCTCTTCGTCCCGAACGAAGCGCGCTACCGGGCTGCGCTACACCCCGATGAGGCCGGTAATGTGGGTGCAAAAATATCATTTCTGTTTGAAAAAAGCGAAAACTTAGATTTTTTCATTCCGACCTCAACTATAAGCGGTGGTTAAATCGCTATTCCATGGCCATCCCACCATCCACAACCAGTTTCATCCCGGTGATGAACTTGCTGTCATCGGAAGCTAAAAACAGCACGCCTCTGGCGATATCGTCATTGGTTGCGTATCTAGCTAATGGAATGGTGGCCTCGAAACCTTTTTTGACAGATGCTGCTTCACCGGGCGCGAAACCTTCTTCCAGGGAGCGCATCATGCGATTATCTACCGGGGCTGGGTGGATGGAATTGACACGGATACCACGCGGGGCCGCCTCCAGTGCGATGGTACGCGTAATACCAATCACCGCGTGCTTGCTGGTCACATAGGCACTCATCGATCCGAATCCCATCAGACCGGCCACGGACGACGTATTGATAATACTTCCGCCATCGTTCATTTCGGGTAAAACATATTTAATACCCAACCAGACGCCTTTCACATTCACACCGATCAATTTGTCGAATGCGTCTTCCGGATATTCGGTGATGGGCTTTACAACGCCTTCGATTCCTGCATTGTTGAAGAACACGTCAACCTTTCCGAACTTGCTTACCGCATGTTGGACGTACTTCTGGACATCACTAGACTTGGAAACATCCGCCGCCACATAGCTGACATCCGGACTATCCAATTCAGAAGCAACTTTTTCAAGCGCTTCCTCGTTGATGTCAACGAGAACCACCTTTGCACCTTCTTCCAAAAATAATTTTGCTGTAGTAGAGCCTATCGCACCGGAACCTCCGGTGATAATGGCGACCTTGTTTGCTAACTTTGCCATAACTTTTGAATTAAAATAACCTGTTTCCTAATAGCTTTAAAAGTAGGAACCCCTTTCGTAAATAGCGGTAACGTTGGTCACGTCGAAGGATGACATTAGTCAATCATCAACCGAGGGGCACATCGGCGTGGCAAGGTCAAAATACGGGATAGGAAGCCATCGCCTCGGGAAAAACCAACAGCGGCATCTCCACCCGATGAATCAGTTGCCGGGTGGTACTTCCCTTAGTTATCCTGTACCATCGGCTCCGCACCCGGTGCACAAGGACAAACAGATCGCAGGGCCCGTGCAGGCTTGACCGGTACAGTCCATTTACCACAAACCGATTCCGGACGGGCCGGTAGTACAGTTTCGGATACCCAACCGCTGTTGACACTTCAGTAAGGAAGTCTCGAACTGCATCGGGAACGTCTCCGGGTTTCTTCACCTTATTGGATACCCATACCAATGAAATTTCCGAGCCGAAATGGGTGCACAGGCTGCTCAATGAGTGAAGCGCACGCATGTGCGACCGGCTGAAGTCCGTTGCGAAACATACATAAGACGGATCCTCGTATGCAGCGCCCTCGGGAACCACCAATACCGGGCACATCCCCATTGAGAGCATGCGATTCACGTTGTTCTCGAAAAGTAAACGGGTTGCCCGGTGCCGTCCATGTATCCCCACCACAGCCAACACAACATCGTGGTTGGCAAAAATGTGGCTTTGTACGGCATCGGTTAACTCGCCCAGTTCACTCGCACACGAGATAGTTGGCGTGAAATCTCCGGAAGATGGATGGGCAGAATTGACCAGGCGCTCCGCCCATGCCGATAACGTGGTAGCAAGACTCTCCTTCCGTAAAAAATAATCTTCCACCGACCACGATTTGAATGACTTGTCCGAAGGATCGGGCATCGTAAACGCGTGGTACAGCATAACATTGGCATGGATCCGCGTTGCCAGCCTGAACGCGTAATTTGCGGCCGCCGCTGCCTGTGGAGAGAAATCTGTAAGCATCAAAATCGTTTTCATAGTGCTGCCCCAATCCGGGATTGTCTGGTAGTTTCGCGGGATCTGGATTTCTCACGTGCCGAAGGAACTGCGGTTACTGCCTCTGCCGCCGGAAGCATATTCAACTCACAGAATATCCGGTAGTGCGCTTTCGCTACCTCAGCCCACGTGGATGACGCCATGACCTGCAACGCCCTGCTACGCATTTGCTGAAGTCGTTGGGGCGCCGCAAGCAGCTCGGTGATTGCTGCTGCAAATTGCCCGGGCTGCTCAAATCCCACCAGGATGCCCAAATCTTCCGTCAGCACTTCCCTTGCATGCGGGATGGGTGTGGATACCACCGGACACCCGCAACTGAGCGCATAGGCAAATGTGCCGCTAACCGCCTGGTTCGGGTCTTTGGAAGTAAACAGATACATATCGGATAAGGCGAGGTATTCAAGTAATTCACGGGTTGGCAGGTACCGGTCTATAAAGCGGACATGGCCGTCAAGACCGAGCTCACTGACCAGGTAGTTCAGCAGGTTTCGGTAAGCCTCGCCTTCACGTTTCACAATTTCGGGATGCGTTTCGCCGATGACCAGGTACAGCGTGTCGGGAAACCGGTCGATTACCGATGGCAGCGCCTGCAGTGCCGTTTCAATACTCTTGCCCCGGCTCAGAAGCCCAAATGTTGCCAGTATCCGGCCGCTCACAGGTAATCCGTACCGCCTCCGCAACCGCTGTTTGTCCATCTCCTTTGGAACTTTGTGAATACCATGCGGGATAACGGCAATCTTTTCAGGCCGAATTTGATAGTCAGCGACCAAAAGATCGGCCGCATGCTTGGTCATGACGATGATTTTATCAACGGCTTCACTGATTGCACGAACCGTTTTCAGAAGCGGGTAACCGGGAGCGGGCAGTACGGTGTGGAAGGTAATGATCACGGGTTTACTGAGGTGGTAAAGCAATAACAGCAGGTGGTCTCCATATTCGCCACCGAAAAGGCCAAATTCATGCTGGATGAATACGCCTCGTATGTCGCGGTTTCCATTGATCTCCATGGCCATATCCGGGTAATCTTCAAGTGAATCGGCACAAAGTGTATACTTGACCTCCGTATCGTAAAAATACCGCCTACCCTGGGGTTCTAACGCGCAAACAAGCGGTTCGAACGGCACCTGTGCACAGGTGCGCAGCGCTTCGATCAAATCATGGCTATAGGTGGCTATTCCACATTCACGGGGTGGATAGGACGTTATAAATGCAATTTTGCTGGACATAATACCGGGCATAATAAGTAAATTAATAAAACGATTTGGACGCTGACAATTCCTGTAGCAGGTCCTTCAGGTTTACCGAGGCCACCGCTATCCGACTGTCTGCGGCACCGTAATAAATGTAGAGCCGGTCTCCGAATATGGCTGTACCTGTAGGAAATACAACATTGTTTACATATCCCCGCTTTTCCCAGTCTTCCTCGGGAGACAAAAGCGGCCGGGGAAGGCGGGCAATTTCCCGGCTTGGATTGTCCCTGTCAAGTAAGGCGGCGCACGCATGGTAAACATACCCTTCGGGGCCATCGTATACACCGTGGTAAATCAGCAACCAGCCCTCATCCGTCAATAACGGCGGGCATCCGGCGCCGATGTAGCTGGATTCATGGGGATATTTAGGCTCCATGACAATGTGGTCTGAAAAGTTAAGCAGGTACCGTTCCCAAAAATCGGTTGTCAGCTCGTCAGGGATATTCCTGGCGGAGACGATTTGTATCCCCGGACGGATCCGGTGGAGAAATACGAGGTTTCCGTCAATCCGGGCCGGAAAAAAAATAACATTTTTATCCCATAAATTTAACCCTGCCGTCAATAAGCCATGGGCTGCGTATTCGCGATGCTCCCTGAAATACTTTTCATTCAACCGCATACCGCTTTGCACCAATTCGGAAAACCGCCTGAAGTTTACTTCGGGTACAATCACTCCTTTTTTATCAAAGTGCCGGAGGTCTTCCGAAACCGCCAAAGCACCCAACGCGGTAATGCCGTCGTAAGCCGTGTATGAAAGGTAATAGCTATTGTCTACTTTGACAATACGGGGGTCTTCCACTCCCTGGCGTTCGTAAGGATACTGCGGAATGATCAGCGGTACTTTGCTACGCTCCACAACCTGTAATGCCCCCTGCAAACGGCAATAGCCGATGGTGGAAAAATTCCCCCTGCGTACCGCCCGGTAAAACAGATGTACCTCATCGCCGTCCTGGTAAACTGCCGGGTTGAACACCGCAGCGCTTTCAAACCCCAAAACGGTCTTTTCGAGCAGCACTCCTTCCCTTTTTACCGTGACCATGGCTTTTTATACAATTTATTACCCGTGCATTTCCCCGTTTAGCATATCTCCAGAATCTGATACACCTCTGTGCCAAATGCAAATGAATCCCCTTTCTTTTTTCCGGCCATTGCCCTATACAGCGGGCTTTGGGGGGAAATGCCAATGAAAGGCGTCCCATCCACCTCAAACCGCTCGATACTGACGGAAATGTAAAACAGTCCCTTGTCAGTTGCCACCACGCTCCCCAACTGCACCTCGTCATAGCGCTCTTCCAGCCAAAGGTGCATTCCTTCCAGGACCTTCAGCTCTTCGCGGGCAAACAACAGCTGGTCTGTCAGCTGCCGATGCCGCAGGGCCACTTCCTCGACAAGTCCCGGTTGGTCGGCACCATATTCCGTTGATCCGCCCCCATCAAGCTCCCTAATTCCTCGGTTGAAATCTGCAATAAGCGCCCGCTGCTTTGCAATGCAGGCGCGCAACAGTTGTTCTTTTGATGGCAGTTGCATCTGTTTCTGTATAGTTGTCATGTTGTTACGTGTAGTGGTCTTTGATATTTTGTTTGCACCCTAACGGTAATCCGGTTTGATATCCCTTTGACCTGCTCGATGTCATTGACCGCATTGAAAGCGGCAACTTTTCCGCAATAGTCGTCCACTTCTCCATCCAATGTCACCCAGCCGTTATCCACCGCTACGCTGATTCGTTCTCCGGCCAGTCGTGGGTCCCACACAAATGCCTCCGCAATTTCAGCCGCGATGCGCGTATCATCGTCGGCCTCCTTACATTCCACCTGTAGGTCTAACGCTACAGCCCTCACTTCCCGGAGATATTTCGCAAGCCGCTCGGCCTCTCTTTTCTCCCGCATATTCCGCACGCACCCCTTCAGCGTGACCACGCCCTGATTTACATCAACCGCAATGTCTTTGGTCTTCAGTATCTCGTTGGCCTTTATCAGGCCCAACAGCGTTTTCCGGATGGTTGTGTCTGTTTCCATGACTGAAAAAATTAACATTTCTGTTGTTCAAATATGGCACGGCAATCCGGCTTTCCGCATGATCAATCTCTGCAGCATCGGTGATTTTTGTCATTCAGGGGCGTTACCGTTTCGGGTACCTTAGCCAAAAAATACAAGTTATGAGTACTACAGTCAGAAAAAAGACCAGTCTCCCGTCGGTGATGTCAGACTGGCTGAGTCCAATCAGTTCCTTTTGGGATCGCGATTTCTTCGATTCAGATTTAGGTTTGTTCAGCAGGCGCCTTGGGTTGAGCGTACCTTCGGCAAACATCTCCGAAACGCCCCAGGCTTACCTCCTTGAGTTGGCCGCGCCCGGATTGAAGCGCGACGATTTCAAATTGGAGGTAGAAAACCATACCCTGACCATCAGCAGCGAGAAACAGGAAGAGAAAGAAGAAAAGAAAAACGGCTACTCCCGCAAGGAGTATTCATTCAATTCCTTCAGCCGTTCGTTTACGCTGCCCGATTCGGTGAAAGAATCCGATATCAGCGCTTCCTATACCGATGGCATCCTTAAAATCACGATTCCGAAGACCGAGGAAACCCCTGAGCAACCGGCGCGTGCCATACCGGTTTCCTAAGATAGCCAACCGTTGGTGCAGGATGGGTCCTGCACCAACTTATCCCTACCGCTCGTCGGTTTTCATGAAGAACACAGGCACGGTCGGTTTGTGGGCGATAACCTTGATCAGCTGTTTCGAAAACATACGGCTGAAGAACGGCTTGTCCATCGGGGTCATCACCAGCGCATCCAACTGCTCCCGGGCAACCATGCGGTTGATGCTCACCGGGAGGTTGCGGGAGATTGCCAGCTTGAACTGTAATTCCGCATCTGAACCGGTTGCGATCTTTTCGAAACGTTTTGCCCATTTCTGCATTTTTTTTGTCTCTTCCTGTTTTCCCTTTTCGTAAAAGTGAAACAGGGTAATGACCACCGGACGATCTATCAATGTCGTAAAATCCTCCAGCGCTGTAACCTCAGTGGCATGGTAATTCACCGCAAATCCTACCCGATCCATGCGGAATGTGGATATCCTGGCCGGGATGGCCACCACCGGAACCGGTGATTTAAGGATGACGGCAAACGTATTGCTGCCCAACACGGCGTATTTCAGGCCCGTGGCACCCTGTGTACCCATCACGATCAGATTTACATTTTTTTCGCGCGCAAAATTAGCGACCGTATCCGCCATTGTCCCTTCCCGGTTTTCACCGGATATGGAAATGGCAGGAAATTGCTTTTTCAATTTCTCTATAAGTTCCGCCATTTGCTGGTCTGTGGCATCCTTTATTTCAACCCATGCGGCCCCGGTAACGCCGGGATACGCCGATACGGCATAAAACGATTGATATACGTGCAGCAGGTGCAGTTTCCAGCCGTGCCTGGCTGCCATTCCTGCGGCGTAGAGGCATGCCTGGTACGCATGCCGTGAAAAGTCTGTGGGTATCAGAAGCGTTTTCATTTTTTAAATGATTTATGTGATGAACTATTTCACTTCGAAAGTAAGCCGACCGATGTGTAGCGGCGAATGACGGTTACCCCGGCTTCCGATGATTGATATCATTGATAACCTCTTTACACAGCGATGGTCTCGCCGGGGATGGTGACCTGCTCCGATATGACAAAATTCCCAACCGGCTATGACAGCGGTCATCCCGAAAACACGCAAATGGCAATAACTTGCACGTAATTCAATTGGTTCACATATAAAAATACATGCATTATGTCTGTCTTAAAAGTCATCGAAGTACTGGCCAACTCGACCACCGGTTGGGAAGATGCCGCCCAAGCAGCCATCAACGAGGCCTGCAAAACATTGGAAAACGTCCGTTCCGTCTACATCGTGGATCAGAGCGCCACCGTAGCAGACGGAAAAATCACCGAATACCGCATTACCTGCAAGATCAGTTTTGAACTGTGGCAGTAGCCGATAAACTGTAGTGATGAAAGCATGGAGACTTCACGGTGTATCTGACCTTAGCAAGGACAGCCGTCCGCTGAAAGCGGTCGAACTGCCGCTACCCGAACCAGGCCCCACCGATGTCCTCATCCGGGTATCCTGTTGCGGGGTCTGCCATACCGAACTGGATGAAATCGAGGGCCGGACGGTGCCGCTTTATTATCCGGTGATCCCCGGGCACCAGGTGGTGGGGCATATCCACCAACGAGGATACGAAGCCAGCCGTTTCGCCGTAGGGGATCGGGTGGGCGTAGCCTGGATTTATTCGGCGTGCGGCACCTGCGAATATTGCCAACGGGCGCAGGAAAACCTGTGCCCGGAATTCAGGGCTACCGGCCGGGATGCCAATGGAGGCTATGCCGAATACATGGTGGTCGATGAAAAATATGCCTATGCCCTTCCCGATGTGTTTTCGGACGCTGAGGCCGCGCCGCTTTTGTGTGCCGGAGCCATCGGGTACCGGGCATTGAAGCTTGCCGGCATCAGAGACGGAGATATATTGGGGCTTACCGGCTTCGGGGCATCCGGCCACCTGGTGCTCCAGACGGCAAGCTATCTTTATCCATCGTCACGCATCCTGGTCTTTGCCCGCAGTTCCGAAGAGCAGGCCTTCGCCCGGTCGCTGGGTGCCCATTGGGCAGGAAACACCACCGACACTCCTCCGTTTCCCATCCAAGCCATCATCGACACCACGCCCGTTTGGACACCGGTTCTGAGCGCCCTGCGCCACCTTAAACCCGGCGGAAGATTGGTCATCAATGCCATCCGTAAAGAGCAGACCGACCAGCATGCACTGCTTGAACTGCGCTATCACGAACATCTATGGATGGAAAAAGAAATCAAAAGCGTTGCCAATATCACCCGCGAGGACGTCAGTGCGTTTCTCAAACTTGCAGCCGCCATTCCCCTCAGGCCCGACATCCAGCTTTATCCCTTTGAAATGGCCAATCAGGCGCTGGTTAACCTGAAATGGAAAAATAAAAGGGGTGCCAGTGTGTTGGTGATGGAGTGATGGTACAAGCCACGAAGCAATGGCTTAGCGGTCCATTTGGTAGGGGAACACCAACATCGGAAAATCCGGAGAGAGGCTCAGTTTACGGAGTGTCCTGCGCTGAAATATGCTCGACACAAGGTTACGGTGCCGTGTAAACAATACCACCAGGTCGTAGTCGTGCATCACATCGGTCAGGATGCCCGGCACATCGTCGCCCACCGCCCGTTTAAACCGGATGTTCCGCTTCTGGCCCAGGTCATCCTCAAGGACGTTGCGGAAGCACCGGAAGACTTCGTCGCTGACCGCCGTCCGCTTTTTGCTGACATGGAATACCGTCAATTCCGGTCGGTACCGTGCAAACAGTGTCAACAGTCCGGTGATATGGCTCAGGTCATCCGGACAGTAGTCTGTAGCATACAAAATTCTTGAAGGCTTTTCAAACCGACAATTTTCCGGAACGAGCAGCAACGGTTTACGGGCATCCCGGATTACCTGATAGGTGGTTGTTCCGAAAAGGTGGTCCATTTCCGTGTCTGCACCGCCGGTACCCATCACGATCAGTTCAAAATCGCCAAGCGAAATTGCTTTTCCCAACGCATCTGAAACAGTCGCTATGTATGTCCGCAGATCCGCCGTACACCGGATCTTAAATTCGTGTTCTAAGGAAGCGGCATAGGATTGCAACTGTTCTTTCGTGCCCCGCGCCCCGTCGTCGGCCAGGGGGAGCGCACCCGGTGCCTCGGGCACTACACCATGCCACGCGGATACCTGCTCTACGTAAAGCAGCACCAAATCTCTATTGCGGTCCTGCGCGAGATGCGCTGCATATTTTGCGGCATTTACGGCCGCTGCCGAGAAATCAAAAGGACATAACAGCTGTTTCATAACGTTATTTTTTAGGGCCGCACCGCTAAACTCGATGGGGCTCTTTGACACACTGCTTGATTTAACTTACAGCGCAGTAATGGCGATGTTATCCTCCACGTCGGTTACACCCGGAGAAGCCCAAACGGCTTTTTCGACCTCCCGCCGCTCATTCCATGTATTGGCCTTTCCATTCAATATTACCTTGCCGCCTTCGGTGCGTACCCTGATGTTATCCGCATTGACGGTGGCCCTCCGGTGAAGCGCCTGCCTGATTGTTTTTTCGATATCAATCTTTTCCAAACGAGGTTTCAGGGTAATGGCATTCGTAATGCTCCGTACGCCGGCAATATCCCGCACGTCCACGTATCCGCTCAGTGTGATTACGCCGTCCTTCGCGGAAACGCCGATTTCCGAAGCTGCGACCATTGGATCCCATTTCAGTTCATCCATAACGTCGCGTTGCAATTGTTCGTTGGTTTTCATTGTATTTAACATTTAAAAGTTAACGAATTACTTAATGGCTAAATTAAGCTTCCGGCGATTTGAAGTCCGATGATAACGATCATACCCGTCCGTGATTTTTATTCGGAACCCATCCCGTTTTGGCTAACGGCTGATTCGTTCCAGCTTTCCGATTTCCAAAATTTTGATCCCTCCGTCGGTCAGGCTGATGAGGTGCTCGTCACGGAAATCGGCAAGTGTACGGTTGAGCGACTCCAGCGCGGTCCCCACAATGGCAGCGATGTCTTTACGTGACACCGTTAGTAGCGGCATTGCCTTATCGGCGATGCCCTGCTGCCTGTAAAGATAGGTCAACGCCGAGGCGACACGCTGCCGCACAGACTGGTAGGCCAGTTCCAGCAATCGCTTTTCATTTTCAAACAAGTTGTTGGATAAGATCTTGATAAACCTCGAAGCAATCTCGCGGTTCGTATGGATCAGTGTCTGGAAATCGTGTTTGGGAATAACCCCCACTTCCGTATCCTGCAAGGCAACGGCACTATCGGTATAAGGCGTATCCTTGAGCAAGGGTACGTATCCGATGAATTGCCCTTCCCGGAACATGCCCGTAACCAATTCCTTTCCATCCGGATTGATGCGGCTGGTTTTTACTTCGCCCCGGATGATGTAATAAAGTTCGTTGGGCCATTGGCCTTCCATAAAGATATGGTCGCGCTTCTTGTATGATTTCCGTGGTCTCTCGGCAGAAATACCCAGCAAATCCGGCAATCGGCCCGCATTCTCCAAAAAAGCATCGATGTCATCTAGCTGGGTGCCGAAAGAGGTTTTTAAGTGCTCGCTTTTTTTGAGGCGTATCGCCACGGTGTCCAACAGCTCCATCCCGTCAAAAGGCTTTACCAGGTAATCATCGGCACCCAAGCCCATGCCTTTCCGGAAGTCTGATTTCTCTGCCTTGGCGGTCAGAAAAATAAACGGGATATCGGCGGTATCCGGATGCCTTGACAGTACGTGTAGCACGCCATACCCGTCCAGTTCAGGCATCATGATGTCGCAAAGCACGAGGTTCGGCTTGTGTTTCAGGGCTTTCTCCACGCCCGATTTACCGTCGAATGCGGTCAGCACATCGTATCCGCCGATCTTCAGTATTCCGGCGATGTTCTCGCAGATTTCTTCGTTGTCTTCGATTACTAAAATGGTCGTTTTCATGCGTATAGCATTTAGTAAGTAGAATGTGTTTCAATGCGCTATCCCGACGCCGCATGCACTGGCACCACGGGTATTTCCACGGTAAATACGGTTCCCCCCTGCCCGCTGCTGGTCAGCGTAATGGTCCCGCCCATCATATCCACATAACGCTTCACGATGTGCAACCCCAATCCGGTTCCACTGACATTCTGTACATTTTTGGCCCGGAAAAACCGGTTGAACAAATGCTTTTGCTCTTCTTCGGGTATACCTACTCCGTTGTCGGCCACCCGGAGCGTCAGCTTTCCTTCGGCAATGCAGGAAGTAATATTGATCCGGCCTTCCTCGCCCGAAAATTTAATCGCGTTAGACACCAGGTTGAGTAGAATATTGCGAAGAAACTGCTCATCCATGCGGATTTCTTCAACTCCTCCTTCGTGCACGTACTGAATCAGTTGGCCCCGCTTCTTCACTGCATCCATTTCATCCACGATCTCCAGGATGCTGTGCCGGATATTCAAACCCATATACGTGATCTCCACTTTTCCTTCTTCCATTTTGCTGAGCGATAGGAAATCATTCAGGATGGAGGTCATGTTGTTCACCGCACGTTTGATCCGGCTGATATGGGTTGTCTTCTCCTGCTCGTATTCATCGGTATTGTAATTTTCAAGCAGAAAAAGCGAGGAAAGGATGGTACTCAGGGGTGTCCTGAATTCATGGGATGCCATGGTCACAAACCTCGATTTCAATTCGCCCAGTTCCCGTTCCTTGTCCAGTGCTTTCAGCAGGTTGACTTCCATCGTTCGCAGGCTTTCATTGGTTGTCTTCAGCCGTTCCAGGGCGGTTTCCAGATCCCTGGTCCGCTCCGTTACCCGGAGTTCCAGTTCTTCGTTCAGCCGCTTGGTTCGTTCCTGCTCCGTGCGGATCTGTTCGGCGGCCTTTTTGCGTTCGGAAATATCGTTTACAAAAGCGATGACGATCGTCTTCCTGTCGGCCTCGAAATAACCCAGACTGATTTCGACCGGAAATTCATGCCCGTCTTTGTGCAGCGCATACAACTCCAATCCCGCACCCATCGGCCGGTTGCGCGGTGCGGCATGGTAGCGATTCCGATGTGCGGCGTGCTGACTGGCGAAACGTGTGGGGATTAGCTTTTCTATGCTGCTGCCGATCATTTCATTCCGGTTGTAGCCAAATAATTGCTCCGCATACGTGTTGGACAGGATAATTTCCCCGGTTTGGTTTACCATTAACATACCTTCCGTTGCGTTTTCGAACATTGCGTCAAGCCGGGCCTTGTCTTTCAGCTCTTCCGCGATGTACCGTTTTTGACGGTACATGAAGTAAACCACCGTCCAGACCGTACATATTGCGATAAAGCTTCCCGAAAAGGTGGCCAGACCCCAATTGTCCCGTTCAATGGACAGGAAATACGTCAATACGACGCTCGCCGTCGTAATAACGGCCAATACATTGTAATATTTGCCACGTACGCCCAACCAAAGGAAATATAAAAGGAACAATATATAGGCGGTCGACCATGCCATTGCATTACCGGGAGCCCAGATAACAATCAGGGACACGGCAGTGATCAACAACACCCCCATCAAAAACAGGCGGAAATCCGAATCGACCCTTAATTTCATACGCAAAGAGTGAGGTCCGAACACCAACTTCGGTAGCCAGCAGGTGGGTTACAAGACACGGGCTACCTATGGATAATGCGCTTACAATCAAAAAGTTCATAACAAAATTCTGAAAAATAAATCAAAAACAAAATAGTTTCGTTTTACCGCGCGCCCCTATTGGTGAAGAGAATTTACACGAATCAGCTGCGTAAATTTCGTTTAAGGGAATGCAGGTTACAATGATCAATGTCTGATAATTGAATGATTTCTGTCACGATCGGTTTCACCCTACCCGATGGAATAATCCGTACCTTTAACCTGTCATCACAATCAGTAGTATGTCTTATCACATCCCCGGCCACCTGAAAGGCCTCACCGACAGCGAAGTAGCCGCTTCCCGGAAGCAATTCGGTTATAATCAATTGGATGCCGCGCCCAAAAGCTCCGGGCTGTTGCTGCTCATCGATATCCTGAAAGAACCGATGCTCATCCTGCTGATCGTCATCTCGTTCATCTACGTAGCGGTGGGCGACTACGGCGAAGCTGCCTTTATGTTTGCCGCCATCGTTGCCGTATCTGCCATTTCCTTTTATCAGGATAACCGCAGCAAAAAAGCACTGGAAGCGCTGGAAAAACTCAATGAGCCCCTGAGCCGCGTGATCCGGAATTCAACGGTCATTGACATCCCCACCCACGAAATTGCCGTGGGCGATCTTTGCATCACCGAGGAAGGGAAAATCATCAACGCCGACGGGCGCATTGTACACAGCAATGATTTCTCCGTCAACGAAGCTTCGCTTACCGGCGAGAGCTTTTCCGTATTCAAAGACAGCCAGGCGGAAGACAACCAGGTATATAGCGGCACGCTCACTGTGTCGGGACTGGCTGTTTTCGAGGTAACGAAAATCGGGAAGGAAACCCGGATCGGCCGGATCGGCGAATCGTTATTGACGATCAAAGCGGAACCCTCTCCCCTGCAGCTTCAGATCGCCGGGTTCGTAAAAACGATGGCCGTCATCGGCATCGTCATTTTCCTGATGGTCTGCATCTTCAGGTATTATCAGACCGGCGACTTCATTGCGAGCCTGCTCAACGGGCTTACGCTGGCCATGTCGGTGCTGCCCGAAGAAATCCCGGTTGCATTCACCACGTTCATGGCACTGGGAGCCTGGAAACTGATGCAGGAAGGCATTATCATCAAACGAAGCAGCATTGTGGAAACACTGGGCAGCACCACGGTTATCTGCACGGACAAAACAGGCACCATTACCGAAAACTCGATGCACCTGATCGACCTATATGATTTCCGGACCGACAAGCGCTATGGCGATGACGCATTCAACGACCCGGAGCTGTCCACTCTCATCAGCTATGCCATGTGGAGCAGCGAACCCGCCCCGTTTGACCCCATGGAAAAAACGCTGCACAGCGTTTATGAGCAAACGCAGCCGAACGACCTGCGGGGTGACTACCGCATGTTCCATGAATATCCCCTTGAAGGGAAGCCCCCGATGATGACGCACGTATTCGAAAACGCCCGCAAAGACCGGATTGTTGCGGCCAAAGGTGCCCCCGAGGCCCTACTCAGCGTATCCCGGCTGTCAGCCAAGGAAAAGGAGCGGGTTAGGGACCAGATCAAAGCCTTCGCACAGCAAGGGTACCGCGTACTGGGCGTGGCCAAATCCCAATTCGAAGGAGGCGACTTCCCTGAAAAACAGCAGGATCTCCCGTTTGAATTCCTGGGGCTGACGGTCTTTTACGACCCGCCCAAGAAAGGCATCAAAGGTGTATTCCAACGGATTTACGAGGCCGGAATCGCCGTTAAGGTCATCACGGGCGATAATGCGGATACCACGAACGCCATCGCCTCCCAGGCAGGGATCGTCAGCGATGCGCCGCCTGTAAACGGCGACGAGATCATCAATCATACTGAAGAAGAACTGATGCAGCTATCGGCACGTACCACGCTGTTTACCCGGATGTTTCCCGAAGCCAAACTGGCCGTGGTAAACGCACTGAAAAAACGGGGCGAGGTGGTTGCGATGCTGGGCGATGGCGTAAACGACGGCCCTGCGCTGAAAGCAGCCCACATTGGGGTGGCCATGGGCAACAAAGGGACGGAGATCGCCAAATCGGCCGCCGCTTTGGTGATTACCAATGACGATTTAGGTAAATTGATCACCGGCATTGCAGCGGGAAGGCGGATTTATGCCAACATCAAAAAAGCCGTCCAATACATCATTTCCATCCACATCCCCATCATCCTGACGGTTTCCCTGCCCCTGTTTCTGGGCTGGGTATTCCCGCAGATCTTTACACCGGTCCACGTCATATTTCTGGAACTGGTGATGGGGCCAACCTGTTCCATTGTCTATGAGAATGAACCCATGGAACGCAACGCCATGCAGCGGCCGCCGCGGATCATGACCGACACGTTTTTGAACGGACGCGAACTGACGATCAGCATCGTTCAGGGGTTGGTGATAACCGCCGGTGTGCTGTTTGCCTATCAGCTGGCCGTACAGACGGGCGGGGACGAAGCAAAAACGAGAACCCTGGTGTTTACCACGCTGATATTTGCGAATATCCTGCTGAGCTTTGTCAACCGCTCGTTTTTCTACAGTGTTTTTGAGCGTTTAAGAAGCCGAAACCGCTTGCTCACCGGCATCACGGTGCTGGTATTGGTTATTCTCTTTGCCATTCTTTACGTAGCCCCGCTGTCCCGATTTTTTGACGTAACGCCGCTGCGTGTAACCGAACTGGGGATCTGCCTGGTCATCGCCTCGGTTTCGGTGTTGTGGTTTGAGTTTTATAAATTGTTCCGCAGGAAAAGACACACGTTGCCCGCACAAGCCAGGCTGGCACATGACGGCTCCGAGAAAGGGGCATAACAGGTAATCGTTTAGGGATGAGGCGCAACTGTTGGCTCGTAGTAAAGCGCGATGGCGCCCGAACCGAATGTTTTGGTCTTTATGAGCTTCAGAAAGGTCATATCGCTGATGTTTTTAAATAACGGCAACCCTTTCCCGGCGATAACGGGATGGACACAGAGTTGGTATTGGTCAACCAATTTACCTTCTGTTGCGGCCACGATCAAACTCCGGCTGCCAATAAAAACATCTTTCTCCGATTGTTGCTTGAGTGCCAAAACCTCCTCTTCGAAGCTGCGCGTTGCGATCCGTGCACTTTCCCAATCCACCTGTTTCAGCGTCCGGGAAAATACTAGTTTGGGAACACTGTCCATAATCACCGCAAATTCATCCATTGCTTGGTTACCCGTAGGATTTTTTACGATCGGTGGCCAGTATTCCATCAGCTGGTAGGTTATCCTTCCGTACAGAATGGCACCGGCGCTGCCTAGCAGTTCACTGTAATGCCGATGCAATTCATCGTCTGCAATGCCGTACGTGTGGTCGCAAAACCCGTCAAGCGTCATATTGATAGCTGCAATTATTTTTCCCATGCTGTGTTGTTTTGATCAATGTCTACGCAAAGATACCGGGACAATTCAGCAATGTGGCTGGGAAAAGGGGACAAACTGCGGGGGCGGAAAAGACAAATACCTACAACGGAGTATTTCGATAGCGACGTCTCTTATCGGCGAGGATAGATTTTTGTTGTTTTGAAACTACAAAAATAGTGAATTTTTGTAGTTTCAAAACAACAGCATGGAGTCACTATTTATCTTTCAACAAGGCCTTTTGGCTTCGGTAAGCAATGAATTCAGACGTTTCCTGCACGGTAAAATTAATTGGAAATTGCGGATGATTGGTATAAAAGGGGCCCCGTGGCGCTGGAAAAACCACCCTGATGCTGCAACACCTTAAATATGATTTAGGTGACTCGTTCAGCAAAGCGCTATATGTAACTGCCGATCATACCTATTTTTATAACCACAGTCTGCTCGATACGGCTACCACTTGGTATCAACCCTTTCAAACCCAACATCTCGGCGTTGGCGTCGAAACTCGATATTGTCCGCGATAGGATCTACGAGTATATCCATCAATTGAAGGATGCCAAGCTGTTAAATATATTGACGGTCGAAGGCAAAGGCATGTCGCGCTTGCAGAAACCGGAGAAATTGTATCTTGAGAATACCAACCTTGCCTTTGCTATGAACCCTAATCCGGACCGAGGTAATCTCCGTGAAACGTTTCTGTTGAACCAACTGTTAAATAGTGGCGCCAATGTATGGGCGCCAAAATCTGGTGATTTCAAAGTGGGAGCTGTAACGATAGAAGTAGGTGGAAAGGGCAAATCAGCGAAGCAGGTAGCTGATACGGGCGATTATATCATAGCTGCCGATGATTTAGAAACTGGGTTTGGCAATAAAATCCCTCTTTGGCTTTTCGGCTTTTTATATTAGGGCCGGGCATAAGCATAACAACTTAACTCCGCAAGTCATTTATTTTTTGTATATTGGCTCAATTCCATGGCAAACTACGCTCATAAGAACATTTTGGCGTTGCGATTCAGCTGCGCTTTCTGAAAATAATTTTCTGTAAATCCGGGTATGGCCTGCGGCAAAGTTGCGGCGCGATTCCCGTGGCCCATACTGGGGTATGGTAATGCGCCCGATATCCATGAAAAATATAGTATTTATCAAAAAATCAATAATTAATGGCAGAAACATTTAGTAAAAGAGAACGAAGAAAAAAGAAAATTGAAAGAAGAAGAGAAAAAGAATTACGGAGAGACGAACGGCGGAACACCGTAACCAAAGGGAAAAGCCTTGACGAAATGATGGCTTATGTTGATGAAAACGGAAACCTTTCGGAAACACCACCCGATCCTAAAAAATCGTACACAATAGCAGCCGAAGAAATTGTCATTGATATTCCGAAAGCCGCACCGGCGGATTCCGAGGAATTGCCGACCGGCGTTATCAGCTATTTCGATCCGGCCAAAGGATACGGTTTTATCGTTGACGAACAAACAAAGGAGCGGCTTTTTGTACACGTCAAAAGCCTTGCTCAGCCTGATATGGAACTGAATACGGGCGATCGGGTTTCGTATACCGCTATGCGTAGCCAAAGGGGGATGCAGGCTGTAGCGGTGATGAAACGATAAATGCAAAAAAGGCGGTTAGCGCCGAAGGTTGAGCAATTTCTCCGTATAATCGACCATGAACAATGGAATGTTCAACATGCCATCGTCCATTTTCAGGTTCCTTAGGGAATACCGAAGTCGTACGGGCGGGTTATAGTGCTGGTTATAAATCGTGAGACTTCGGCCCCTTACCAGATGCTGCAACACAAAATTTTCGGTCAGCGCCCCTTTGAATTCAGTAAATAGACGGTTGCCCTCCTTTACAGCAATGGGATCCAACAAAGAGAGCCGACGCAGCAGCCCGACATCCAGAAGGTATGTTTTAAATGCAGATAAGTCGTCATAAGCCGATAACGGCAGAGCAGGTCTGTTGTTCCGAAATACGCGGTGGATAAGCCCGGCATGCGAAAGCCAAAGCAACGTATCTTCATAGTCCCTTGCCCTCGCTCCTTCACGTACCGTTTGATACAAGAATTTTTTATTATCACGGGCCAACTGCGATGGGATCGAAGACCAGATATATTGGATTTTCGGTATATCTTTGTTGTCTGCGTGTTTTGAAAAGTCGAGCACATAGGCATTCAATATATCCTGCAATACCTGCTGTGTGGCCTGTACATCTCCCGTCGCTACCAGTGTGGCTACCGCCTCGGGCATGCCTCCGGATATAAAATAGGTTTTAAGCTTATCTACGAGCGGCTTAAAGAAAATATCGGGCAATGGTTCCAGTTTATCGATACCATCCAGGTATTCGAATAGCTGTGGGCTATCTATCGACAGGAATTCGGCAATGCTAATGGGATTGACCTAGAGGAAGGCGACCTTATTTTTTTCACATAATCGATAGTTAATCTGTGAGCATGTTAGCCATAAGACACCTGTATCGCAGCGGGAAACGCGATTAAAAACATCAAGCCTGAAGATGCCGCCCGTAGGCGGTCTCTTCAGGCTTGACGAAATTTCAACCGGCTACTGGCGTCTTCGCCATAGACGTTGCAGCAGCCACGTCACTATAAAGCTCACCACGGCACCGATGGCAGCAAGCAACGCCGTGCGCAGCATATCATGCACGCCCAACTGGCCGATCACACTCAGTAGTGTTCCACCTGTGGTGCCGATACCAAGCTGCTGGTTAGTCTTCATCGCCGTCCCTCCTATCCTTGGCTGCGCCTTCCACCGCTTCCAATACACCCAGCGCCAGTGCGAGGTATTTGGCTACCACTACAAGTTTGGGCGGCAGCTTCAACGGTGAAGCAATGATTAGTTGGCTCGCCACCGCGAGTCCTTCTTTGATTTGTTCGTAAATTGCCGGTTTCCCCGCTTCGGGTAGGCCGACTGTTTCTTGATTTTCTTTCATCTCTTTGTTGTTTTTCGGTGATCGTTTTGGTTGCGCTTTGACTACGCTTTGTTGCGCTTTGGTTACGCAACGCAACTGGGACGGGGTCGCAGTTAGCAAGCCCACCGGAACTGTAACGCTCCCTTTGGTCACGCCACTAGGTTCCTTGTGGACTTGCTAAGCTGCTTAGGGAGAAGTTAACGCTCCAGATCCACCCCCCAACCCCTACCCCTACTGGTTTGCAACCAGTGCAGACACGGCCTAGGAGATCCTAGCGAAGCGACGGAGATCCAGACGTGGAGCACTGGTTGCAAACCACCACCCGATCATTACCCTGTTTAATCTCCTCCACCAGCAACGGATACACATATTTATACGCCGCCGCCGAGTGCAGCACCTGATAATCGCCATCCAGTCGCTGCCAATATGAGCCCGTAAGCGGGCAGCCCGCCGTCTGCGTATGGTAATTGCCGATGTGGATGAACACCAAGCTGAAATCAGGGATACCCGTTATTTCCACCATGCCACTGTGCAACTTCGGGTATTTCGGTCCGTACCTGGCATTCATCCCCGCCCACGTATTGAGCCGCAGCCCATATTCTCCTTCCGGGATGCAGGTAAGCCCCTGTATCTTCTCCTTGCGGATGCTGTCTTCCAGCAGGTAGCAGGCGAAGAGGCTTCCGATATAAAGGTGGCTAAGGGTACTGTTCTTCCCCTGTGCCACGCGGATGATTTTAATCTGTTCCATCCTTCCGCTCCCTAAAATTCGCCCAGATACCGGCTATTCGACCATTGCCGCCCGTCGCGATCGTGCACCATCAGGTAGAGATGCACGGTCTTATCCGCCAGCAGAGGTGGCAGTTGCAATGCCACAAAGCCTTCTTCGCGAAGCCGTTCCTCGTCGTTTATACCTGCTACGCACAATCCGGGATGATAGGCACAGAGCACCAGGCGGTCATCCCAGGCCAAGTTCAGTCCGTGCACGCCGTCCATTTGCGATGTAGCTTCTACTCGCACCAGGGATCCCTGGCGCAACACCTCAATCCCCACCGGGTTCTGTAACCCGCCTTCGCTCAACCGCACCTGCGCCGGGTTGACGTATTGGTTGGGATACTCCCCTTCCACGGCTCGCATCAGCAGGTAAGACATGGCCCGGCCATGCGCAGTTTTCCCTTTCTGCCGGGTTGCAAAGCCTCGGGCAACAACCCCTGATAACGGTCGCAGGAATTCACTGGCCAGCTTGAAGCGTTGGCGTACCGCCAGCCGTCCGTCAATAGACCTGGCTTTTTTACGCGTATTTGTCATTAACTGTTTCATCGTTCCGATAGGTTCTAAGGGAAGCCGGCCGTGCACCACAGCACGATCGGTGATATGGCACACAGCACAGCTTCCGGGTTAACGGATTAGCCCAACGTCACCACACCGAGGTACACGCTTTGGGACACATTCCGATCCTTGCGGTCGGCTGTAAACAGCCACACGTGGCCCGTTCCCGACTGGAAATGCGCGGGCAGGGTGATGGTCGCCGTTCCATCTGCCCGTTGCGGCGGCTCGGGCGTCGTCATAAACTGATCGATTCCCGGATGGTACAACACGATGTACACGGCATCATCCGCTGCCTGCTTATACACCCGGTTAAGCGTCGTATCCCAGGTCACGGTCAATTCACCATCCACTACCGTGGCCGATTCCGCTCCTCCCGGCGAATAGCCCTCGGCAATTCGGATCTGCCCGTAATCCAACTCGTAATCCGGATAGTTACCCGTTATCGCCCGGTTGATATTTTCCTTGAATGCGACGTTCATCGGCGTATGCGTTTCTACCCGGCGCATTCCGTAACCGATCCGGAGGAACGGTGCCAGCGGCAGCAAGAAACGCATCAGTAACGTAAACCTCGCCTGCTGCATCAGCTGTTCCTCGGTAGCTGGTTTCGTCCGCTTTTTGTACAGTCCTTTGATGTAATCGATGCTCTTCCAGCTGCTGCCGATCACACTTCCGGCTTTTCCTTTGAAGCCTCCGTTGGCTCCTCTTCTTATCACTCCCATTTTTTGTTTTCCTTTCTTTAATTTTACATTTTACTTCTGTTATCTGATCTTTCGTTCTACCGGTATGCGATGATCATGAAGCAAACGTAGCACAGCAAATCCCAAAAAACCAGTGAGTTGGAACGATTGACGAGATGTTGACGGGGTGTTATCGGAAAATTGACGGGAAAGCGAAGGGACGTGACGGGACCGGGATAGCCCACCACTCTGCGGTGCGCACACCAAGCCTACTCGGTCTTCGGACCAATAGTCCTTCTTCTCCCACGGGTATGGGAGCGTTAAACGGAGATTATACGCAGTCCATCCGTACGCCATCCGCGGTTTACACGGATGAAACACGGATAAACCACAGATCCGGAGCGCCGTAAATGAGAAGAAAGGCAGAAGAAAGCCGCGCTTTCGTACCTATCAACCGTTTTCCCAATACGATTTACGTAGCCTTTCTACATCTTTATCAAGGAAGTATTTTCTACTCTTGGCCCGTTTGGCCACTTCGATTTCACCGCGTTGCTGGCAGCGAAGCAGTGTACTGTCACTGATGCCCACGCGGTTACGCGTATATTCAGCATCGCGGAGCACCGGTTCCGGATCTGGGACAGGGGTCTTTTCGACCGGATGGTCCGGCACTAATTTCAGACAACAATCAGCAATCACGCCTAATTTCTCATCGATGGAAACCAGGTAGGCTTCGCAGCGTTCAAGTCGCTCTAACATAGGAGATACGTTAAAGCCAGCGCCAGCTCGCCGGACTCCGGAAACGGATCGGGGCCTTAGACCGCTCTTACCCGCAGATCATCCGTTTCTCCAAAAATGGGGATGGCTTGGTTAAAATAAAAAGTTAGTTCATACGCAGGTTAAGATGCCTTGTCATCAGATTTGTTACGCTCGCGTCGGTACCACCAGTATTGGATACGCATCCAAAGCAGACCAAGCAAGGAATTCCCCAACACACGATTCGGAACAGTGGGCGGGAAAAAGTCAGTAAGCGGTCGGTTCAGTTCTTTCGAAATTGCCATTAGCGTTTCCAGCTTCGGCATCGTTTTGCCACTTTCTATCTGTGCAATAGCAGGTTGCTTTACACCGATCGCATCTGCCAGATTATCTTGCGTATACCCTTTCTCTCTACGCGCCTTTACGATGCGAGCACTTAT
>Ga0207868_1001034_pt1 | contig 22649 bp, 19 predicted proteins | sample Passage237B_FD_187370 | JGI IMG/M metagenome (GOLD analysis project Ga0207868, IMG submission 187370) | Cellulose adapted compost microbial communities from Newby Island Compost Facility, Milpitas, CA, USA - Passage2 37B (SPAdes) (version 3) ... | reverse complement strand
GACATCATCGACCTGAACCAGTCGCGCGCATTGGAGGCCTTCAAGGAGCTTGTGGCGAACCGGCGTTCCCCTGAGCTCGACGCCTATCAGGTGCTGGACCAGTTCAGGAATGTGGGTTTGAAGAACACGGCCGATTATCTGCATGCACTGCTGTGAAACAGATCGTATGTGTTGCATTGACCGTAAGCCACCCCGCGGACCTCTGAAGCACCATGAAACCCGCCGCCAACAACGAACGCGTCTACAAGATGCCCTTTGCCAGCGTGTACCCGCACTACGTCGCCAAGGTGGAGAAGAAGGGCCGCACCGTGGCCGAGCTGCACACCGTGATCGAATGGCTCACCGGCTATGATGAGCAGGCGTTGAAGAAGATCATCGCTGACAAGACCGACCTCCGCACCTTCTTCGCCGAGGCGCGCCTGAACCCGAACGCGCCCTTGATCACCGGGGTGATCTGCGGCTACCGCGTGGAGGAGATCGAGGATCCCCTGATGCAGCGGATCCGCTACATGGACAAGCTGGTGGACGAACTCGCCAAGGGCAGGACGATGGAGAAGATCCTGCGGAAGTGAGCGGCGGCCTGCCGGAGGGGGCGCATCAAGTTATCCTTTCGGTTCCCACAACTCGATCTTGTTCCCCTCCGGATCGTACACCCACGCGAAGCGGCCGTAGTCCTCGTCCATGCGTTCTGGGTCGATGCGCACGCCCGCCTCTTCGAGCTTCTTCAGCAGACCATCGAGGTCCTGCACGCGCCGGTTCAGCATGAATTGCTGCTTGTCGCTGGCGAAGTAGTCGGTGTCCTTCTTGAAGGGGGAGAACACCGTGGGCCCGGCATCCTGCTGCCACACCCATCCGTGCTCCGCGTTGTTGATGCCGAAATGATCGTAGTACCACTTGGCCAGGGCCTTGTGGTCGTTCGCGCGGAAGAAGAGCCCGCCGATGCCGGTGACGTGTCGGGTCATGGGGGAGGGTGTTGTAGCGTGCAAGGTATGCGCGGTGCGTCCCGGGGGGGGCGCAGCTCCATGGGCGCCATCACCCGCGCGGGTGTAGCTTTGGCTCGCAAGCGATCCCCATGGCGAAGACCCTGACGAAGACCGTCCCGGTGAAGTCCGCCCTCAACGGCCACGGCAGTACCGGCACCGCGAAGACCGAACGGCTGCCCGTGATGAAGACCTACAAGATCTTCATCGGCGGCAAGTTCCCGCGCACCGAGAGCGGGCGCTACTACCAGCCGAAGGGCGCCGACGGCAAGCCATTGGCCAACGTGTGCCGCAGCAGCCGCAAGGATGTGCGCGATGCCGTGGTGGCCGGGCGCGGTGCCGTGGGGGGATGGGCCGGTCGCAGCGCCTTCAACCGCGGACAGATCCTCTACCGCATCGGTGAGATGCTCGAAGGACGTCGCGCGCAGTTCGTGCACGAGTTGGTGCTGCATGGTGCCAAGCCCGCCGCCGCCGATGCCGAGGTGAGCGCCGCGATCGATGCGTGGATCCACTACGCCGGCTGGTGCGACAAGTACCAGGCGCTGTTCAGCAGTGTGAACCCGGTGAACAGCAGCCATTTCAACTTCAGCGTGTACGAACCCACGGGTGTGGTGGGCGTGATGTGCCCGGGCACCACGGGCCTGCTGGATCTGGTGCAGCTGGTGGCGCCGGTGATCGCCGGTGGCAACACCTGCGTGGTGGTGGCCAGCGAGGCACATCCGCTGCCGGCCGTGAGCTTCACCGAGGTGCTGGCCACGAGCGACCTGCCCGGCGGTGTGGTGAACCTGCTCACCGGCCTGCGCAAGGAGCTGCTCAAACCGTTGGTGGCGCACATGGACATCAACGCGGTGGTGGTGGGCGACGCCACGGACGAGGAGCGCGCCATGCTGGACCAGGAGGCCACCTGCAACCTGAAGCGCATCACCTACCGCACCGGGGGCGACCAGACGCATTCGCCCTACTTCATCCTGGACACGCAGGAGGTGAAGACCACCTGGCATCCGATCGAGCGGGGGCAGGGTGGGGGTGGGGGCTATTGATCGCTCCTTCCCAACACGGCATGTGCATGCCGATGGATCGTTGAGGCCGGAATTCCCGGTGCATGCTGTTGCGTGCCCACCATCAGCTCCCGCTGGTCCATGTCACGTCGGCGGTGCCTTGCACGTGGCGGGCCGAGCCGTTCTCCTCGTTGCGCAGGGTGACGTCGAAGGTGGCGGTGAAGCGATGTGCTGCGGTATCCACCAGTGTGATATGCAAGGTGCCGGGGTACGTGGCGGTGGACACGAAGCTGCTTCCGGCCTGCATAAGGAGCATGGGGTTATCCGCATCGCTGATGGCCTGTGTGCCAAGGCCGAGGGAATCGATCTGGAGCACCAGTGAATTGCCCAGCAGGCTCACGCCGGTGATCATCAACGAGCTTCCATCGCCCACGGCGAGCACCTGGGCATTGGCGCAGAAGGAGGCGCCGTCCAGGGTGGCCTCCACGCGAGTGCCGGCCTGGCCGCATGTGCTGGGCGTGGGGAGCACGTCCGAAGCGATGTCCTGCGCCTCCTTGGCACAGGAGGTCATGCCTGCGAGCAGCGTGACGGCGAATACGGTCTTGAGCTTGTTCATGGGGGGAGCATGGTCGTGGCCTTCAACGGCACTCGGGCCGGAATGGATACAAAAGCGCGGCCCCGGACCGATCGGTCCGGGGCCGCGCCATTCATTCTCGGGCGATCACTGCACGGTGATCCGATGGACGCTGTTGCCGTTGCCGTGCTGCACGCGCACCAGGTATTCGCCTTTGGCCAGGCCCTTCACATCGAGTTGCACCAAACCCTCCTGCTGTGCCATGGCATCCGTCCGGGCGGTCATCACGGCACGGCCGGTGAGATCGAACAGATCGACCGACACCTGACCTTGCAGACCGCTGAAACCAACGGTGAGCAGGTCGTTGGCCGGGTTCGGCCACACGCGCACGCCGTTGTCCGTGGTCAGGTCGTTCACGCCCACGGTACCGATGAGCACCTGCACCTCCGTGCGCGGACCTTCGCACGCGATCCCCGGGGCCTCCACTTCCCAATCGTAGAAGAAGTAGTAGTAGGCCGTGGCGTTCGCGCCCTCCACGCTGCTGCTGGTAATGGCGCCCACCGTGCCGAGGGCATAGGGATAGGTCGGCGCACTGCCGAGCCCATCGCGCCACAATTGCGGATTGCCCTGCATGATCCGCAGGCCGTAGTCGCCAGCGGCGGGCACTTGGAAGTCGAGCTGCACACGGCTTTCACCGGCCGGGATATTGAAGACACCCGACACCACGGTGGAGCCGTTCGAGCGATCGATGATGCCGATGGAACGGTTGCCCGATGTCTCGGCATAGACCTTCACCGAACGCAGGATGAACGGTTCGTAGGCGGTGAACAACTGGTAGTATGTCCCATTGGTGTGGTACACGCCGTTCGCCATGGAGCGGTCCTGCTTGCCACCGAAGGCCTGCTCACCACCATGCACCGTGGTGGCGCTGCACCAGAACGAGGTGCTCTGGGAGAGGAAGGGAGTATCGAAGGTGTTGCCGCTGCCGATGGGCGAGCCGCCGGTGGCGGAAGCGTACCACTGGATATTGTCGCCGGTGGCGGTGAGCTGGGCCACACCCGGAGCGGGCAGGGGCACGTTCTCCGCTTGGGGAGCGGCCGGTGCCTGAAGCACTGTCACCTGCACGGGAGCACTGGTCGAGCTTCCGCACTCGCCCTGGATCGTCACGGCATAGGAGCCGGCCTCGGTCACGGTGATGCTCTGTCCCGTGGCACCACCGGTCCAGGAGTAGCTGGCCGCGGCGGACGAGGTGAGTACCACCTGGCCTCCTTCACAGAATTCGGTTTCGCCGGTCACTGTGATCGAGGGGGTCTCGTCGATCACGTTCACCGAGATGCTTCCCACGCCGGTGCAGGCACCGCCGGTGCTGATGGTGACGGAGTACACCCCCGCCTCGTTCACCGTGATGCTCTGGCTCGTGGCACCAGTGCTCCAAACGTATTCGAAGCCCGGGTTGGCCGTGAGGGTGAGCGAACCGCCTGCGCACAGCACGGGTTCGCCAACCGTGGTGATCTGCACGCTCGGGCTGATGCAGGTGTTCTCCACGATCGTGATGATGTTGTCGGCCTCCAGGTCGGTGAAGGTCTCCACCAGACCGCTGGGCCAGGTCACCACCACTTCGGGCACGGTGGTGGCCGAGCCGAGGCCGAACATGGCCGCCGAGGTGCATACCATGCCGTAGCTCTCACCGGCGCGCACCTCGCGGATCTGAGTGCCCCACGGACCGTTGATCGTCACACGGGCGCCGATCGCATCACGGTTGCTGATGGTGCCCTGCAGCCGCACGACGAGCCAATGGTTGTCGTTCCCATCGTTCAGCCACAGACGGTCGGGGTTGTTGTTGTCCACATCGATGTAGCTGCTTCCGTAGTTCGCGAACACGTCCACGAAACCGTCGTTGTTCAGGTCGCCGGTGGCGAAGCTGTGCATGGCCTTGGGAGCCGGGAACACGTTGCTCACCTGGCTGAAGGTCTTGTTCCCGTTGTTGCGGAACACATAGTGGGCTCCGGAGCCACCGGCGGTGATCAGGTCCACGTAGCCGTCGTTGTCCAGGTCCACGAACTTGCTCTGGAGGAAGAAGCCGGTGACGGTGAGCCCGCTACCACTGGTGATCTCGGTGAAATGCCCCGTACCGTCGTTCTCGAACAATTGGATGGTGGTGTTGTGGTTGGTGATCACCAGGTCCAGGTCGCCATCGTTGTCGATGTCGGCGAAATCTGCCGTCCACGACTGGTTGCGCACCTGTACACCATAGCTGGCGGCGAGGTCGGAGTAGTTGCCGTTGCCATCGTTCACGAAGAGCCGGTTCCAGCGGCGCGGATCATCTGGGTTGTTCACGTTCTGGCGGCACTTCGCGATGTAGAGGTCCAAGTCGCCGTCGTTGTCGAAGTCGGTCCACACACTGCCGTAGTTCCCGCTCATGTCGCTGGAAGGCACGCTGGTGTAGTCGATGATGTTCGCGTAGCTCAGGTTGCCGTTGCCATCGTTCAACCATTGACGGGGAGCACCCACGTCGTGGCAGGCCCAGAAATCGTTGTGGCCGTCCATGTTGATGTCGACGATGTTGTTGCACTGCATGAACAGGCCGCTGGCGTTGTTCAAGCTGAGCAGCGTGGCATTGCCGGGGGAGTTGATGCGCAGGTAGTGCACGCCATCCCCGTTGCCACCGCTCACCAGGTCCTTGTGACCGTTGCCATCCACATCGCCCAATGCCCAACCCCACTGACCGGACCCGGACACCTGTCCGTAGTTCACCAAGGAGAAGGTTCCGTCGGGATTCTGATAGTCCACGTAGAAGGTGCGGCTGTTGTGCAGGATGCAGAGGTCATCCAGTCCATCGCCGTTCATGTCGGCCACGCCCATGCATCCACCACTGTTGGTGGTGCTGCTTTTCAGGTTGGTGGCATTGGTGAAGCTGAACTGTGCCATGGCCGAAAGCGGCATGACACAAGCCAGCAACAGCCCCGTGCGGGTAGAGCTTGCTCTCATGGTGCGTAGTAAATGGGGTTCCGGGAGTTAGGGTTCTCGAGCAGGTGGCCGCCAATTTAGACGGTGCCGGGGTCTCTGGCAAGCGTTCCGGTCCCTTCGCTTGGGATCCCCAGGGGGGTACCGCTCCCGGCCGCCCCGCCGCTCTGCCTCCGAATGCTCTCACGGTGCACGGCGTCCATGAACTGGTGCACGAAGTCCTCGCCCAGTCCCAGTTCCCGCGCCAGTCGCAGCTGGCCTTGGAGCACCCGGGCCCAGCGTTCGGGCTGGATGATGGCCACGTTGTGCGCCCGTTTATGGTCGCCGATCCGCTCGGCGATGTCCATGCGCGCGGCCAGCTTCTGTGCGATCTCCTCGTCGAGCTGGTCGATCAGGTCGCGCAATTCCTGCAAGCGGTCCCGCGCCTCTTCGCCCGGATGGGGCACGCGGTGGATCAGGCTGTCGAGCAGGGCGCCGTAGGCCGGAGGGGCCAGTTGCTGAGCGGCATCGCTCAAGGCCTGGCCGGGGTCGGGGTGCACCTCGATCATCAGGCCGCTCAGGCCCAGGTCCAAGGCCTGCTGGGCGATCACCGGCACCCCCTCCCGGCTCCCGGCCACGTGGCTCGGGTCGCAGAGGATCTCCAACCCCGGGTGGGCCGCCTTCAGCCGGATGGGGAACTCCCACATCGGGCTGTTGCGGTAAGGCGTACGCTCGAACCAGCTGAAACCACGGTGGACGGCCGCGTACCGACGGATACCGGCCTGCGCGAAGCGCTCCAAGGCGCCCACCCACAGGTGCAGGTCGGGGTTGATGGGGTTCTTGACAAGCACCGGAATGTCCACGCCGGTCAGAGCGTCGGCCAATTCCTGCACACTGAAGGGATTCGGCGTGGTGCGCGCGCCCACCCACAGGATGTCAACGCCCGCCTTCAACGCCGCTTCGACATGCGCCCCGGTGGCTACTTCGGTGGCGGTGAGCAAGCCGGTGGTGGCCTTCACCTCCGCCAGCCACTCCAAGGCCACGGCGCCGACGCCCTCGAAATGCCCCGGCCGCGTGCGCGGCTTCCACACACCGGCACGGAACACCACCGCGCGACCCTTCACCCCTTCAGCGGTCGCCAGAACCTGTTCACGGCTTTCGGCACTGCATGGCCCCGCGATCATCAGCGGGCGATCAAGGCCCAGGCCCCATTCCGAAAAAGGCAGCGGGCGCAGGACATCGCGGTCGATCCGTGGCATGGGGGCAAAGGTACCCCCGAGCGCGGCCACGACCCGAGCCTACCAACGCACCGCCACCTTGCCCATGGTACGCCCCGAGGCGAGTTCCTGCAACGCACTGGGCAGCTCCGCGGCCGGATACTCCCCGTGCACATGGGGACGCAACACACCCTCCCTGCACGCCTCCACCGTGGCCTTCAAGCATTCGGCCAGCAGGTCGGCACGCGACTCGCCGATGCGGAGCATGTTCACCCCCAGCAGGCTGCGGCTTCCCATCATGAGGAAGACCGGCACCACCAGCCCCATGCGCCAGACGAAGCCGAGCGTTCCGAACAAGCCGCTTTCACCACGTTGCGCACCGCCGTAAAGCACCAGCCTGCCGCCGTGGGCCAGCAATTTCATGTCCTTTTTGAAGGTGCTCCCTCCCACCGCATTGAAGCTTGCATCGAGCTTGTGGCCGCCCAGCGCAGTACGGAGCGCCGCGTAGGGGTCGCCCGCCTTCCGGTCGATCACATGCTGCACGCCCATCGCGGCGAGATGCGCGCATTTCTCGGGCCCTCCGGCGATCGCATACACCTCGCAGCCTTGGTCCAGTGCAAGTTGCACCAGCATGCGCCCCACCCCACCGGCGGCGCTGTGCACCAACACACGCTCGCCTTTGCGCAAGGGACAGAGCACCCTTGCGGCGTACCAGGCGGTGCAGCCCTGGGTGGCCAATGCCAGGGCCACCCCCAGCGGCATGTCCGACGAGATCACGGCACAGGCGCGCTGGTCGGCCACGGCGCGTTGCGCATAGCCTCCGAAACGCGTGATCGCCACCACACGCTGCCCGAGGAACGCTGGGTCGGCACCGGCACCCACGGCGACCACCCGGCCCACGGTCTCATAGCCCAGCACGCACGGCACGGAAGGCGCATCGCGGTACAGGCCCCGGACCGCCATGGTATCCGCATAGTTCAACCCGAAGCCCTCGCTATCGAGCAGCACCTCGCCCGCTCCCGGTACCGGTTCGGGACGTTCGTTCAGGCGCAGCACGCGCCGTGGGTCGCCATGCGCCATGAGTGTCCAAGCGTTCATGCATGCGAAGGAACGGCGCAGCGGCCCGAAGCCACGCACCTCGCTCAAGGCCCTTCCAACCCGGCCTCGAAATCGACCACGCATTGGCGCGTATTGTCCATGTCGTTCTTGTCGCCGATGCAGACGAACAAGGCCTCGAACTGCGGATGCGCCTGCCGGAACCGTGCGCTGGCCGAACGTTTATCGCCCTCGCGAAAGACCGCGGGCACCACCTCGCCCTCCAAATGACGGCTCAGGTACGAGGCATGGCCTGTGTCGTACCCGGCATGCTCGGTGCGGTCGCGCTGCATGGTCAGGTGGGCGAAGCCGTTCTCGTAATAGCACAGGGCACCCTTGGTCATCAAGCGCACCGGCGCGTGACCGTCGGGCCCGATGCGGAACAGGATCCCCTTGTACACGAATCCCCAGATGTCCTTGCAGCGCACCTTCACCTCTTCACCCCCGCGATCGAAGAAGAGCACGTATTGGCCCATGACGGGCGCGATGTCCACGAACTCGCCCACATCCTCGCCGCGCTTCGCGTGATGGTCGGCCACGGTGCGGTACACCATGGTCTGGGCCGAAAGCCCAAGGCACGCCCAGGCATACACGAACAGGCCGACACCACGCAGCGGGAGCATGACCAATGGGTTTCGCCGAAAGGTAGTCAACAAGGATGCAGGGCTTATTCCGCACCGCCCACCACCACGACGAATTCGCCCTTGGGCCGGACCTCGGCGAAATGAGAAGCGAGCTCGTCCAAGGTGCCACGTCGCACCTCCTCGTACAGCTTGCTGATCTCGCGCACCACCGCCGCCGGACGAGCACCACCGAAGGCCTCGGCCAGTTCGCCAAGCGCGCGAGCGATGCGATGCGGGCTTTCGTACAGCACGATCGTGCGGGGCTCGATGGCCAGTTCGGTCAATCGCGTGCGGCGGCCCTTCTTCGCCGGAAGGAAGCCCTCGAAAACGAAGCGGTCGCACGGCAGGCCGCTGGCCACCAGGGCCGGCACGAAAGCCGTGGGCCCCGGCAGGCATTCCACGCTGATGCCGGCACGGATCACGGCACGCACCAGCAGGAAGCCGGGATCGCTGATGCCCGGCGTGCCCGCATCGGAGACCAGTGCGAAGCGTTCGCCTTGCGCCATGCGCTGCACCAAGCGGTCCACCACCGTGTGCTCGTTATGGGCGTGGAAGGCGACCAAGGCCTTGCTGATGCCCAGGTGCTGCAGCAGGCGACCGGTCACGCGGGTATCCTCGCACACCACGGCATCCACCTCGCCCAGCACCTTGATCGCGCGCAGGGTGATGTCGTCCATATTGCCGATGGGCGTGGGCACAAGCACGAGCGATGCGTGGAAGGAGGCCATGCGCGAAAAGTAGGTGGCAGGGTCATGCCGCGGCTCCGCCCCGACCCTCGACACCCCGTCCGGCGCGTTCCAAGGTCATGTTGTCGATCAGCCGTACCGGTCCCACCTGCGCGGCCACCAAGGCCACGGCCGGACCATCGGCCGACCACTGCGAAAGCGGGGCCAGGGTGCGTGCATCGGCCACGGCGAGGTAGTCCAGGACCACATCGGGATGCGCGCTCAGCACGGCCATGCCGGCAGCCACCGTCTGCTCCGGCGAAGCCGTGAACGCCACCTCTGCCATGGCGCACAGGGCCTTGTACAGGGCGGTGGCCGTGGTGCGCTCCGTGGCGGACAAACGCTGGTTGCGCGAGCTCAGCGCCAACCCATCGGCCGCGCGCACCGTGGGGCAGGGCACGATGTGCTCGGGCCACCGCAGCGTCCGGGCCACATATTGCAGGATGGCGAGCTGTTGGCGGTCCTTCTCCCCGAAGAAGGCCTTGTCGGGCCGCACATAGTGGAACAGGCGCTCCACCACGTTCACCACGCCTTGGAAGTGGCCGGGGCGCGAAGGGCCCTCCCAGTAGCGGTCAAGCCCGCCCAGGTCGTATTCCGCAGGCGTGAATTCGGCGAAAATGGCCTCCTTGGCCGGGGTGAAGAGGGCGTGGCAACCGGCCTGGACCAGCAGGGCGGTATCCTGTTCCACCTGCCGCGGGTAGTGCGCCAGGTCCTCGGCATTGTTGAACTGTAGCGGGTTCACGAACACGCTGCACACCACCTGGTCGCATTCCCGTAGAGCACGGGTCACAAGATCGAGATGGCCTTCGTGCAAGGCCCCCATGGTGGGGACGAAGCCCACCGTGGCACCCTGCCTGCGGCACCCTGCCGACCACTCGGCGGCACGGTGGGGTTCGGTGATGATCTCCACGATCGGCGCGGGTTCTGGCGGGCCCGAAGGGCGGCGAAACTAAGGCCTTCGGTTGATGTTCCGCGGAAAAGTCTATATTTTTGTACCCCCATTCGACACCCCCCTCCCGATATGAGCTTGAAGAACGCGAAGATCCTCACCATCTCCCAGGCGATCCAACCCTTCATGGACAGTCCTGAGGACATGGCGAAGGTGACGCGGCACCTGCCCCAAGGCATCTTGGACCGCGGGAACGAGATCCGGGTGTTCATGCCCCGGTTCGGCTGCATCAACGAACGTCGGCACCAGTTGCACGAGGTGATCCGCCTGAGCGGGATGAACCTCATCATCAACGATACCGACCACGCCCTGCTGATCAAGGTGGCCAGCGTGCCCAGCGCCCGCATGCAGGTGTACTTCATCGACAACGAGGAGTATTTCAAGCGGAAGGCCGACACGCACGACGACGAGGGTACCTTCTTCCGCGACAACGACGAGCGGGCCCTGTTCTTCGGTCGGGGTGTGCTGGAGACCGTGCGCAAGCTGGGCTGGGTGCCCGACATCATCCACTGCCACGGCTGGATGACCGCCTTCGTGCCCCTGTACGTGCGCCACCACTTCGCCGACGACCCCCACTTCGAGAACACCAAACTGGTGTACAGCGTGTACGACCAGAAGTCGGAGCCGCTGGACAAGGACCTGGTGAAGAAGCTCACGATGGAAGGCTTCGACAAGGACCTGGTGAAGACCCTGGCCAAGCCCACCACCGACGAATTGAGCAAGTTCGCGATGAGCCTTTCGGACGCGGCCGTGAAGGCGAGCCCGAAGCTGAGCAAGGCCATGGAGAACGCCCTGAAGGCTTACGAGAAGCCACTGCTCACCTACACCGACGCCGACATGGTCGACGCCCACGCCGGCTTCTACCAAGGCATCCTCGAGGAAGCGCTGGTCTGATAACCATTGGAAAAGCGCATGCTATCCTATTCGGCGCGGCCCCTGAACGGGGTCGCGCTGCTGCTTTGTGCCTGTGTGGTGCTGGCGGGCTGCCGCAAACCCGAAGAGGACCTCGGCCTTGACCTGCTGCCCGGCGACCCGCTGGGGGTGGTCACCGACACCTCCTCTGTGCACGCCTTCACCTTCGCCGATACGGCAGTGCGCACCAGCGGCCTCACGCGCAACCTGCTCGGCTCGTACCTGGACCAGGATTTCGGACTGGTGAAGGCCGGCTTCGTGGCGCAGCTGCGCCTGTCCACCAACAACGTGGGCAGCGGGCAGGACAATTCGGGACTGGTGGCCGACAGCATCGTGCTGGCGCTGGCGTTCGACGGTGCCAACTACGTCTACGGCAATCTGGACCCGCAGGTGGTGCGGGTGTACGAGCTGGACACGCTGCTCTCCATCGACTCCTCGTACTACACCACCGACGTGCCGCCGGTGATCCCGGTGGACCTGTGCGCCAACCGGGGCGGGCGCATCGTACCGCAGCCGTTCGCCGGGCCCGTGATCGGTGGCGATACGCTGCTGCCCCAATTGCGCATTCGGCTGGTCGACGAGCTCGCCGGGCGCATCCTCTCGCGCTTCGGCACTTCCGACCTGGCCGACAACAACAGTTTCCTCTCCTTCTTCAACGGCATCCACGTCACGGTGGACAATGGGCCGCAGCCCCCCTTCCAACAGGGCATCCTGTACTTGAGCCTGCTGAACGGGGCATCCAAGGCAACGCTGTACTACCACAACACCAACAACAACCCTGAGCAGTTGCGTACCCTGGACCTGCCGATCAACTCGAACAGCGTGCGCTACACGGTGGCCGAGCACGACCATGCCCAGGCCATCATCCCCGGCGTGCTGCAGGCGCTCGCCGACACCGTGACGCCCCCCCTGCGCACCTACGTGCAGACCCTGGGCGCCCTGCGCACGGCCGTACGGTTCCCGCACCTGATGGAATACGCCGACCAAGGCCGGATCCTGGCCAAGGCCGAGCTGGTGGTACCGATCGCCGGCGCATACAACGGCATGCTCCCTCCCCCTTCGCAACTGTTCATCTTCCGCAAGGACGAGAACGGCGCCGACGCCTTCCTTCCCGACCAACTGAGCGGCCTGGCGGCGATCGGTGGGCTGTACAATGCCGCAACGCGTGAATACCGCTTCAACATCACGCGATACATCAACGACGTGCTCTCTGGGAACCTGCCCAACAATGGCGTGGAGCTGGTATGCGGCAGCAACGGTGTGACCGCCAACCGGGCGATCCTGGCAGGCCCGGCCGCCGAAGGGGGCATGCGCCTCCAACTTACCTTTACCACATACTGACCGGGTTATGTGCGGAATCGTGGCCTACCTGGGCGATAAACAGGCCTATCCCATATTGATCAACGGGCTTCGCCGCCTTGAGTACCGTGGCTACGACAGCGCCGGTGTGGCCTTGGTGGCCGAAGGGAACATCCATGTGCACAAGTGCCAGGGGCGTGTGAGCGACCTGGAGGCGCATGTGAACGGCGCCGATACGAGCGGTACCGTAGGCATCGGGCACACGCGCTGGGCCACCCACGGGCCGCCCAACGACGTGAACGCACACCCTCATGTGAGCACCAGCGGCGACCTGGCGCTGATCCACAACGGGATCATCGAGAACTACGCGGCGATCAAGGAGGAGCTGCTGAAACGCGGCCACACCTTCAAGAGCGACACCGACACCGAGGTGCTGGTGCACCTGATCGACGACATCCAGCAGGAAGAGGGCGTGGACCTTGCCGAGGCCGTACGCCTGGCGCTGACCAGCGTGGTGGGCGCCTATGCCATCGTGGTCATCGACCGGAAATCGCCCGACCTGCTCGTGGCGGCCCGGAAAAGCTCGCCCCTGGTCATCGGCATCGGCGCCGACGGGGAGCATTTCGTGGCCAGCGACGCCACTCCGATCGTGGAGCACACCAAGAACGTGGTGTACCTCGAGGATGGGGAGATCGCCCTGATGGACCGCAAAGCCGGCTTGAAGATCCGCAGCATCAGCAATCAGGTGAAGACCCCCTTCGTACAGGAGTTGGAACTGCACCTGGAGGCCTTGGAGAAGGGCGGCTACGATCACTTCATGTTGAAGGAGATCCACGAGCAGCCGCGCAGCATTCGCGACTGCCTGCGCGGGCGGCAGAACCTGCGCAAAGGCGAGGTGGTGCTGGGCGGGATCACCGAGTACGAGCAGAAGTTCATCAACGCCAAGCGCATCCTCATCGTGGGCTGCGGCACCAGCTGGCACGCCGGTCTGGTGGGCGAATACCTGTTCGAGGACCTGGCCCGCATCCCCGTGGAAGTGGAGTACGCCAGCGAGTTCCGCTACCGCAACCCGGTGATCAACGAGGACGACATCGTGATCGCGGTGAGCCAGAGCGGCGAGACCGCCGACACCCTGGCGGCGATCGAACTGGCCAAGGCGCGCGGCGCCACCATCATCGGGATCTGCAACGTCGTGGGCAGCAGCATCGCGCGGGCCACGCACGCGGGTTCGTACACCCACGCGGGACCCGAGATCGGTGTGGCCAGCACGAAGGCCTTCACCGCCCAGGTCACCGTGCTCACCCTCATGGCCCTGATGATCGGCCAGAAGAAGGGCACGATCACCGGCAGCAACTTCCACCGCCTACTGAACGAACTGGACGCGATCCCGGACAAAGTGCAGAAGGTGCTTGAGAACGACGCCCGGATCCGCTACATCGCCGACATCTATAAGGACGCCCGCAACGCGCTGTTCCTGGGCCGTGGCTACACGTTCCCGGTGGCCTTGGAAGGGGCGTTGAAGCTGAAGGAGATCAGCTACATCCACGCCGAGGGTTACCCCGCCGCCGAGATGAAGCACGGCCCCATCGCCCTGATCGACGAGGAGATGCCCGTGTTCGTGATCGCCACCAAGGGCTCCAACTACGAGAAGGTGGTGAGCAACATCCAGGAGGTGAAGGCGCGCAACGGCCGCATCATCGCGATCGTTACCGAAGGCGACACGGTGGTGAAGGGCCTGGCCGATCACGTGATCGAGATCCCCGAGACCCCGGACGCCCTCGTTCCCCTGTTGAGCGTGGTGCCCCTGCAGCTGATCAGCTACCACATCGCCGTGATGTTGGACCGCAACGTGGACCAGCCGCGCAACCTGGCGAAGAGCGTCACGGTGGAGTAGCCTCCCCTTTCGGCCCACCCCACATGAACACCCTGTCGTTGTTGCGATAGGGAGCGAGGTCCTTGGTGAACAGCAGGTGCCCCAGGTCGAGCAGGGCCAGCACGCCGAAACCACCGAAGGTGATGCCGTAGATCACCGCCACCTTCGGCGTGGTGCCGAGGTAGAGGCGATGCGCACCGAACGGGCCGAGCAGCACCGTCAACGCGCTGGCGATCAGGCGCGGGTCTTCGGTATGTAGTGTATCGGGTGTCCACTCCGCGGCCAACGCGCTATCGAGCCAGGCGATCTCCCGCACGGAAGGATCGAAAGGACCGGCAGCGCGCACCGAGCCCGTGAGGGCGATGAGCACGAGCAGTGCGACCCAGGAACGGATCATCGCCTAAAAGTAGAACGGCGGACGGAGCGTCGCTCCATCCGCCGTTCCATTGGGATGCGTTCGTGGTTACTTCCCGGCGGCGTAGCGGCGCGCCACTTCCGGCCAGTTCACCACGTTCCAGAAGGCCGCGATGTAGTCCGGACGGCGGTTCTGGTAGTTGAGGTAATAGGCGTGCTCCCACACATCGAGGCCCAGGATGGGAGTGCCGCCGCAGCCGGTGTCGGGCATCAGCGGGTTGTCCTGGTTGGGGGTGGAGCACACTTCGAGCTTGCCGCCCTTGTGCACGCACAGCCAAGCCCAGCCGCTGCCGAAACGCGTAGCGGCCGCATTGGCGAACTTCTCCTTGAAGGCCTCGAAGCTGCCGAAGGCGGCGTTGATGGCATCGGCCAGCTCGCCCGTGGGCGCCCCCCCGGCGTTGGGGGCCATGATGGTCCAGAACAGGCTGTGATTGTAGTGCCCGCCACCGTTGTTGCGCACGGCCATGTTGCTCATGTCCAAGCCCTTCATCAGGTCCTCAATGGACTTGTCCGCATCGGGCGAGCCCTCCAGGGCCTTGTTCAAGTTGGTGACGTACGCATTGTGGTGCTTGCCATGGTGGATCTCCATGGTGCGGGCATCGATATGGGGTTCCAGCGCGTTGGCGGCGTAGGGAAGATCAGGCAGTTTGAAGGCCATCGGTCGGTGGTTTTTTTAAGGGTCCGTCGAAGAGACGCAAAGATAGGCCGCCATGGAGGGCGATCTGTTGCAGATATCACGGAGTTCCGCATAACTTTGGCACCACTTTTCACCAAAACGTTCAAGGAAAAATGATCAAGAAGTTCGCCCTGGTTGCCACCGTGGCAGCCCTGTTCGTTGCCTGCGGCAGCAGCAACCAAGAAGAACTGCAGAAGCAAGCCGACGAGGCTGCTGCTCAAGCCCAGGAGCTGCTGGACAAAGCTGCTGCTGAAGCCGAGGCCGCTGCCGCCGCCGCTGCTGAAGCCACCGAAGCCGCTGTCGACACCCTCTCCGCTGCTGCCGAGGAGGCCGTGGAGGCCGTTCAGGAAGAAGTGAAGTAAGCTTCTACCAGTACCAAGACCCGACGAAAGGGGCCCGATATCGGGCCCCTTTTCATTTTTCCGACCCCGTGATCAAGGCCGATCCCCCGACCGCAGGCGCTCCACCGCCCGTTGGAAGATCCTATCGTCGTCGAGCAGGATGCGGTAGTAGCCGGCGTTGCCCCAGATGTTGCGCGCGATGCCGGACTTGATACGGGCGGCCAGCACCTTCCTGGAGCGGGCCACTCCGGCAGGGTCCTCGGGAACACCCTCCTTCACCCCCAGCCGGACCAACTCATCGATCAAGGCATCGGTCACCCGGTACTTCGCCTGGAAGGCCTCCGGTGAGCCATACCGCTCCAGCATATTCCGGTCGCGGTCGGCCACATCGAAGGCGAAGCGGTTGAGCAGGCCGGAGAAGACCAAGCGGGAGAGGTAGTCGGACGAGCCGCTGGTATCGGCCGGCACGAAGAGGTCGGGCATCACGCCCCCACCACCGAACACCTTGCGACCGCCCACGGTGGTGAACATCTGGGAGGAATCCAGGCGCACGCTGTCGGCAGAGAGGAACTCCCCGTGCTCGTAGCGTTCGGCAAGGTCGTCGTTGTAGGCGATGCCCTCCCCGTAGGGCCGTTGGATGGAGCGACCGCTGGCCGTGTAGTAGCGCGCGGTGGTGAGTCGCACGGCGCTGTGGTCGGGCAGGTCCACCTGTTCCTGCACCAGGCCCTTGCCGAAGGAGCGCCGACCCACGATCCAGCCGCGGTCGTTGTCCTGCACGGCCCCGGCGATGATCTCGCTGGCACTGGCCGAGCCTTCGTCGATGAGCACGGCCAGGGGGATGTCCTCGTAGCTGCCCGCCCGCGTGGCGGTGATGTCACGGCGTGGTGAATTGCGGCCCTGGGTGTATACGATCGTGCGACCATCCGGCAGGAACTCATCGGCCAGCTGGATGGCGGAGTTCAGGTAGCCCCCGCCGTTGCCGCGCAGGTCGAGCACCAGGCGCTGCATGCCTTTCTCGCGCAACGCATCGGCCGCGGCCAGGAACTCATCGTGCGTGTTCCTGGCGAAGCGCACCAGCTTGATGTAGCCGGTGCCATCGGGGGTGATCAACGACGCGGCCACGCTGTGGATCGGGATCTTGCCGCGCTGTATCGTGACCTGGAAGGGCTCGCTGCGGCCATTGCGCAGGATGCTCACGGTGACCTTGCTGCCCTTGGGGCCCCGCAGGTTCTTCATCACCCCGTCGTTGGTGATGCCCACGCCGGCCAACGGCACGCTGTCGGCGGCGATGATCCGGTCCCCGGCGCGGATGCCCAGGGCCTCGCTCGGTCCGCCTTCAACAGGCGTGATCACCACCACCGTGTCGCGCTGGATCGCGAACTCCACGCCGATGCCGTCGAAGCTGCCCTCCAGCGGTTCCTGGGCGGCGCCCAACTCCTCCGCGCTGATGTAGTAGCTGTGCGGGTCGAGGCGCTGCAGGATATCCTGGAGCACCTCTTCCACCAAGGCCTTCTGCTCGACGGTATCCACGTATTGGCGCTCGATCAGGTCGAGCACCTGGGCGATCTTGGCGGCGGGGTCGCCACCCCGGGACGTGAGCCGCGCCAACGCGTCGCCACCCACGCCGGAGCCCGAGTACCGTCCGATGTACAGGCCGGCCACCAGCGCACCGGCCAGCAGCAGGGGTTGGAAGGCGGAAAGGCGGGCCATGCTCAAAGGGCCTCCAACTTATGGACCATTACCCCGCCGCTCCGCAGGAGTTCCAGCCCCGAAGGGTCCTTGTAGGGGTCGAGATAGACCAGGCGCTGGATGCCGGCCTGCAGGATCAATTTGCTGCAATCCTTGCAGGGCGAGTGGGTGAGGTAGAGGGTGGCGCCCCGTGCATTGTTGGTGCTGCGGGCCACTTTCATGATGGCGTTGGCCTCGGCATGCAGCACGTACCAGTGGGTGAGGCCCTCGGCGTCCTCGCAATCGTTGGGGAAGCCGGTGGGCGTGCCGTTGTACCCGTCGCTGATGATCATGCCCTCCCGCACCAGCAGAGCACCCACCTTCTTGCGCACGCAGTGGCTCAGCTTGGCCCACTCCAACGCCATGCGCATGTAGGCCCGGTCGTAGCGGTCCTGCTTGGCGGGATCGGCGTAAACGAGGGTGTCGTTCTGCATCGGACCAAGGCTGCCATGGCCGGGGCCATGATCATCCGATCATCTGATCACGGATCAGTGGTACCCAGGGCGGGACTCGAACCCGCACGAATTGCTTCACTGGTGTTTGAGACCAGCGCGTCTACCGATTCCGCCACCTGGGTGGGTGTGCTGAGGAAAAGAACACCGCTGTTGAGCGGGGTGCGAAGATAGCGGCGATGCGGCTCCCGTGCCAGCTACCGGCCCAGCCACCAGGTGCGCAGCCGCAGCTGCTCGCGTGTGGGCCTGGCCACCGCGCGCACCGCCCCCTGTGCGGTGATCGTCAGCCCAGCCTTCGCCAGCCACTCCTCCACGGGCAGCGCGCTCGGCTCGTCCAGGTGCCGGCGCAGGAAAACCCCGATGTCCGGACCGGTGAGGCGCTCGATCGTGGTGAAGAGCTCCTCGTCCCTGAACGGTCGCCCGGGTCCGTATGTGCGCTGCAGGTCCTGCACCAACTGCTGCACGCCGTACTTCCCGCCGGACCGTTCGCGCAGCGCGATGTCCAGACCCATGCAGAAGAGCGTGCCTTTCAGGTAGAAGTTGTAGTACTGGTCCTGCCGCTCCAAGGCCTGCTGGCTCAACGCCGTGAGCGCGATGTCGTCGGGGAAGCGGCGCATGTGCTGGATCTTGTCGCGGAGCACATCGACGAACTCGTTCAGCGTTTGGCGGCCCTGCTTCACCGGCATGTGGATGGCGAAGTATTCGGTCATGCCTTCGTAGAGCCAGAGGTGGCGGCTCATGCGCGGGGTGTGGAAGTCGTAGTGCGCGATCTCCTCGCTGTGCACGCTCAGGGGCAGGATGGTGTGGAAGAATTCATGGCTGGCGATGCCGTACACGCTGTGGGCGATCATCGCGGGGTCCAGCGGCATGCAGAGCAGGATCAACGTGGAGGCCGAATGCTCCAGTCCATCGCCCATGGTGCTGCCTTCCACATCGCTGGGGTGGTGGTAGATCAGGAAGGTGTAGTCGCGCACCGGCAGGCTGCCGCCCAGGTAGGCGCGTTGATCGGCGAGGAGCGGACGGATGTGCCGGGCCACGTCGCGCGCGATGGCCTGGCCGGTGGTGCTGTGGCAGGCCACCAGCACATCGATGTCGGGCAGGCGGATGTGCGCCGTGTCGGGCGGGGCGATCAGCATCGGGTTGTCCACCAGATGCCGGTAGCTGGTGGCGTGGAAGGTGATGGCCTCGGTGCTTTCCTGTGCGCGCGGCAGGCTGGTGGCCACGTAGTGGTGGGCGGGCTTCTTCAGCTCGATGGTGTATGGCAGTTGCTCGTGGCCTTCGAGGTAGCCGATCACCGTGTTGTGGTTGAGCACCACCGCTTCGGGCTTCACCGTGCCCTCGGCCGAGCGGTAGTTGCCCAGGGAAAAACGGATGTCGAACTCCTCCCAACCATCGTCCACCGAATAGGTGATGCGGTGCAGGGCGCGGGCCTCATCGATCGCCCACCGGTCCACATCAAGCCGGCGTACGGGGAGCGGTGTGCCGTGGGGATCGAAGGCCTGCAGCCCGCTGGCCAGGCGACCGTGGTCCATGATGCCATAGATGCCCGGCACGATGCGCGGCAGGGCGAAGACAGCCTGATCGACATGGAGCGGTGGCACGGTCAACTCCACCTCGAGGCGGTCGTGGCGTTGGTCGCGCAGGTCGATGGTGGCGGTGATCCCCGATCCGGCATGAAGCCACAGACCCGGAACGAGCAGGAGCGGTGTGAGGAAACGCATGGTGAGGGTTCCGTCGATGGGACGGCACATCCGCGAATGAAGTTACAAGCGCGGGGCATCCGATCGTGCTACCTTTTAGATCGACGGATCGACGCAATATCCGTCGATCATGTTCCTCAACTGCCACAGCTGGTTCAGCCTGAAGTACGGCGTGCTGCGGCCCGGCGCCTTGCTGGAGGAGGCCGCGCGCGCGGGTGTCACGGTGTGCGCGCTCACCGACATCCATTGCACGGCCGGCGTGCCCGACTTCGTGCGCGACGCACCGAAGCACGGTGTGCGGCCCGTGGTGGGCATCGAGTTCCGGCAGGGATCGCGCCTGCTGTACATCGGATTGGCGCGCAACAACAACGGCTTCCACGCGCTGAACACGCTCCTCAGCGCGCATCTGCTCGATGGTGATCCGCTGCCCGAACGCCCGCCGCTGCTGGAACACGCGTACTTCATCCTGCCCTTCACCACGCCGCACCGCACGCTACTGCCGCACGAACGCATCGGCGTGCGCCCCAGCGACCTCACGCGCCTGCCCTTCAGCCCCTGGGCCCGGTCCACCAAGGACCTTGTGGCCTGGATGCCGGTGACCTTCCGCGATCCCGGCACGGAACGCCATCGCGAGTTCGACCTGCACCGCCTGCTGCGCACCGTGGCCCGCAACACCGTGCTGAGCCTGCTGCCACCCGAGGAACTGGCCCGGCCCGACGAAGTGTTCCGCTCACCCGAGGAGGTGTTCCGCATCTACCAGGACCATCCGCACCTGCTGCAGAACACCATGGCCCTGCTGGAGGAATGCACCATCGCCTTTGACACCAGCGACAAGACCTGGCGCAGCTTCGGCGCCGATGAACGCGAGGACCGCGAACGCCTGCACGCCGATGCCCTGCGCGGCCTGCACGCCCGCTACCGACGGCCCACGCAGCAGGCCTTCCAGCGCCTGCGCCACGAGCTCGATGTGATCGACCAGAAGGGCTTCGTGAGCTACTTCCGCATCAACCAGGACATCGTGGACTTCGCGCGGAGCCGTGGTTTTTTCCATGTGGGGCGCGGCAGCGGCGCCAACAGCCTGGTGGCCTACTGCCTCGGCATCACCGATGTGGACCCACTGGAGCTGGACCTCTACTTCGAGCGCTTCATCAATCCCGCGCGGCGCAATCCGCCCGACTTCGATATCGACTTCAGCTGGAAGGACCGCGACGAGGTGTACCGGTACATCTTCTCGAAGTACAACGGCCCCGGCGCCGGACGGATCCACGCCGCGCAGATCGCCACCTACACCACGTTCAAATGGCGGGGTGCCGTGCGCGAGCTGGGCAAGGCGCTGGGCCTGCCACCCGGCGAGATCGATGCGTTGAGCGCGGGCGACGAAGGCGGTTGGGGCGGCGGCCATCCCAGCGCGCAGGTGCGGGCAGGCACCATGGACCGCGTGGCGCGCGCGGTGGTGCGTCATGCGCAACGGCTCATCGGCATGCCGCACCAGTTCGGCATCCATGCCGGGGGCGTGGTGATCACCGAGCAACCCGTGACGCACTTCACCGCGCTGCATCGGCCCCCCAAGGGCTTCCCGGTCACGCAGCTCAGCATGCTGGAGTGCGAGGACCTGGGCCTGCACAAGTTCGACCTGCTGAGCCAGCGCGGCCTGGGCCACATCCGCGATGCGGTGGAGATGGTGAACGCCACGGCCGCCGAACCCATCGACATCCACGACATCCCGCGCTTCAAGCAGGACCCCGCGATCAAGGCGCTGCTGCGCAAGGGCGACACCATCGGCTGCTTCTACGTGGAGAGCCCCGCCATGCGCATGCTGCTGAAGAAGCTGCGCGTGGAGGACTACCTCGGGCTGGTGGCCGCCAGCAGCATCATCCGTCCGGGCGTGGCCGAGAGCGGCATGATGCGCGAATACCTGCTGCGACACCACGATCCCGAGCGGCGCAAACAGGCCCCCAAGCGCCTGCTGGAGATCATGCCCGAGACCTACGGCGTGATGGTGTACCAGGAGGACGTGATCAAGGTGGCGGTGCAGTACGGAGGCTTGAACTTGTCCGAGGCCGATCAGGTGCGGCGCGGCATGAACCTGCGTTACCGGGAACGGGACGACTTCAAGGAAGTGGAGCGGAAGTTCTTCGCCAATTGCCAAAGGTCCGGCCATCCACCGCAGGAGGTGGAGGAGATCTGGCGTCAGATCGAAAGCTTCGCCAGCTTCAGCTTCGCCAAGGGCCACAGCGCGAGCTATGCCGTGGAGAGCTACCAGAGCCTCTACCTGAAAGCGCACCACCCGCTGGAGTTCCTCGTGGCCGTGGCCAACAACTTCGGCGGCTTCTACCGCACCGAGTTCTATCTGCACGAGGCGAAGCGGGCGGGTGCCGTGATCGAGGCGCCGTGCGTGAACATGAGCGGGGAGTGGTGTTCATTGATGCGGACCGATCGCCGCATCCACCTCGGCCTGGCGCACATCAAAGGCCTCACGAGCGACACCGTGCACGCGGTGTTGGACGAACGGCGTCGCCACGGGCCCTTCACCGATCTGCAGGACCTGCTGCGGCGTGTGCCGCTGGAACTCGAACAGGCGCGCCTGTTGGTGCGCGCGGGGGCGTTGCGCTTCACCGGTCGCAGCAAGCCGCAGCTGTTGTGGGACCTGGCACTATTGCATCGTCCGGCACGTGTCGGTGCGGGCCTTGATCTGTTCACCACGCGTGTGGAAGAGCCTGCGCTGCCGCCGTTGCACCATCATCCGCTGGCCGATGCCTACGACGAGCTGGAGCTGCTGGGCTTCCCGCTGTGCGATCCGTTCGCGTTGGTGGACGAGACCGCCGACACCATTCCCACGGACCTGCCGCACATCGGCACGCGCGACATGCCCCAGCACATCGGCCGCCGTGTCACCATGCGCGGCTACCTCATCCACGTGAAGACGACCAGCACGCACCATGGCCAGCAGATGACCTTCGGTTCGTTCATCGATCCCGCGGGCGACTTCTGGGACAGCACCCAGTTCCCGCAGGTGGCGGCGCGCCATCCCTTCCGCGGACGCGGCGTGTACCTGCTCACCGGCGTGGTGGAGGAGGAGTTCGGGCATTGCGCCCTGCGCACCGAATGGTCCATGAAATTGCCGTGGAAGCCCGATCCGCGGTACGGGGC
>Ga0207868_1001029_pt1 | contig 22762 bp, 23 predicted proteins | sample Passage237B_FD_187370 | JGI IMG/M metagenome (GOLD analysis project Ga0207868, IMG submission 187370) | Cellulose adapted compost microbial communities from Newby Island Compost Facility, Milpitas, CA, USA - Passage2 37B (SPAdes) (version 3) ... | reverse complement strand
CACCGCGCTGGACGGCGAGCTTGATCGACTGGATGTTGTTGATCTGCAGTTCGGGTACGCGCTTCGAGCCGTCCGGCCTGCCGGCCGTCTCCAGCCAGTTCATGTCGGACAGGTGGACCGGCACCTGCTCGCCGAAGGTGACGATGCGATGCTTGTCGAACTCCGTGACCGACACCGGGCGGCCGTGCTTCTGCACGTAGGCGGCCGCCGCATAGAGATGGAAATGCACGGTGAACAGCCGGCGCTGGATGAGGTCCGGCTGCTGGGGCTGGCGCATGCGGATCGCGCAGTCGGCCTGCCGCATCGTCAGGTCCAGCTCCTCGTTGGCGAGGATGAGGTGGATCTGGATTTCCGGATAGAGCTCGATGAACTCGGGGATGCGCTCCGTCAGCCAGGTCGAGCCCAGCCCGACCGTCGTGGTGACGCGCAGCATGCCGGTCGGCCGGTCCTTCGCCTCGGTGAGGCGAAGCCGCGCGGCCTCGAGCTTCATCATCACCTCATGCGCGGTGCGGAACAGCATCTCGCCCTGCTCCGTCAGCACCAGGCCGCGCGCGTGGCGGTGGAACAGCGGCACCCCCACCTCCTGTTCCAACGCCCCGACCTGGCGCGAGATCGCCGACTGCGACAGGTGTAGCGTTTCCGCCGCGTGGGTGAACGAACCCGCCTCGGCGGCTGCGTGGAACACGCGCAGCTTGTCCCAGTCCAGAGACATGTCGACTTCCCCTCGTATCCTGGCCGCCCGCCGCAAGCGCCCGCTCCGCGTGCTATTCCGCGGCTTCCCTGTGAAGCTCGGCTTCGGCGAGATAGCGTTCCGCCTCCAGCGCCGCCATGCAGCCCATACCGGCCGCCGTCACCGCCTGCCGGTAGATGTCGTCGGTGACGTCGCCGGCGGCGAAGACGCCGGGCACGTCCGTCCGCGTCGAATCCGGTGCCGTCCACAGATAGCCGTTCGGCTTCTGCTTCAGCTTGCCCGCAAACAGCTCGACCGCCGGCGCATGGCCGATCGCCACGAACACGCCGTCGATCGGCATCTCGGTGATCTCGCCGGAACGCGCGTTCTTCAGCCGCAGCCCGCTGACCGAGGCCGGCAGCGGCGGCTTCGCCGCCCGGCCCGTGATCTCCTCCACCACGGTATCCCACAGCACGGTGACGTTGGGGCGGGAAAACAGCCGCTCCTGCAGGATGCGCTCGGCGCGAAACTCGTCGCGGCGATGGATGACGGTGACGTGGCGGGCGAGATTGGAAAGGTACAGCGCCTCCTCCACCGCGGAGTTGCCGCCACCGATCACCACGACGTCCTTGCCGCGATAGAAGAAGCCGTCGCATGTCGCGCAGGCCGACACGCCGAAGCCCATGAAGGCCTGTTCGGATGGCAGCCCGAGCCATTTTGCCTGCGCGCCGGTGGCGACGATGAGCGCATCGCAGGTGTAGACCGTGCCGGAATCGCCGGTGAGCCGGAACGGCCGCACCGAAATGTCGGCCTCCACGATCAGGTCGTGGACGATCTCGGTTCCGACATGCTCGGCCTGCTTCGCCATCTGCTCCATCAGCCACGGCCCCTGCACCGGCTCGGCGAAGCCCGGATAGTTCTCCACGTCGGTGGTGATGGTGAGCTGGCCGCCGGGTTGCAGGCCGGCCACCAGAACAGGCTTGAGCATTGCGCGCGCCGCATAGATGGCAGCCGTATAGCCGGCCGGGCCTGAGCCGACGATCAGGACGGGGGAATGACGTATGGTCATGGCGAAACCTCTCGCAGAGCGGCGACACGGCGCACCGTCGGCGACGGCTTTCGGGGCGGCTCGGGAACGTCTCCTGATGTAATGTCCGCTATGCGTATTCTGCAAGGCTCCCGCCGCCTTTCGCACAGCAATGAGGCGATCGCATGCGCCGCGCAGCGCAGCCGGCCTCGTTTCTCCCGCCGCTTTTGTGCGGCGTCAGGCGATTCCGTCCGCGTGCAAAATGCTCTACGGTCGGCGCGGCCGTGCAAGATTCGTGCGCGCGCCAGGAGGCAACATGACGCTCAAGGCCGATCTGGACGCGATCGACTGGAAGATCCTGCGCGAACTGCAGGACAACGGCCGCATGACGAATGTCGAGCTGTCGCGGCGGGTCGGCATCTCGGCCCCGCCCTGCCTGCGCCGCGTCAAGCGGCTGGAGGAGGCCGGCGTGATCCGCGGCTACCGGGCCATCCTCAACAGCCCGATGCTGGGCATGGACGTCGTCGCCTTCTGCCAGATCGGCCTGCACCACCAGTCGGAAGCGGAGCTGAAGTCCTTCGCGGAAAAGACGCGCGGCTGGCCGATCGTGCGCCGCGCCTGGATGGTGTCGGGCGATTCCGACTTCCTGCTCCACTGCGTGGCGCGCGACCTCGCCACCTTCCAGGCCTTCGTCATCGAGGAACTGACCTCGACGCCCAATGTCGATACGGTCCGCACGGCACTTACCATCCGCCAGGTCAAGGATGCCGGTCTGGTGGCGATCGACGGCTAAGGCCCGCCCCCGAGCCCGCCTTACACGAAGTCGACGCGCAGGATCTCGTAGCCGCGCGCGCCACCGGGCGCGTTGACCTCGATCGCGTCACCGGCCTCCTTGCCGATCAGCGCCCGCGCGATCGGCGAGGAGATCGAGATGCGCCCCGCCTTCACATCGGCCTCGGTATCGCCGACGATCTTGTAGGTCTTCTCCTCTTCGGTGTCCTCGTCGACGAGGACCACCGTGGCGCCGAACTTGATCTTGTCGCCGGAAAGCTTGGACACGTCGATCACCTCGGCCCGTGCGATCAGATCCTCGAGCTCGGCCACGCGTCCCTCGTTGAGGCTCTGGGCCTCCTTGGCGGCATGGTACTCGGCGTTTTCCGACAGATCGCCATGCGCGCGCGCTTCCGAGATCGCCTCGATGATCCGCGGGCGCTCCTCCTGCTGGCGCCAGCGCAGTTCCTCGTTGAGCGCGTCGAAACCCGCGGCCGTCAGGGGAACCTTGTTCATGTCTTCAGCACCTCTTGCGCTTTGCATGCCCACCCGGAGAGGGGGCAAAAAAAGAGACGGCCCGCAAGCAAAGCCAACGGACACGTCACGACAGTCTCTCTTGCGAATATAGCAAGTCCGGGCCGGTTTTCACACAGAATTTGTGCCGGGCCGGCAACGCCGCCGCGTCCGCGCCGCGCGCCGGCCGAAATCGGGACGGCCCCTTGCGTGACCGTTTCGCCTTCCTATTTCGACAGGATGACCCAGCCTCGCCCCCTCTTCGTTCTCGCCCTGATCGCCGCGACGGCGGCGGCCCCCGCCCTTGCACAGCAAACCTTCGAGACGGAACGCCTGACTGTGCGCACGCAGGTGCTGGCCGACGGGCTGGAGCATCCCTGGGGCCTCGACTTCCTGCCCGGCGGCGATGCGATCGTCACCGAGCGCCCCGGCCGCATGCGCCTTTTGTCGCAGGGGCGCCTGTCGGAGCCGATCGAGGGCGTGCCAGAGGTCCACGCGCAGGGCCAGGGCGGACTGCTCGACGTCCTGGCCGCCAGCGATTTCGCCGATTCCGGGACGATCTTCTTCAGCTATGCGGAGCCCGGCCCAGGCGGTGCCGGCACCGCGGTGGCGCGCGCCCGCCTCGTGCGCGACGGCGCCCCGCGCCTGGAAGACGTCCGCGTCATCTTCTCCATGCCCAACAAGGCGCGCACCCGCCTCCAGTTCGGCTCGCGCATCGTCGAGGCGCCCGACGGAACCCTGTTCGTCACGATCGGCGATCAGGGGGTTGCCGAACGCGCGCAGGACCCGGCCGACGCGGCAGGCACCGTGTTGCGCATCGCAAAGGATGGCTCCATCCCCGCAGGCAACCCCGGAATTTCCGGCTGGCTGCCGCAGATCTGGTCGATTGGCCACAGGAACCCCGAGGGCGCGGCCTGGGATCCGTTGACGGACGCGCTGTGGACTGTGGAGCATGGCGCGCAGGGCGGCGACGAGGTCAACCGCCCGGAGGCCGGCAGGAACTACGGCTGGCCGGTGATCTCCTACGGCCGCAACTATAACGGCTCGAAGATCGGCGAAGGCACCGAGAAGGACGGCTACGAACAGCCGCTCTTTTACTGGGATCCCTCCATCGCCCCCGCCGGCATGGCCATCTACGATGGCGACATGTTTCCCGAATGGCGGGGCGACCTGCTGGTCGCCGCGCTGAAGTTCCAGCTCGTCTCCCGCCTCGACCGCGACGAAAGCGGGCGCATCCGGGGCGAGGAACGCCTGTTCGAGAACGCCTTCGGCCGCATCCGCGACGTCAACGTCGCGCCCGATGGCTCGGTCTGGCTGCTCACCGACGAGGCCGACGGCGCCATCATCCGCCTGTCCCGCCGAGATCCCTGACGCCGCTTGCGCGCGGCCGGCGCCGCTGGCATCAGACGCGCCCGCCGCAGGTCCATGCGCGCGCCCTGCGGCCGGTGATAAAGGCTCGGCCGATTCCCTCGTGAGGGCGAAACGTGTCGCGCGCCAGAGCCAACCTCCTGCTGCTTGTTGCCGGCGCCCTGTGGGGCATGGGCTTCGTCGCGCAATCGACGGCCATGGACAAGCTCGGCCCGCTGCTGTTCGTCGGCCTGCGCTTCCTCGCCGCCACGCTGGCCGTGCTGCCCTTCGCGCTGCGCGAGCACCGGCGCGCCGCCCGCCCGATGGGCCAGGCCAACTGGCTCCGCTTCACGGCGATCGGCGTCCTTCTGTTCGGCGGCATGATCTCGCAGCAGACCGGGCTGATCACCACCAGCGTCACCAATTCCGGCTTCCTCACCGGCACCTATGTCGTAATGGTGCCGTTTCTTACCGTTCTCATCTACCGGCAGTGGCCGCACCCCGCGGTATGGCCGGGAGCCGCGCTGACGCTGGCCGGGATCTGGCTGCTGTCGGGCGGCGCGCTTTCGGCGCTGACCACCGGCGACTGGCTGACCTTGCTGTGCGCGCTGTTCTGGGCGCTGCAGGTGCTGTTCATCGCCCGCTTCGCCGCCGACACGGGCCGGCCGGTGACGCTCGCCGTCGTCCAGTTCGCGATCTGCTGTGCGCTGGCACTGGCCGGTGCGCTCGTGCTGGAGCCGTTCGACACCGCCGCGATCATGGCGGCAATGCCCGAGATCCTCTATGCCGGCATCGTCTCCGGCGGCATCGCGTTCACCCTGCAGGTGATCGGCCAGCGCTACACGACGGCGCCGCAGGCGGCGATCTTCCTGTCCACCGAGGCGGTGTTCGCCGCCCTGTTCGGCGCGATCTTCCTCGGCGACCGGCTGCCGCCGGCCGGTCTGCTCGGCTGCGCATTGATCTTCGCGGCGATCCTCGCCGTCGAGTTGCTGCCGCAGCTTTCAGCGCGTGCCCGGCGCGCTACGCCCTGAAGATCAGCGCGGCGCCGGCCGCGATCAGCGCGAAGCCTGCGAGATGGTTCCAGGTCAGCGCCTCCCTGAGATAGACGACCGAGAAGACCGCGAAGACGGCGAGCGTGATGACCTCCTGCATCGTCTTCAGCGCCGCGGTCGAATAGACTTGGCTGCCGATGCGGTTGGCCGGCACCGCCATCCAGTATTCGACGAAGGCGAGGCTCCAGCTCGCCATCACCGCGGCATAGAGCGGGGCCGAGCGGTATTTCAGGTGGCCGTACCAGGCGAACGTCATAAAGACGTTGGAGCCGATCAGCAGCAGGATGGGGAGGACCTTCGGCGAAAGCAGGAAGGACATCGGGGCAGCCCTAGTGGAGACCGGCGCGCTTGTGCGCCGGCGCGAGCGGGGAAGTCAACGCGGCAAAACAGGCTGCGCCGCGATCTCTGCCAGGAGCCGGTAATCCGCCGACATTCTTCGTGAAGCACCGGCGTCTTGCCGGCGCGGCCGTGCGCGCCAATTCTTCGTGCATGAGGTGCGCGGGCAAAAGGGGCGGCATGGCGTGGGTGGCGGGCAGGCTACTTGCGATTTTTGTCGCGTTCGCGGTCTGCGCGGGCGCCAGCGTCGAGTTGCCCGGCAAGGCTCCCCTTCCCGGCGCCCGGCCGGCGCCGCCGGCAGCCGCGCCCGACGCCACGCCGCCACTGGCATCCGCCGGCGTGCCCGCCGAGGAAGCCGCGTGCCGCGCGCGCCTCAGGGCCCTTGGCGTCTCTTTTTCGGAGCACGGCAGGCTGTCGGAGCCGGCGGCCGGCTGCCTCGTCGAATATCCCGTCGCGGTCCGCGCACTCGGCCCGGACATCCCGCTCGAACCGGAAGCGGTGATGAATTGCGCCATGGCCGAGGCCGCCGCCCGTTTCGCGCACGACACGATCTCGCCCGAAGCGGAGCGGATCTTCGGCTCGCCGCTCGCCGGCGTCAGCCAGGCGTCCGCCTACGTCTGCCGCACCCGCCACGGCCAGTCGAAGATCTCCGAGCATGCGCTCGGCAACGCGCTCGATCTCGCCGCCTTCCGGCTGAAGGACGGGACCGGGATCGAGGTCAAGGCCTACGGGCCGGCCGAGCCGCTTCGGTCCCGCTTTCTGCGCAGCCTGCGGGCGCGCGCATGCGGCCCGTTCAAGACCGTGCTCGGCCCCGGATCGGACGCCGACCACGCGCTGCACCTGCATCTCGACCTGCAGCAGCGGCGCAACGGCGGAACCTACTGCCAGTAGCAAGGACTGCCCCAATGGGGCCACAACCGTGAACGGCGGCGCTGAGGTTTCCTTTACCCTTCCCGCCTAAAGTTCCGGCTGACCGAGGGAATTGGGGAACAGGTTCCGTGCGTACCCCATCATATCCGGCCCCGCGGCGCGGCGCATCCGCGCCTGCCTGGCGCCGCACATTGCTGCTGCCGGCGGCCGCCCTGGTGCTGCTTGTCGGCGCCTGCACGCCGGAAAGCGTCATGTCGCCGACGCCCAGCGTCGATGTCGGCATCCAGACCTCGTCGGTGGCGGTTGCCGCGCCGCCGGTGCGCGGGCTCCAGGCGCTGGTGCCCTCCAATCCCTATCTCAACGCGCCGCCGCCGAGCGCCTCCCCGGCCCCCTATTCGCAGCGCGCGGCCATGCCGACCGAGGAGGTGGAATGCCGGCGCCAGCTCGCGCGCCTCGGCGTCACCTACCAGGATCTGCCGGCGATCGACGAGGGCGGGGCCTGCCGCATCGACTGGCCGATCAAGGTTTCCGGCCTGCCGAGCGGCGTCGGGCTCAAGCCGGCCGCGACGCTCAATTGCCAGATGGCGCTCGCCTTCGCGAGCTGGACCAAGAACGAGCTCGTGCCCTCGATCCGCTGGCGCTATTTCACCGGCGTCCGGACGATCAGGCAGGGTTCCAGCTATTCGTGCCGCCGCATCGCCGGCACCGTCACGCCGTCCGAACATTCGAAGGGCAACGCGCTCGACGTGATGAGCATTCATCTGGCGAGCGGGCGCGAGATCGACGTGCGCAAGCCCGGCTTCTTCGCCTTCCGCGAGAAGAAGCTGCTGGCCAATGTGCGCAAGGACGGCTGCGACTACTTCACCACCGTGCTGGGCCCCGGCTACAATCGGGACCATGCCGACCATTTCCATTTCGATCTCAAGAACCGCCGCAACGGCTACGTCGCCTGCCGCTGAGACGGAACGGCGCCGCACGCATCGCCTATTTCCCCGGCTGATGCTATGGACATGCGATGCTCTTCGTTGAACTCGGCATCATCGCCGCCCTGATCATCCTGAACGGCCTTCTGGCGCTGTCCGAGCTGGCCGTCGTTTCGGCCCGCCGGCCGCGCCTCAAGGCGAACAAGCAGCAGGGCAGCGCGAGCGCCGCCCGGGCTCTGGCGCTGGCGGAAAATCCCGGCCGCTTCCTGTCGACGGTGCAGATCGGCATCACGCTGGTCGGCGTGCTCTCCGGCGCCTTTTCGGGCGCGACGATCGGCCAGCGCTTTTCCACGTGGCTGGGCGGCCACGGCCTTTCGGCAGACGTCGCCAATCCGCTCGGCGTCGGCCTGACGGTTGCCGCCATCACCTATGCCTCGCTGATCGTCGGCGAGTTGGTGCCCAAGCAGATCGCGCTGCGCAACCCCGAGCGCGTCGCCATGATGGTGGCACCGGCCATGACGCTGCTGTCGCGGGTCGCCGCGCCGGTGGTCTGGCTGCTCGACGTCTCTGGCCGCGCCGTGCTGCGGCTGCTCGGCCAGTCCGGCGAATCGGCCAGCAAGGTGACCGACGAGGAGATCCGCACCATCATCGCGGAGGCCGAGCACCACGGCACCATCGAATCGGACGAGCGGCGCATGATTGCCGGCGTCATGCGCCTGGGCGACCGCGCCGTGCGCGCCATCATGACGCCACGGACCGAGGTCGACTGGCTGGACCTGAACGCCAGCCGCGCCGACATCCGCAAGACGCTGATGCAGGCGAAGCATTCGCGCCTGCCCGCGGCGGAAGGTTCGATCGACGCGATGGTCGGCGTCATCCAGACCCGCCACGTCCTCGCCGCCATGCTCGAGCGCAAGAGCTTCGACCCGCGCGCCTTCGTGCGCCCGGCACCGATCGTGCACGACAACGCCGACGCGCTCGACGTTCTGGCCACGCTGCGGCAGGCGGACGTGCCGATGGCGCTGGTCCATGACGAGTACGGCGTGTTCGAGGGGCTGGTGACGCCGGCCGACGTGCTGGAGACGATCGCCGGGGTGTTCCGCGCAGATGTCGGCGAGGACGGTCCGCCCGCAGTCGAGCGCGAGGACGGTTCATGGCTGATCGCCGGCCACATGCCGGCCGACGAGATGGCCGAGCTGATGGGTTTCCCGCTTCCGCCCAAGCGCGATTACGAGACGGTGGCCGGGTTCATCCTGACCCACCTGAACCACCTGCCCGAAACCGGCGAATCCGTGGACGTGAACGGCTGGCGCTTCGAGGTCGTCGACCTCGACGGCCGCCGCATCGACAAGATCATCGCCTCGCGGCTCAAGGGGACGCGCCGCGAGCGGACCGCCTGAAACGCGAAACGGGGCAGCCCCGGGCCGCCCCGTGATCCCTCGATTTCCGCGCCTGCCGGATCGGGGCAGCCTCGGCTATCCCGATCGTTTGCGGTTCAGGCCGGATCGCCCCATCTTCTTTCCACGAACGGAGAGAAGGTAAGGGCGAGGGGCTGCTTCCGGCAAAACCTGAAAGGTCCTAGGCGTCGGCGTCGCGCGCCGCCTTGAGCGCCTTGGCGTACCAGGCGAACTGGTCGAGCATGTCGTTCCCGGTCTGGTTGAGGAAGTCGAACTCGGAAAGCTTCTTGCCGCCGTTCGCCTCCTGCATGATCTGCCAGAAGATGTGCACGGCGGTGCGGATCGGCACCATCTGCAGCTCGATCGCCTGCAGGCGAAGCTGCTCGACCGCCCGCGCGCCGCCGGTGCTGCCGTAGCCCACAAACGCAACCGGCTTCTTGTTCCAGCTCGGATAGGCGTAGTCGAAGGCGTTTTTCAGCACCGCGGTCGGGCCGCGATTGTATTCCGCGACGGTGATGATGAAGCCGTCGAAACCATCGAGCGTCTTCTGCCATTTCTGGGCCGCCTCGTCCTTTGACGGAACCCACGCCGGAGAGGCCGGCTCGTCGAAGAACGCCATCGGGAAGTCGCGCAGATCGACGATTTTGAAGTCCAGGTCGTCGCGCTGCCTGGCCAGCTCATAGATCCAGTTTGCCGGCTTGTCGCCGAAGCGGCCCTCGCGGGTCGAGCCGATGATGATGGCTATCTTGGGTTTCGCCATGGATTGGATTCCTTTCGGTCGGGATGGTATCGTTTGGATACCGACGCTATCTATGAAACCGGTAGTGCACCGCACAAGGAGGCACTTTGTTGACACTCAGTCACCCACACGCACCCAATGGGCACGCTTCGGAAGATTGCCGGGCGGTGAGCGAGATCCTGTCGCGCATCGGCGACAAATGGACCGTGCTTGTGGTGCTGGTGCTCGGCCGCGGCCCGGCGCGCTTCAGCGAGCTGCGCAGGGCGATCGGCGGCATCTCGCAGAAGATGCTGACCACGACGTTGCGCCAGCTCGAGCGCGACGGGCTGGCGACACGCACGGTCTATCCGACGATCCCGCCGCGCGTCGACTACGAGCTGACCGACCTAGGCCGGGCGCTGCTGGTGCCGGTCAACGCGCTCGGCGAATGGCCGCGCGAGAACCGGCCCCTGATCGACGCCGCGCGGCAGCGCTTCGACGCCCAGGTCCGAACATAGTCAGTCCTCCGGCGGCACCGGCGTGGGCTTTCCGGCATCGTCGAGCGCCACCATGATGATCTCGGCATGGGTGACGCGCTCCATGACGTCGGTCAGGTAGCGCTGCGCCCACGCCTCGACATGCAGAACCATCGAGGTGTGGCCCACGCGGGTGATGGTGATGTAGATCGCCAGCGTGTCGCCGACCTTCATCGGCTTGGCGAACGACATCTCCTTCACCGCCGCGGTCACGACGCGGCCCTTTGCCCGCTCGGCCGCCTTGATGCCGCAGGCCAGGTCCATCTGCGCCATCACCCAGCCGCCGAAGATGTCGCCGGCGGCATTGGCGTCGGCCGGCATCGCCAGCGTGCGCAGCACCAGCTCCCCCTGCGGCTGCGGTCCCTCGACGGCCATCGGCTTCCCCCCTCGACTGCTGTTGCGCCGCAAAAGGCGTATCTCCCCGTCGCTTTTTTCACAAGGCATGACGGACCGGCCCGCTGCGCGCGCGGCATGGAGCAGCTAGCATGCCCGAAAGCGGGATCGGCGGCCGATGCGGGAATTCGATTTCATCGTGGTGGGAGCCGGTTCGGCGGGCTGCGTCGTCGCGGAGCGGCTGACGGCGAACGGCCGCTTCACCGTGCTGCTCCTGGAGGCCGGCGGCAGCGACCGGCGCTTCTTCGTCCAGATGCCGCTCGGCTACGGCAAAACCTTCTTCGACCCAGCGGTGAACTGGAACTTCCGCGCCGAGCCCGATCCGGGTCTTGCCGGCAATGCCGACCACTGGCCGCGCGGCAAGCTGCTCGGCGGCTCGAGCTCGATCAATGCGATGGTCTGGGTCCGCGGCCAGCGCGCCGACTACGACGCCTGGGCCGCGGCCGGCAACGCTGGCTGGAGCTACGACGACCTGCTGCCGCTTTTCAAGGCCGTGGAAGACAATGAGGCCGGGGCCGACGCATGGCGCGGCCGGGGCGGCCCGGTCCATGTCAGCGACATGCGCGCGCATGTGCATCCTTTGACCCGCCGCTATCTCGAAGCCGCCCGGCAGGCCGGCCTGCCGGCCAACCCCGATTTCAACGGGGCCAGCCAGGAGGGCGCCGGCGTCTACCAGATCACCACGCGGAACGGCCGCCGCATGTCGGCCGCCCGCGCCTTTCTGCGCCCGGCCATGCGCCGCCCGAACCTGACGGTCGAGACCGGCGCGCACGCCACGCGCATCCGCTTCGAGGGCCGCCGCGCCACCGGCATCGACTATCTGCGCGACGGCCGCCCGATGAGCGCCCGCGCGCGCCGCGAGGTCATCCTGTCGGCCGGTGCGGTCGGCTCGCCGCAGCTTCTCGAACTGTCCGGCATCGGTGATCCGGCCGTGCTCTCGGCGCAGGGCATAGCCGTCGTCCACGCCAATCCGCATGTCGGCGAGCATCTGCAGGACCATCAGGGCATCAACTATACCTGGAAGGCGAAAGTGCCGACGCTGAACCAGCTCCTGCGGCCCTGGTGGGGCAAGGCTCTGGCCGGCGCGCGCTACCTGCTGCTGCGCTCCGGGCCGCTGTCGATGAGCATGAACCAGGGCGGCGGCTTCTTCCGCACCAGCCCGGAGCATGACAGGCCCAACATGCAGCTTTATTTCCAGGCCTTCTCGACGGTGATGCCGAGGGCGGGCGAGCGGCCGATCCTCTCGCCGGACCCGTGGCCGGGCTTCTCGATCGGCCTGTCCAACTGCCGGCCGCTGAGCCGCGGCGCCGTCCATATCCGGTCGGCCGACCCGCGCGCCGCGCCCCGCATCGTCGTCAATGCCTTCTCTGCCGGCCGCGACGTGCAGGAAATGCTGGCCGCGGTAAAGTTCCTGCGCGTGATCGCCGCCCAGCCGGCGCTTGCGGAGGTGACGGCGGAGGAAATCCTGCCCGGCCCCGCCTGCATTGCGGACGACGCCCTGATCGACGACTTCCGTCGCCGCTCCGGCACCGTCTACCACCCCGTCGCGACCTGCCGGATGGGGCAGGACCCGGCCGAGGCGGTGGTCGATCCGCGCCTGCGCGTCCACGGGCTGGCCGGCCTGCGCATCGTCGACGCCTCGGTCTTCCCGTCTGTGATCAGCGGCAACACCAACGCCGCCGCTATCGTCACCGGCGCGAAGGGCGCCGCGATGGTGCTGGCGGATCAGGGATGACGGCCGTTCGTTACGCGGCCGCCGTCTCGGCAAGGTCGGCATGCACCACGTTGCCGCGCATCGCCGCCAGCGCCCCCGGCGCGATCTCGTGCGCAAGCAGCCGGTCGGGGTCCACCGTGCGGGGCATGACGAGCTGGCCGTAGGCGACGCGCGCAAAGCCGAGCGGCCCGTAATAGGGCTCGTCGCCCACCAGCACCACGACGCCCCAGCCGGCCGCGCGCGCCGCGTCGAGCGCAATCCGCATCAGCCGCCGGCCGATGCCGATGTTCTTGTATGCCGGGCGCACCGCGAGCGGCCCCAGCAGCAACCCCCGGCCGGCGCCGGCCGCGATCGGCGTCAAGCGCACGGAGCCGACCACCGTGCCATGGGCGAGCGCGACGAAGGACAGCGCGCGGTCGTGCGGCCCGCCCTCGCGGATCCTGTGGGCGGCACGGGCGAAACGGCCGGGCCCGAAGGCTTCCTCGTTGATCAGCTCGATTTCGGGGTCGTGCGCCGGCTCTTCCGGCAAATAGACAACGTCGGCGACGGTCATCTCGTGGTTCCGCTTGCGAGAGGGATGGAGCGGGCATGACCCGCCATGCTCGGCGCCGACCGTCCTGCGGTCAGGCGCAAGCGCCCATTCGTCGTCGCTCCATGCGGAAATGCGTCACGAACTCCTCCCGATACGGCGCTCCGCTAGCATCAAATCCGCCGCCCCGCAATGGCTCCGGGCCGCCGGGAAGGGACGGCGGGCTACAGGGGTGACGAAGCGTTCACCCCACCTGCCCTTCCGCCAGCGCGCGCGCCGCCCTAACTGTGAGCCAACAGAAAGGACGAGATCATGGGCAGGCTGGTCGACGGCGTCTGGCAGGACGTCTGGTACGATACGAAATCAACCGGCGGGAAGTTCGAACGCGCCGCCTCGCAGTTCCGCGACTGGGTGACGCCCGACGGACGGCCCGCGCCCGGCCGCGAGCGCGGCTTCAAGGCCGAGCCGGGACGCTACCACCTCTACGTCTCATGGGCATGCCCGTGGGCCCACCGCACCTTGATCTTCCGGGCGCTGAAGAAGCTGGAGGGCGCGATTTCCGTCTCCGTCGTCCATCATTTCATGGGCGAGAACGGCTGGACCTTCCTCGCCGAGGACGGCGCCACCGGCGACACGCTCTACGGCCTCGACTATCTCCACCAACTCTATACCCGGGCCGACCCCTCCTATTCGGGCCGCGTCACGGTCCCGGTGCTTTGGGACACGAAGGACGCCACGATCGTCAACAACGAATCGTCCGAAATCATCCGCATGCTGAACACGGCCTTCGACGCATGGGGCAATGCCACGCTCGACCTCTATCCGCAGGCACTGCAAGCCGAGATCGACGCGCTCAACGCCCGCATCTATCCGGCGGTCAACAACGGCGTCTACCGCGCCGGCTTCGCGACCACGCAAGGCGCCTATGAGGACGCGTTCCAGGATCTGTTCGCCACCCTCGACGAGTTGGAGGAGCGGCTGTCACGCCAGCGCTATCTGACAGGAGACGCATTCACCGAGGCCGACTGGCGGCTGTTCACCACGCTGGTCCGCTTCGACGCCGTCTATTATTCCCATTTCAAATGCAACCTGCGCCGCATCGCCGATTATCCGAACCTGTCGAACTACCTGCGCGACCTCTACCAGGTGCCCGGCGTCGCCGGCACGGTCGACATGCTGCATATCAAGGCGCATTATTACGGCAGCCACCGCACCATCAACCCGACGGGCATCGTCCCGCTCGGGCCGGCGCTCGACTACGATGCGCCGCACGATCGCGCGCGCTTCGGCCCTGCCTGACCGCCGGTTTCGGAAATTCAGCCTTCGCGGCGCGGCAACGCCGCGCCCTGCGCCCGCCCGGCCACGGCCGGCGTGAGCGCACTCGGCAGCCAGCGCGACTTCACCTGCAGCCGCACCTTGCCGTCCTTCGGCATCGGCCCCCACGGCGTCCACAAAACCGCCGGCTTGCGCTCGGAGCGTGAGTGCGTCGTGATCTGACCCATTGCAGTCTTCTCCCTTTACCGCGAGGGAAACCGGCAACTGGAAACCAGAATAGCGCACGATATATTAATTACCAGTAACTTTTCGTTACCAGAAAGGGGATGGCGCCGCACCGTCGCACACTTCCGCCATGCGCCGCAGCGTGGCGCGGCTCGTCAGTTCCGGCAGGCTGTCGAGCCGAAAGAAGCCGGCCTCCGCGATCTCGCGGTCCGCTTGTTTCGGCCCCTCGCACGTGAAGTCGGTGACGACGTAGAAGGCGACGTGGTCGCGCCGGCTGGTGCCGCGGTTGAAATGCAGCGAGCGCAATTCCGGCTCGCCGGCAAGCCGGATGTTGCCCTCCTCCATCAGTTCACGCTCCAGCGCCTCGCGGCAGGTCTCTCCGCGCTCCACGCCCCCGCCCGGCAACTGCCAGCCCGGAACGTAGGTGTGGCGGATGAGGAAGACGCTGCCAGCCCCGTCGAGCACCAGCGCCCGCACGCCCAGCGTCATCGGCCGCCGCAGCAGAAAATAGAGATGGAACAGGGTGTTGCGCAGCCTAGGCCAGCCGGCCTGCGTCACGAAATCGCCGGCAGGAACAGGCGTCATGCCTGCCGGCCGCCGGGCCGAGGCCAGGCGCCGCACGCCTGGCAAGCGCGCCCGGCATGGCTGGAGCCTTTCAGGGTCATGGGGAGCCGGTTCTGCTTTTTCGATGGCGGAGCGATCCGCCCGACAAGGCGGGCGTCCACCAGCGGCAAACCCTTCGGCCCGGGCGTATCCCGACACGACCTTCGCCGAAGCCTTCGACCTTGGCCCGAAATCGCTCCGGCAGAACGTTTCCCTATCACCCCGAAAGGCTCTAGAAGCGGATGATGTTCCGGCTGGCGCATTTTTCCGACATCCATCTCGGCCCGCTCCCGGTCGTGCGCTATCGCGAGCTGGCCTCCAAGCGCATCACCGGCTACATCAACTGGCGCCGCCACCGGCGCCACCACATCCAGGACGGCATCGCCGAACGCCTGATCGCCGACCTGCGCCGCATGCCGCACGACCATATTGCCGTCACCGGCGATCTCGTCAATCTCGCGCTCGACGGCGAGATCGAGATGGCGCGCCAGTGGCTGGAGGCGCTGGGCTCCTTCGAGGACGTCTCGCTCGTGCCGGGCAACCACGACGCCTACGTGCCCGGCGCGCTCGACAAGGCGTGCCGGGCCTGGGGCGGCTGGATGAGGGGAGACGGGGCGAGCCGGCCGGTCGAGCGCACCTCCTTTCCCTATCTGCGGCGGCGCGGACCGCTCGCCATCATCGGCCTGTCGTCGGCGCGGGCCACGGCCCCCTTCATGGCAAGCGGCGCGTTCTCGGGAGATCAGGCCGACAGGCTGGACGATCTGCTGCGCGAGACGGGAACCGAAGGCCGCTTCCGCGTCGTGCTCATCCACCATCCGCCGGTACGCGGCGCGACCGCGCCCCACAAACGGCTGTTCGGCATCACCCGCTTCCAGAAAGCGATCCGCGAGAACGGTGCCGAGCTCGTGCTGCACGGCCACACCCATCTGCCGACGACCCACTGGATCGCGGGGCCACGGGCGCAGGTTCCGGTCGTCGGCGTCGCCGCCGCGGGGCAGGCCACCGGCTCGGCGAAGCCGGCCGCGCAGTACAATTATTTCGAGATCGCCGAGGCGGGGGACGGCTGGCGCGTCCACCTGACCCGACGCGGCATCACCGGCGTGACGCTGGATCTGGCCGATATCGGCAACGAGACGTTCTTTCTCAGCCGCCAGGCCGCGCTGGCCTGACCGGCCTCGCCGTCACTGGAACAGATTGGCCAGCTCCGGCACCCGGTCGCGCAGCACCGCAAGCGTCCCGACGACGCCGACAAGGATCCCGAGCACCATGAAAGCCAACCCGGAAAGCGCCTCTCCCGTCCGCCGGCCGGCAGACGGCCGCGCCTTGGGCGTTTCCAGATCTGCGCGCGGGTCCGCAAGCGCGGCAGGAGCGCTTTCCAGCGCCCGCTGGCGCTCGACGATGCGCTCGGCCACATAGCGCGTCACGGCATCGGCAACAGCGTTGATGTCGGCCGATTCGGCCACCACGACGCGCCCCAGCCGCGTGTCGCGGACGAAACGGTAGGTCCGCTTGTCGCGCCCCATCGCGACATGGGCGACGGCGTCGACCCAGTAGCGCGGCTGCGTTCCCGACGAGATGGCGAAGTCGAAGGCGGGGGTCTCGGACGGCGCATCCGCCGCCACGCCCACCAGCTCCTGCGCCAGCAGCTCGAGGCGCATGCGTTCGGCCTCGCGCAGCTCGATCACCACGTCGTCGCGGTCGGCTAGCGCATTCTTCACCTCGCGCACGGCATCCGCCAACTGGCGGACATTGGTGTCGGCAGGCGCGGATTCGGGGGCGTCGCTCATGGCATTCGGGCTCCGGGCCAGGTTTATGGTTAACGCAAAGCTAACACGAGGCCCGATAGGCGCGCCATGCGGCGATTTTATGTATGGTTAACGCCGTCCCCCTTCTCCCGTCCATAGGGAGAAGAGAGACGGCCCCAAACTCATTCCCCCTTGGCGAGGATCCGGTTTGCCGCCGACACCACCGCTTCCAGCGAAGCCGCCGAGATGTTGGTGTCGATGCCGACCCCGAACAGCCGTCCGGCCGGATGCTCGACCTCCATGTAGCAGATCGCGGCGGCATTCGAGCCGCGCTGCATGGAATGCTCGGAATAGTCGAGCACCGAGAGCGGCACGCCGACATGGCGCGACAGCGCATCGACGAAACCGTCGATCGGGCCGGTGCCGCTGCCGCTGATCTTCACCTCCCTGCCACCGTCGAGAATGGTGGCCTCCATCAGCCGGCGGCCCTTTTGCGTCGGGTCCGGGTAGGTATGATGGTCGACGAATTTCAATCGGCCCTCGGGCTGGTCGACATAGGCTGCGAGGAAAAGCTCGTAGATGCGCTTGGCGGGCAGTTCCCTGCCCTCGGCATCGGTGATCCTCTGGATCTCCTGACTGAACTCGACCTGCAGGTTGCGCGGCAGGTTGAGCCCGTAATCGGCCTGAAGCACATAGGCGATGCCACCCTTGCCCGACTGCGAGTTGATGCGGATGATCGCCTCGTAGGTGCGGCCGACATCCTTCGGATCGATCGGCAGATACGGCACCTCCCACAGCGGCTTGTTGGCCTTGCGCAGCGCCTTCATGCCCTTGTTGATGGCATCCTGGTGCGAGCCCGAGAAGGCGGTATAGACCAGCTCGCCGACATAGGGATGGCGTTCCGGCACCTTGAGCTGGTTGGAATATTCGAACACGTCGCGGATGCGCGGCAGGTCGGAGCAGTCGAGCATCGGATCGACGCCCTGCGTATACATGTTGAGCGCCAGCGTGACGATGTCGACATTGCCGGTGCGCTCGCCATTGCCGAGCAGCGTGCCCTCGACACGGTCGGCGCCCGCCATCAGGCCGAGCTCGGTGGTGGCGACGCCGGTGCCGCGATCGTTGTGGGGATGGAGCGAGACGATCAGGTTCTCGCGGTTGTCGAGATGCCGGCACATCCATTCGATGCGGTCGGCATAGATGTTGGGCGTCGACATCTCGACCGTCGAGGGCAGGTTGACGATGAGCTTGTTGTCGGGCGTCGGCCGCACGATCTCGATGACCGCGTTGCAGATCTCCAGCGCCACTTCCAGCTCGGTGCCCGTGAAGCTCTCCGGCGAATACTGGAAGCGGTAGCCGCCGCCCGCCCTGGCCGCCATGTCGGTGATCATCTTGGCGGCATCGGTGGCGATCTGCTTGATGCCGGCCACGTCCTTCTCGAACACCACGCGGCGCTGGAGCTCGCTGGTCGAGTTGTAGAAATGCACGATCGGGCGCGTCGCACCCTCGAGCGCCTCGAACGTGCGCGTGATCAGCTCCGGCCGGCATTGCACCAGCACCTGCAGCGAAACGTCGTCGGGAACGTTGCCGTCCGCGATCGCCCAGCGGGCAAAATCGAAGTCGGTCTGCGAGGCAGACGGAAAGCCGACCTCGATCTCCTTGAAGCCCATGTCGAGCAGGAGCCTGAACATGCGGGCCTTGCGCTCGTGGCCCATCGGGTCGATCAACGCCTGATTGCCGTCACGCAGGTCGACCGAGCACCACGCCGGGGCACGTTCGATGACCTTGTCGGGCCAGGTGCGGTCCCTCAGCCCGACGGTCGGATAGGGTTCGTATTTGCGGGCCGCCTGCGGCATGCCCTTGACGGCCGAAGCGGCTGCGACGGTCACCTTCTCGTTCATCGTCTCATCTCCCGCGCCGCACGGGGCCGAAGCCGTCGCGTACCGGCGCAATCACGTCTGAAAGCTCAAATGGGGTGCGAGGAGCAGAGGCCCGGTCAGCCATACCGACCGCCGGACGCTCCTTCAGTGAGCCCGGCGGCCGCCGCTAAGGCCGAGAAGAAGCAGCGCCGAACGCAGCGCGCGCAGGGTCTCGCCTGCGAAGGCGCGGCTGCGGCTGGTGCTGCGGGACGTGAACATGCCGTTCTCATACACAAGCGGGCCGGTCGAGGCAAGCGCCGCCGTGCCGCGCCGGAGAGGCATGCCGGCAGGCCGCGGCGCCGTTCTCACGCAAAGGGCACGGCCGTCGAGCCCGCCGGGAGCTTGGCCTCGTCGTCGGGCTCGACGTGAATGATGACCCGCACGGAGGGGATTTCGGCCCTCAGCGCTTCCTCGATCCTGTCGCAGATGACGTGGCTGTCGCCCACCGACATGCCGGCATCCACCACGAGGTGGAACTCGATGAACGTGGCGCGGCCGGCGATCCGCGTCCTCAGATCGTGGACCTCGATCGCACCCTTCGAATTGGCCGAGATGACGTCGCGGATATGCATGTTCTCCTCCAGGTCGACCGCCCGATCCATCAGGCCGTCGAGCGAGGAGCCGATCACCTTCCAGCCCTGCCACAGGATGTTGAGCGCGACCAGCAGCGCGAGCAGCGGATCGAGCACGTACCAGCCGGTGAGGACGGCGCCGACGAGGCCGGCCAGCACGCCGAACGAGGTCACCACGTCGGCCATGATATGCCGCCCGTCGGCCTCGAGCGCCGGCGATTTGTGCGCCCGCCCGGTACGGATCAGCAGCAGCGCCCAGAACGCATTGACGGCGGCGGCCCCGGCATTGACGGCCAGGCCGAGGCCGGGGGCTGTGAACGGCGCCGGCTGCTGCCATGCGCGCCAGGCTTCCGCGATGATGAGCAGCGCCGCCACCACGATCAGCACGCCCTCCAGCACGGCGGAAAAATACTCCGCCTTGTGGTGCCCGTACTGGTGGTCGCGGTCGGCCGGCTTGTGGCTGACGCTGATGGCCCAGAAGGCCGCGCCGGCGGCGATCACGTTGACGATCGATTCCAGCGCGTCGGAATAAAGGGCGACGGATCCGGTGATCCGCCAGGCGACAAACTTCAGCGCCATGACGGCCAACGCCACGGCGATCGAGAAAGCCGCGACGCGGCGGATGCGCGCCTTCGAGGTCACGGGCAGAGCTGCCGTCTTCTCCCCGCCTGCGGGGAGGAGAAAGTTGCGCCGCCCGTCTTCACGCCGCCTTCGCCCTGGCCTTGCGGGGCAGGTGCGCCACCACGTTTTCGATCATCCGCATGCCGGCGTCCTGGCCGAGCGACATGATCGATTCGGGATGGAATTGCACGGCCGCGATCGGCTCGCTCTCGTGCTCGAACGCCATCACCACGCCGTCCTCGGTCTCGGCCGTGACGACGAAGCCGGCGGGCAGCCGCGCCGGATCGGCGAAGATCGAATGGTATCGCCCGACCGTCACCTCCTTCGGCAGGCCGGAAAAGACGATGCCGGGCTTGTGGATGCGGATGCGCGACGGCTTGCCGTGCATCGGCTCCTCGAGCTGCATGAGCGCGCCGCCATGGGCTTCGGCGAGCGCCTGCAGACCGAGGCAGACGCCGAAGACCGGCAACCCGCGCGCACGCGCGCTGGCGATCGTGGCCTCGCAGTCGAAGTCCTTCGGCATGCCCGGCCCCGGCGACAGCACCACGAGATCGGGCTTGAGCTGCGTGAACACCTCGTCGGCGACCGGCGTCCGCACGGTCGCGACGCGCGCGCCCGTCTGCCGGAAATAATTCGCCAGCGTGTGGACGAAGCTGTCCTCATGGTCGACGAGCAGGATCGACACCCCCTCGCCCACCCGCGCGCCCTGGCGCTCGGCGCCGGCGGAATTCTTCGTCCCCGCCTCGCGGATCGCCGCCAGCATGGCCGCCGCCTTGAGCTCGGTTTCGGCCTCTTCCTCCGCCGGGTCGGAATCATAGAGCAGCGTGGCGCCGGCACGCACCTCGGCAATGCCGTCCTTGATGCGGATCGTGCGCAGCGTGAGCCCCGTATTCATGTCGCCGTTGAAATGGACCATGCCGATCGCCCCGCCATACCAGGCGCGCGGGCTCTTCTCGTGGTTCTCGATGAAGCGCATCGCCCACAGCTTCGGCGCGCCGGTCACCGTCACCGCCCAGGCATGCGACAGGAACGCGTCGAAGGCGTCCATGCCCTCGCGCAGGCGGCCCTCGATGTGGTCCACAGTATGGATGAGCCGCGAATACATCTCGATCTGCCGCCGCCCGATGACACGTACCGAGCCCGGCTCGCACACCCGGCTCTTGTCGTTGCGGTCGACGTCCGAGCACATCGTCAGCTCGCTCTCGTCCTTCTTGGAATTGAGCAGCTTGAGGATCTGCTCCGAATCCGAGATCGCGTCGTCGCCGCGCCGGATCGTGCCGGAGATCGGGCAGGTCTCGACGCGCCGGCCCGACACGCGCACGAACATCTCCGGCGACGCGCCGACGAGATATTCGGCCTCGCCGAGATTGATGAAGAACGAATAGGGCGACGGATTGATCGTCTTGAGGCGGCGGCTGATGTCGGAAGGCTTCGTCTCGCACCGCTCGAAGAAGGTCTGCCCCGGCACCACCTCGAACAGGTCGCCGCGCCGGAAGCTCTGCTTGGCCTTTTCGACGAGGCGCGCATATTCGCCCGGCTCGTGGTCGCTGCGGGGCGGGATCCGCTCGGCCGCACGGAACGGCACGGCCTCCGTCTCCCGCGGCAGGCCCTCGGTCGAAAAGCCGTCGGCGCTATAGTCGTAGCGGTCCGTCCAGGCCTTCGCCGAATAATGGTCGACCACGAGGACCTCATCGGGAAGGTAGAGAACGAGATCGCGCTGGCTTTCGGCCCGCTTCAGCTTCCGCTCGACATGGTCGAACTGGAAGGCCAGGTCATAGCCGAAGGCGCCATAGAGGCCGAGATTGGCGTCCTCGGGAGAGCGGAACAGGTCGACCAGCGCGCGCAGGACCGTGAATACGGTCGGGACGCGCGAGCGCTCCTCTTCGGCAAGGACGCGCCCCGGCTCGGCCACGTCGAGGGCGATCAGGCGGTCCCCGGAGGCGGTGACGCGCGCTTGCGCCAGTTTTGCGACCGCGGCCGCGATCGGCCGCAGCAGCAGCTCGCCGCGCCGGTTCAGCGCCTCGATGCGCATCGACCGGCCCCTGGCGCTGACGGCCAGCGGCGGATCGATCACCGCCGTGTCCCAGCGCGTATAGCGCCCCGGATACTCGTAGTTGGACGAGAAGACGCAGCCGCGCCGCGAATCGAGAGCGTCGATATAGCTCTCGATCGCGCCGGCATAGGGCACCTCGTGCCGCTGGCGCGTGACGGCGATCCCGCCCGCGGTGACGAAGCGTTCCGCGCCGTTTTCAAGGGTTTCAATCGACATTCAGGCTCTCCATCCGTTCCCCGCAGGTCCGGGGGAGGCCGAAAAGCAAATGGCCGCCCGGATTCCCGTTGCGGCCATCTTCGGTATCACGCATGCGCGTCAGGTCCGGCCGCCTCTAGCAGCCCCACCACCAACGCCTGGAAACCATCCGTTCAACCATGCCGTCTCCGTAGACGAGATCGGCAGTCAGGGCAAGCCGGATTCGGGGCCGGCCGCCCCGTCAGCGCGTCCTATTCGGCCGGCGCCACGCCCATTCTCGGCTCCGCCGGCTGCGCGGCGGCGTTTTTGACCACGATCGCGAGGAACAGCAGCATGGAGGCAAGCGTGCAGAACGAGCCGAGCACGACAGGCAGCTCCGTCTTGCCGAGAATGGCCAGCGCGATGCCCGGCGCCATCAGCCATACCCCGACCGTGGCAAGGGCGAAATGCAGTCTGGCGAGCTGTCCCTGCGCCGAGGGGACCAGATGATAGTAGACGCCGAACAGCGCCATCGTGACCCAGCCGACGAGGTTGAGATGGGCATGCGCCGGCGCCAGCATGTGGTCGCCGGAGGCCGACATCCAGATGCCGAAGGCCATGCCCAGCGAAACATAGACGACGGCGGACAGGAAGAACCAGAGAGCTACACCGCGCATTTCAGTCCCCTCCGTTGAAATGACAGTCCCTCGAAGCGCCGGATCGGATCACGGCCGGGGCGGAATTCTAGACCCTTACGCAAGGGAATGCCAGTGGCGGGC
>Ga0207868_1001020_pt1 | contig 22904 bp, 22 predicted proteins | sample Passage237B_FD_187370 | JGI IMG/M metagenome (GOLD analysis project Ga0207868, IMG submission 187370) | Cellulose adapted compost microbial communities from Newby Island Compost Facility, Milpitas, CA, USA - Passage2 37B (SPAdes) (version 3) ... | reverse complement strand
GCGGTCACGGCCCGCGGGTCGGCGGGGCCGAACGGCATCGCGTAGGTGAGGTTGAGCAGGCCCATCTTTGCGGGATCGAAGACGCCGCTCATCATGGCGACATCGATGATGCCCTGCTGGAACGCCTCGGTCTCGGAGCCGAGCTTCACGATCGTGCCGCCGTAGCCCTGGGTCCAGTTGATCTTGACGTTGCCGGTCTTGGCCAGCTCGGCGTCGACGGTCGGGACGAAGGTTTCCTTGAGGTGCTTCACCCACAGGAACACTTCGGGGTGTCCGCTGGCGATGGTCAGGTTGAGCGTCTCCTGGCCGAAGGCGGCCGGAGAAGCGGCCAGCAACGCGGCCGTCGCGGCCGCGCACAGTAACGTACGACGGTACATGCAGATCCTCCCTTGTTCCCGGCGCACCGCGGGCACCGTGCCCTCCACGCCGCGATGATCTTGGGGTAGTCCATTTTGAACGCATTGACAAGAATTTTGATATGTCGTTCAATTCGACCGCCGCAGACAGGGTCTGTGCGTCGCAGGCGGCGGTCGCAGGAGTCCTGATGAACGTTTCGAAACCAGTGCCGCGATCCCGATCGCGGGCGGCGGCCGCGCCGGCCGAAAAGGCAGGGGCCGCAGCCCGGCGGCGAATCCTCGCGGCGGCCGAAAAGCTGTTTGCCGATCACGGGTTCGACGGCACTTCCGTGCGCCAGATCGCCATCGCGGCGAAGGTGCCGCTGGCGCTGGTCAACTACCATTTCGGCTCGAAGGAAGGACTTTACCGCGAAGTGTTCGCACTGCGCGCCCCGATGATCGTCGACCAGCGCCTGGTGGGGCTGGCGCTGGCCGATATGGAGACCGATCCCGACCGCAAGCTGGAACTGATCATCAAGGCGCTGGTCGTGCCCAACCTGCACATGCGCGCCGCCGAGAAGAGCCCGGCTTATGCCCGCATCCTCGCTCGCGAGGTGTCGGACCCCAAGTCGAACGAACGCGGCGTGATCGCCGAGTTCTTCGATCCCGTGGCGCAGCGGATCATCGAGGCGCTGCAGACGGTGCTGCCCGACCGCACCCTGGAGGAACTCCACTGGGGCTATCAGGTGATGCTGGGCGCGATGGTCTACATCATGGCCGATATCGGCCGCATCGAACGGCTGAGCGGCGGGCTGTGCCGGCCGGAGGACGAGATATCCACGTCGAAGCACGTGGTCGCGTTGCTCCATGCGGCCCTCAAGAACGCCAGGGTGCCATCGCGTGGCTGAAGCACGCCGCGCGAAGATCGTTTCAGAAAGTGGTTTTTGAGAAAGCAGGGAGGAAAGACAAGTGAAGCTCGTTACCTATGAACGCGGCGACGGCGCGCAGCGTGCGGGGGCCTTCATCGAGGGCGACACCAGGATCGTCGACCTCGCCGATGCCCATAAATCCGCCTTCGGCGAGGAGCATGCGCCGTTCGCGTCGGTGCTGGCGATGATCGAGGCGGGCGACGCCACGCTCGACCGCGCCTACGAGACGTTGCGCAAGGCCGGCGCGAAAGGGGCGCTGGACCGCGCCTCGGTGAAGCTGCTGGCGCCGGTGCCGGTGCCGCCGCAGATCCGGGACTGCCTGTGCTTCGAGACGCACCTCAAGCAATCCTTCGCATCGGTGCGGCGCATTCGCGCCAACATGACCGACGACCCGGAAGCGGCGATGCGCGAATTCGAGGAGAAGGGCGTCTTCGCGGTGCCCCAGACCTTCTACGAGCAGCCGATCTACTACAAGGCCAATCGCTTCTCGGTGATCGGGACCGACGTGGACGTGGTGTGGCCGAAATATTCGAACTACATGGATTTCGAGCTGGAGTTCGGCTTCTACCTGAAGAAGAAGGGCGTCGACATCCCCAAGGACAAGGCCAGGGAATACATTTACGGCTACACGATCTTCAACGACTTCTCCGCCCGCGACGCGCAGACGTCCGAGATGGGCGGCCAGCTGGGTCCGGCAAAGGGCAAGGACTTCGACAACGGCAACGCGATGGGGCCCTGCCTCGTCACGGCCGACGAGCTCAAGGATCCCTACGACCTGACCATGATCTGCCGCGTCAACGGCGAGGAGTGGGGCCGCGGCTCGACCTCGACCATGTTCTGGAAGTTCGAGGACCTGCTCGCCCATATCTCGCAGTCGGAGACGCTCTATCCGGGCGAGTTCTTCGGTTCCGGCACCGTCGGCAACGGCTGCGGGCTGGAGCACATGAAGACGCTCAAGCACGGCGACGTGGTCGAGCTCGAGGTCGAGGGCATCGGCGTGCTGCGCAACCGCGTGCTGTCGCCTGCCTAGCCCCTTGACCGGAACGCTCCGGCGGGTTCGCCTCGCCGGAGCGGGCGGCTTCATCATCCACGGTTGACGATGCGATGAACCTCTATTCGATGCTTGCCGACGCCATCCGGCGTCATCCCGATGCCACGGCGATCGCGCATGGCGCCCGCCGCGCCAGCTACGCCGAGTTCGATGCGGTGGCGGCCGCGCTCGGCGAGACGTTCGCCGCGCTCGGCTGCACGCGCGGCGACCGTGTGCTGCTGTTTCTGAAGAACGGCTTCGAATATCCCTTCCTGATGCTCGCGGTCATGCGCGCCGGGCTGGTCGTGGTTCCCGTCAATGCCAAGTTGCATCCGCGCGAGGCCGCCTGGATCGCCGGCAATGCCGCGCCGAAGCTGATCTTCACCCATGCCGACCACATTGCCGCGCTGCGGGAGGCGCTGCCGCAGGGAATCGCGCCGCACATCGTCGCCATCGAGGACTTCGCGCTGCCCGAGCCGGCCCGACAGGTCGCGCCGCCGGTGGAAACCGATCCCGACGAACCGGTGTGGATCTTCTATACTTCGGGCACGACGGGGCGCCCCAAGGGCGCGACGCTGACACACCGCAACATGGTGGCCGCCACGGTCAACTGCCTTGCCGACATCTTCGACTTCCGCCCCTCCGACCGCGTGCTTCATGTCGCTCCGCTCTCGCATGGAAGCGGCATCTACCTGCTTCCCTCGCTGATGCGCGGGGCGGAAAACATCATCTCGGACCTGCCGAGCTTCCAGCCCGACGAGGTGCTTGATCTCGTCGCTGCGCGCGGCATCACCGCCTTTGCCTTCGTGGCGCCGACCATGATCGTGCGGCTGCTCGATGCCCGTCCGCGCGCCGATATCGGCGCGCTGCGCGGCGTCATCTATGGCGGGGCGACGATCCATCTCGAGCACATCAGGGCGGCGGTGGAGCGCTTCGGGCCGATCTTCCATCAGCTCTACGGGCAGGGCGAGGCGCCGATGACGATCTCCTATCTGCCGGCGGCGGATCATCTCGGCGCCGACGAGGAGACGCTGCTGTCGGCCGGCTACGTACGGGCCGGCGTCGAGGTCAGGATCGTCGACGAGAACGACATGCCGGTGGCGCCCGGCAGCGATGGCGAGATCTGCGTGCGCGGCGACGTCGTGATGAAGGGCTATTGGGAGAATCCGGCCGCCACGCAGGCCGCGCTGCGGGGCGGCTGGCTCCACACCGGCGATATCGGCCATTTCGATGCGGGCGGGCGGCTGCGGGTTCTCGACCGGCGGCACGACACCATCATCAGCGGCGGGACCAATATCTATCCCAAGGAGATCGAGGACGTGATCGCCGCCCATCCCGGCGTCCGCGAGGTGATCGCCTTCGGCCTGCCGGACCGCGAATGGGGTGAGAGCGTGGCCGTCGCCATCGTTGCCCACGCGGCGGCCAGCCCGAGCGAGGACGACATTCTCGCCTTTTGCCGCGAGAGCCTGGCAAGCTTCAAGAAGCCGAAGCGCGTGCTGTTTCTCGACGAGCTTCCCAAGAGCGCCTACGGCAAGGTGCTGCGCCGCGAACTGAAGCAGCGTTTCAGCTAGCGCGTTTCCAGAACAGGCGGGCACCACCTATTCGGTTCGGAAACGCGATGAACCAGGCGCCTGGAGCGTCTGTTTCGATGCCATCGAGACAGGAAACGCTCGAGAAGTGATGCGGGACGCGCTTCGGCGCGCCGCGCCGTCGCGGGCCGGTGGCCCCGTCGGCATCGTCGTCCCGCTCCGCCATCGCATCCCCAGCCGTCCGGCCCGTGGCCGCTCCGCTTTTTCACAGGGCTTGATCTGTCGCGGAAGGCAAGTTAAACGTTTTACAGTTAAACGTTTTACAGGACGGCGGACGCTTGTCGAGAAAACGCGTCACCATCAGGGACGTCGCGGCGCGGGCGGGTGTCTCCATCGCCACCGTGTCGAACGTGTTCAACGGCGCCAAGCCGGTGAACGGCGAGCTGCGCCGGCGCGTCCAGCAGGCGGCGGCCGCGCTTTCCTACAGTCCCGACCGGGCCGCCTCGCAGTTGCGCTCGGGGCATAACCGGGTCGTCGGCGTGCTGGTGCCCGATCTCGACGACGTATTCTTCACCAGCCTGATCTCGCGGCTGGAAGTCATGGCCGGCAAGGACGGCTACGACGTCATCGTCGCCAGCTCCCGCGACGACGTGGAGCTGGAACGATCGCGGCTGCGCACCTTGCTCGCCTGGCGCCCGTCCGGCCTCGTCGCCGTTCCCTGCTCGGATGCGATCCCCGCCGTGCTGCGGGAAGAGGCCGGCCAGCTGCCGATGGTCCTGGCCGACCGCCTGACGCTGGACGACGCCTTTGCCGACATGGTGACGATCGACAATTTCCAGGCCGGAGAGATCGCCGCCCGCTATCTGGTCGAGACCGGACATTCCCAGATCGTGGTGGCGGCATCCAGCCTCTCGATCGCGCCGATCCGGGAGCGCGTGCGCGGCGTGCGCAACATCGCGCAGGGCGCGGGCTGCCCGGTTCCGATCGTGCTCGAGCTCGGCTCCAATGCGGAGCGGGGCGCCGAGACGTTCGTTCACTGGCTGGAACGCAATCCGCGGCCGTCCGCCATCTTCGCGCTGACCAACGTCACGACGCTCTCCGTCCTGACCGGTTTGGCGCGCCGGCACATCGACGTGCCGGAGCGCACCTCGCTCATCGGCTTCGACGACTATCCCTGGATGTCGGCGCGCAAGACGGCGCTGACCGCGATCCGCCAGCCGGTCGACGAGATGGCGCAGATCATCTGGAGCCGGCTCAGGCTGCGCATGGGCGGCGACGAGACCGCACCCCACCGCATCGTGCTGGGCGCCAGCCTGCAGGTGCGCAATTCGGTGGCCGTGCGCAACGGCGGCGCGGCGGACGGCCTCGCGGTGCCCGACGAGCCGGCCGCCTTTGCCGGCCCGGCCGGCGCGCCGAAGCTGAAACACTGAGCGGTGCGGGACGACGGGAGGAGGTAGCGTGCGTTCGAAAGGCATGGCAGGGCTGATGCCGTTGCTCGCTCCGGTTCATCTGTTGATCCTGAGCGTCATCGTCGTGCCCTCCGTCTATGTGGTCTGGCTCAGCCTGAGCGAATCTACGTTCGGACGGGCGCCGCGCTTCGTCGGCCTGGCCAACTACGTCAACACGCTCACCGACCCGGCCTTCCTGGGCGCGCTCTGGAACACGGTCGTGCTCGTGGTCGTGGCGGTCCATCTCGAGCTCCTGCTGGGGCTGGGGTTTGCGCTGCTGTTTGCCGGCGGCCTGCCGTTCCGCCGCCTGCTGCTGGTGGCGGTGCTGGCGCCATACGCGGTCAGCGAGGTGGTCGCGGTGGCCATGTGGCGCTTCCTGTTCGACCCCGATGTGGGGCCGATCAGCGTCGCGTTGCGTTCGCTGGGCCTCCCGATCCTCGACTGGTCGTTCGAACCGAGCCACGCGATGATCCTGGTCGGCCTGCTGACCATCTGGATCCATCTCCCCTTCACCTTCATCATCCTCTATGCGGCGCGGCTCGCCATTCCGCAGGATCTCTACGAGGCCGCCCGCATCGACGGCGCCACCGCCTGGCAGGCCTTCGTGCGGGTGACCGCCCCGCTGCTGGCGCCGGCGATGATCGTCGCGCTCCTGTTCCGCTACATCTTCGCCTTCCGCATCTTTTCGGAAGTCTGGCTGCTCACCCAGGGCGGCCCGGCGCGCTCGACCGAGGTGCTGGCCGTCTATCTCTATCGCGAGGCCTTCAGCTACAATGCGTTCGGCACCGCGTCGGCGACGGCGTGGCTGATGGTCTTCCTCTCGCTGGTCCTCGGCTTCGGCTATGTGCTGCTGCTGCGCAGGCAGGTGGCCCATGCGCGCTAGGCGGATGGCCATCGGCGCCGGCAAGACGGCCGCGGTGATCGCGATCCTCGTGTGGTCGCTGTTCCCGATCGCCTTCATCGTCATGTCCTCCTTCAAGCCCGGGCAGGACATCTTCTCGGTGCCGCCGAAATTCGTCTTCGAGCCGACCCTGCGCCACTACGTCAATCTGTGGGCGAGCTGGCAGACCTTCTTCCAGGGCCTGCTGAACAGCACCGTCATTACCGCCGGCGCGACCGCTCTCGCCGTCGTGTCGAGCACGTTCGCCGGCTACGTATACTCGCGCAACAGCAGCCGCTTCCTCGACGCCAGCGTGCTGTTCCTGATCGTCGTGCGGCTGATCCCGCCGATCGTCGTGACCCTGCCGCTGTTTCCGATCGTCAACGCGCTGAGGATCAACGACACCCATTTCGTCCTGGCGGTGCTCTACGCCACGTTCTTCGTATCGCTCGGCACCGTCCTGATGCGCACCTTCATCGACCAGATCCCGCGCGAGCTGGACGAGGCGGCGAAGATCGACGGCGCCGGCCGCTACGCCATCCTGCGCAGGGTGATCGTGCCGCTGGCCGCGCCCGGTATTCTCGCCGTCGCGGTGTTCGTCGTCGTCTTTGCCTGGAACGAATATCTGTTCGCCTTCATCTTCACCTCGACGAACGCGAAGACGGCACCCCTCGTCATTTCGGAAATGATCGGTTCCATCGACGGCGTCGACTGGGGCGTGCTGTTCGCCGCCTCCACCGTGCAGCTTTTGCCGGTGCTCCTCTTCGTCGTCCTGATGAACCGCTACCTCGTCGCTGGCCTGACCGCCGGTGCCACGAAAGGCTGAACCCGCAACCTGAAAGGGAGGAACACATGCCTATCAGCAACATGACCCGCAGACACTTCCTCGGCACGGCCGCAGCCGGCGCCGCGGTGCTGGCCGCAAGGCCGTCCCTGGCCGCGTCGAAGACGCTCAACATCCTCAGCCATCGCGTCCACCAGACCGTGCTGATGCCGGAGGGGGGAGAAGACCTTCTCGCCGGGTGGAAGAAGGCGCAGGACGCCGACGCGGTATTCACCACATTCGATTCCAACCCGCTGCAGGACCGCCTGTTCCGCGAGGCCGGGCTGCCGCAGACGGATTTCGGCGTCGGCTACATCATCGACAACCGGCCGACCTCCGACATTGCCAGGCTGTTCACCCCGCTCGACGAGTTCCAGGCCAGGGACCCGATCGAGGATTTCGGCGATCTCGCCCCCGGCCTCGTGCAGGGCATGACCGTCGACGGCAAGCTGATCGGCATTCCGGTGCGCCATGCCACCGGCGGCCTGTTCTACAACGAGGCCCTGCTTGAGGAGGCCGGCATCGGCGCGCCGCCGAAGACGCTGGAGGAGCTGGTGGAGCAGGCCAAGAAGCTGACGTTCACCTCCAGGAGCGGGACGCCGGTGGTCGGCATGATCATGGCGAGCGACCTTGCGGTCTTCCCCGTCAGCGTGGCCCGCGCCTATGGCGGCGACTACATCACCAAGGACTTCAAGCTCCTGCCCAATCCGGAGGCGATGGAGAAGGCGCTGACGACGCTGAACGACCTGTTCAACGCAGGAGCCCTGCCGCGCTCCTACGCCACCACCCGGAACGACGACCAGGTGACCTGGATGCAGCAGGGCCGCGCCGCCTTCACCATGATCACCTATGCCCGCTACAACCAGTTCAACAATCCCGACCAGTCGCAGTTCCCCGGCAGGATCAAGGCGGTTCCGTTCCCGGGTTCCGAAGCGCTGCCGGCAGGGCAGATGGCCGGGGTCACCGAGGCGTGGGGCATGACCATTCCGGCCAATTTCCCGGACAAGGAGCTGGCCTGGTCCTACATCAAGGAGGTCGCCTCGAAGCGGGTGACGCTCGGCATGGCGCGCAACGGCAATGGCCCGGTCCGCATTTCCACCTATGCGGATGCGAGCTTTGCCGAGGCCAATCCGCTCGCCCAGGTCGAGGCGGAGACGCTTGCCACCGCGCGCGGCGCTTTCCCGCCCTTCCCGGAGGCGGCGCGTGCGCAGCAGATCTTCCTCGAGGAGGTGCAGCTCGCCGTCATCGGCCGCAAGCCGGTCAAGGAAGCCGTCGAGGCGATGGTCACCCGCATCACGCCGCTCCTGCCCGCCTGAGGGCAGGGCACAGTCCGCTCCGGCCATTCGCGGGGCCGGGGCGGGCACCGAAAGGATCCGCCCCTGCCGGCGCCGTGGTGGCTGCCGGCCGAACCTGCAAGGAAATGGAAATGTCCAGCTCAGCAGTCCGCTCCATCCAGGAACCGGCCCGCTCCGTCCCCGTCGCCGCAGACTATGACGTGCTCGTGGTCGGGGGAGGGCCCTCGGGCCTCACCGCGGCGCTGGCCGCCTCGGAGGACGGGCTGCGTGTCGGCTTGGTGGAAAGCCGCAGCTTCGTCGGCGGCAACATGACCATCGGCCTGCCCGTTCTGGGCTTCCTCGGCCAGAAGGGCAACCGGATCATCGACGGCCTGCCGCAGAAATTCATCGAGCGCCTGCGCAGCGAGCGCGACGGCGCCAGCGAGCACCGGCCCTGCCCGTTGCACATGGGCATCACGCTGGTCGAGCCGGAGGCGGTCAAGACGGTCGCGCTCGAGATGCTCACCGAAGCGGGCGTCGACGTCTTGTTCTACACCTTCTTTTCCGACGTGATCATGGACGGCGACCGCATCGCCGGCATCGTCACCGAAAGCAAGAGCGGCCGGCAGGCGATTCTGGCCAGGGTGGTGATCGACTGCACCGGCGATGCCGACATCGCCTACCGGGCGGGCGTGCCGACCGAAAAGGGCAACGAGCAGGGCGGCATGCAGCCGCCGACGCTGATGTTCTGCCTGGCTGGCGTCGACACCGACAAGCTGCGCATGACGATCGCCAATGCGCCGCCGCAGGCGCGCACCTATCTGACCGACTTCATCCCGGCCGAATATTTCGGCCAGAACCAGCAGTTCATTGTCGTCGGGCTGCGCGAGCTGATGGCTAGGGCGAAGCAGGAGCGCGGCCTCGTCATCCCCAACGAGCGCACCATCATCATCACCGGCCTGAAGAAGGGCGAGGTGTGGATCAACATGACCCGCGTCGCCGGGACCGACGGCACCGACGCGCGCAGCCTCACGCGCGGCGAGATCGAGGGGCGTGCCCAGATCGACGATATCGTCACCTATCTCGTGAACTATGTGGCGGGCTTCGAGAACGCCTATTTCACCAAGACCGCGCCCTTCCTCGGCATCCGCGAGACGCGCCGCATCGTCGGCCAGTACGTGATGACGCAGGAGGACGTGCTCTCCTGCCGGCATTTCGACGACGCGATCGCCGTCGCCTCCTACCCGATCGACATCCATCGCCCCGGCGACGAGGGCTGCACGCTGATCTGGTGCGGCGACTGCTACGACATCCCCTACCGCTCGCTGGTGCCGCAGAAGGTCCAGAACCTTCTGGTAGCGGGCCGCAGCATCTCGGCCACCCACGAGGCGATGGGCGCGATCCGCGTCATGGCCACCTGCATGGCGATGGGGGAGGCCGCCGGCCGCGCCGCCCGGATCTCGGTCCGCGGCAACCGGGCGCCGGCCGATATCGACGTCGCGGAGCTGCGCCGCCAGTCGCTGGAGCGTGGCGTCTATCTGCGCAACGCCGATGGCAGCCGGGCGACGCTCAAGAACCTCGCGCCGGCGGCATGACACCGCAACGACGGGCAATGGCGACGGCGGCGGCCCGCCGCCCGTTTTCGACGGGACTGCGAGCGGAATGACGAAAAGCCACTTCATCGGCGTCGACGTGGGGACCGGCAGCGCGCGGGCCGGCGTGTTCGATCGCCAGGGCGCGCTGCTGGCGAGCGCCAGGCGCGACATCGCGCTGTGGCAGGACGGGCCCGACATCGCCGAGCAGTCGAGCGACGACATCTGGCGCGCGGTCTGCGCGGCGGTCGGGGAGGCGGTCGGCGCGGCCGGCATCCGCCCCGAAGCGATCGGCGGCATCGGGTTCGACGCCACATGTTCGCTGGTCGTGCTCGGCACCGGCGGAAAGCCGCTGGCGGTCGGCCCGCATGGCGACGATGCGCGCAACGTCATCGTGTGGATGGACCATCGCGCCGCCGGCCAGGCGCAGCGCATCAACGCGACGGGCCACAAGGTTCTGGATTATGTCGGCGGCGCCATCTCGCCGGAAATGGAAACGCCCAAGCTGCTCTGGCTGAAGGAAAGCCTGCCCGCCACCTATGCGGCCGCCTGGCAATTCCTCGACCTCGCCGATTTCCTCACCTGGCGCGCGACCGGCAGCCTCGCGCGCTCGACCTGCACGGTGACCTGCAAATGGACCTATCTCGCCCATGAGGACCGGTGGGACGAGGACTATTTCCGCCGGATCGGGCTGGGCGACCTCGCCGAACGGCGCTTCGAGAGGATCGGCACCGAGATCGTGCCGCCCGGACGGGCGCTTGCGGGCGGCCTGACGCGGGCGGCGGCGGCCGAGCTCGGGCTTGGCGCCGGCACGGCCGTCGGCGCCGGCCTGATCGACGCGCATGCCGGCGGCATCGGCACGGTCGGCCGCCGCGACGGCACCGGCTCGCCGGTCGGCCGCATGGCCTATGTCCTCGGAACGTCCGCCTGCACCATGGCGAGCAGCGCCGCGCCGATCTTCATCCCCGGGGTCTGGGGCCCGTATTACTCGGCGATGGTGCCCGGGCTGTGGCTGAGCGAGGGCGGCCAGTCGAGCGCCGGTGCCGCGATCGACCAGCTTCTCGCGCTCCATCCGGCGGCGCGGGAGGCTGCGGAGGCGGCGGCCCGCCGCGGCCTGTCGCTGCCGGACCATCTCGCGGAGATGGTCGCTGTGCGCGTCGATGCATTGTCGGAGGCGGTCGACCTCGCCGGCCGCCTGGTGGTCGTGCCCGACTTCCTCGGCAACCGCTCGCCGCACGCCGACCCCGAGGCGCGGGCCGCCATTGCCGGGCTGGACATGGCGCGCGGCGCGGACAGCCTGGCTGCGCTCTACGTCGCCGGCCTGCTCGGCCTCGGCTACGGGCTGCGCCAGATCGTCGAGGCGAGCCGCGCGCGCGGCGCCACCGTCGACACGATCGAGCTGAGCGGGGGCGCCGGACGCCATGCGCTGGTGCGCCAGTTGCTCGCCGACTGCACCGGCGTGCCGGTTGCCGTCGCCCGCCAGCCGGAGCCGGTGCTGCTGGGCGCCGCCATGCTCGGCGCGGCCGCCAGCGGCGCCTTCCCCGGCCTGGGCGAAGCCATGTCGGCGATGACCGGCGAGGCCGATCTTCACGCGCCGGCCGGCGGGGCGGTCGCGAAGGCGCATGCCCGGCGCTTCGCGGCGTTCGGGGCGCTCCAGAAAACCGCGCGCGAGATGCGCGACATCGCAACGCGGGAGATTTGACATGGCCGGTCTTCGCCTCGATGGGCTGAGGAAGAAATTCGGGTCCGTGGACGTCATCAAGGGGGTCGACCTGGAGATCGCGGACGGCGAGTTCGTCGTCTTCGTCGGCCCGTCCGGCTGCGGAAAGTCGACCCTGTTGCGCATGATCGCCGGGCTCGAGGACATAACCGGCGGCGCCCTTCTCATCGACGGCAGGCGCTGCAACGACATGGAGCCCCGCGAGCGCGGGATTGCGATGGTGTTCCAGTCCTACGCGCTCTACCCGCATCTCAACGTGTTCCAGAACATGAGCTTCGGCCTTTCGCTCAACCGCACGCCGAAGGCCGAGATCGAGGCCCGCGTGATGGAGGCGGCGCGCATCCTCAAGCTGGAGCAGCTCCTCGGCCGCCGCCCGGCCCAGCTTTCGGGCGGCCAGCGCCAGCGGGTGGCGATCGGCCGCGCCATCGTCCGCAAGCCCAGCGTCTTCCTGTTCGACGAGCCGTTGTCGAACCTCGACGCGGCGCTGCGCATGGACATGCGCATGGAGATCGCCCGGCTCCACAGGGAGCTCGGCACCACCATGATCTACGTCACCCACGACCAGGTCGAGGCGATGACGCTTGCCGACAGGATCGTGGTGCTCGACGGCGGCAGGGTGCAGCAGCTCGGCCCCCCGATCGAACTCTACAAGAAACCGGCCAATCTGTTCGTGGCGGGCTTCATCGGCTCGCCGAAGATGAACGTCCTGAAGGTGAGGGTGACGCGCGTCGAAGGCAGTACCGCGGTCGTCGAATCGGAAACGGTGGCGCCGGTCGCTATCGCCGCGCAGGGTTTCGCCGCCGGCGACCGGGCGGTCCTCGGCATTCGCCCGCAGGCGCTGCGCAAGGAGGCGTCGCCGGGCGACGGGACCGTCGACGGGAATGTGTCGCTGGTCGAGCGGCTCGGGGCCGAGACGATCGTCAGCCTGGACACGCCATCGGGCGAGCGGGTGATCGCCGCCATCCCCCGTGACGAGATGTTCGAGCATGGTGCGCCGATCTCGTTCGGGTTCGATCCCGCGACCGCGCATCTCTTCGCCGGGGCCGGGGATGGAGAACGTGAAGGGGAGTTTCTGCAATGAATTCTGCATTGGCCGGTAAGGTCGCGGTGGTGACCGGAGCCGCCTCCGGGATCGGCCTCGAATGCGCGCGCATCATGCTGGAGGCCGGCGCCCGCGTCGTGCTCGCCGATCGGGCGGCGGACGCGCTTCACGCGGCCTGCGCCAGCCTCGGTCCACAAGCCATCCCGCTGCATCTCGACGTCACCGACCCGGCGAGCGTGGACGCCATGATGGCGACGATCCTGTCGCGCACCGGCCAGCTCGACATCGTGCATGCCAATGCCGGTTCCTATATCGGCGGAGAGGTGGTCGACGGCGACCCCGACGCGTGGGACCGGATGCTCAACCTCAATATCAACGCCGTGTTCCGCACGGTTCGCGCGGCGCTTCCCCACATGGTCGAGCGCCAGACCGGCGACATCATCGTCACCAGCTCGATCGCAGGCGTCGTTCCCGTCGTTCACGAGCCGATCTACACGGCCTCCAAGCATGCCGTGCAGGCCTTCGTCCATACGGTCCGCCGCCAGGTGGCGAAGCACAAGATCAGGGTCGGCGCGGTGCTGCCGGGACCCGTGGTGACTGCGCTCATCAAGGACTGGCCGCAGGACAAGCTGGAGGCGGAGCTTGCGGCCGGCGGGCTCATGCAGCCGGTGGAGGTCGCCGAGGCGGTGCTGTTCATGCTGACGCGCCCGCGCAACGTGACCGTCCGCGATCTGGTCATCCTGCCCCAGAGCAACGATCTCTGACTCCCCCGCGGCAGCCGCTGCCGCGACGGCGATCCATGACGGCTTCCGGTGCAACCACGGCGCGGCGCGCGCGTTGGTAGCAAAACGCCTCATGGACCGGGGAGAGCGGCTCGCCAACAGCTTTCCGCACCTGCCATCCGATTTTCAGGGCGACCGTGGTGCGGCCGGCCGGGATCGCCCTGTGCCTTGCGATCTGCGGATGCGCCGGAAGCCAGTCCGCGCTCGATCCGGCCGGCGAGGAGGCGCATCAGATTGCGCGGCTTTTCTGGACCCTCGCTTTTGCCGGCGGCCTGATCTGGCTGGCGGTCGTCGGCCTGCTGGTCTACGCCTCGCACAAGCGGCGGGAGCCGCTGAGCGAGCATGCCACGCGACGGCTGATCCTCTGGTGCGGCGGCGTCCTCCCCTCGCTGCTCCTTTTCCTGCTGCTCGGCTACGCGCTGTGGCTGATGCCGGGCTTGAGGCCCTTTGCCGCTGCCGGCGAGGCGTCCGCCCTCAGGATCGAAGTCACCGGCGAGCAGTTCTGGTGGCGCGTCGCCTACCACGACGCGGGCGGCGGGGCGCCGACGCTCGCTGCCAACGAGATCAGGCTGCCCGCCGGCGAACGTGTCGATTTGCGGCTGACCAGCACCGACGTCATCCATTCCTTCTGGATACCGGCGCTGGGCGGCAAGATGGACATGATCCCCGGGCGGGTGAACCGTCTTACCCTGCTGGCCACCCGGCCTGGAACCTATCGCGGGCCGTGCGCGGAATATTGCGGCACCTCGCACGCCCTGATGGCGCTCACTGCCGTGGTCATGGAGCCTCCCGAGTTCCGGCGATGGCTCGCCGGGCAATCGGCGGCCTCTCCCGGAATCTCGGGGGCGGGGCGGGAGGTTTTCCTGCGCCATGGCTGCGGGGCCTGCCACCGCGTCGCCGGTACGCACGCGAGAGGCGGCGTCGGCCCCGATCTCTCCCATGTCGGCTCGCGCGCCACGCTCGGCGCGGGCATCCTGCCCAATGACGAGAACGCCCTGCGCCGCTTCATCGCGCATCCGCAGGCGATCAAGCCCGGTTCGGGGATGCCCAATTTCTCGATGCTTCCGGACGACGACATCGCCGGGATCGCCGCCTGGCTGAAGGGGCTCGAATGACGACGGCTGCCGGAACCCGACGCCGGAAGGCGCCTTCCGCCGCCGCGGCGAAGGCGGCGGAAGAGCAGTTGCGCCATGTGTGGCGAACGCCGCGCGGCTGGCGCCACTGGACGTCCGTGAACAACACGCAGGTCGGCCTGTGGTATGGCGGCACGGCCTTCGCCTTCATGCTGTTCGCCGGGGTGCTGGCGCTGATCATGCGCGCGCAGCTCGCGCTGCCGGACAACGATCTGGTTTCGGCCGACTTCTACAACCAGGCATTCACGCTTCACGGCACGGTGATGATGTTCCTGTTCGCCGTGCCGATCTTCGAGGCGGTGGCGATCTTCCTGCTGCCGCCGATGCTCGGCGCGCGCGAGCTGCCGTTTCCGAGGCTGGGCGCGTTCGGCTTCTGGAGCTTCTTCATCGGCGGCGTCTTCGTCTGCGGCTCGATCTTCTTCGACGCCGCGCCGTCCTCGGGCTGGTTCATGTATCCGCCGCTCGCCACCGATAAGGCGCTTTCGGGCATCGGCGCCGACATCTGGCTGCTCGGCCTCTCCTTCATCGAGGTGGCGTCGATCGCCGCCGCGGTCGAGCTCATCGTCGGCATCATGAAATGTCGCGCGCCCGGCATGCGCATCAACCTGATGCCGCTGTTCGCATGGTACCTGCTCGTCGTCGCCGGCATGATCCTATTTGCCTTTCCGCCGCTGATTGCCGGCGACCTGCTTTTCGAGATGCAGCGCATGTTCGACTGGCCGTTCTTCGATCCGGCACGCGGCGGCGACCCGTTGCTGTGGCAGCACCTGTTCTGGATCTTCGGCCACCCGGAGGTCTACATCATCTTCCTGCCGGCCATCGCCCTGATGGCGATGATCGTGCCGACCTTCGCGCAGCGGCCCATCGTCGGCTATTCCTGGATCGTGCTCGCCGCCGTCGGAACCGGCTTCCTGTCGTTCGGCCTATGGGTGCATCACATGTTCACCACGGGCCTGCCGCAGATCTCGCTCGCCTTCTTCTCGGCGGCGTCCGAGGCCGTTGCGATCCCGACCGGCGTTCAGATCTTCGTCTTCATCGCCACGCTGCTCGCCGGCCGCGTGATCTTCTCGGTGCCGATGCTGTTCGGCACCGGCGGCATCGCGATCTTCGTCATCGGCGGGCTGACCGGCGTCATGGTCGCGCTGGCGCCCTTCGACTGGCAGGCCCACGACACCTATTTCGTCGTCGCCCACCTTCACTACGTGCTGATCGGCGGCATGCTCTTTCCGCTGATCGCGGGGATCTACTACTACTATCCGCTCATCGACGGGCGCATGCTGTCGATGCGTCTGGGCCGCGCCGCCTTCTGGCTGATGTTCGCCGGCTTCAACGTCGCCTTCTTCCCGATGCACCTGACCGGCCTGCGCGGCATGCCGCGCCGGGTCTTCACCTATCCGGAGGAAATCGGCTGGGGCTGGCTGAACCTGATCTCCACGGTCGGCGCCTTCGTCTTCGCGCTGGGGGTGCTGGTCGTCGTCGTGGACGTGGCCCGGCCGAAGAAGCGCCAGCCGCGCGCCCGGCAGAACCCGTGGAACGCCGGCACGCTCGAATGGCTGAACGAGCCCGAGGAGAACTGGGGCGTTCGTTCCATCCCCGTGGTCGAGAGCCGCTATCCCCTGTGGGACCAGCCGGGCCTGGCTGCGGCGGTCAATGGCGGCGCCTTCTACCTGCCCGACGCGAGGGAAGGGCGGCGCGAGACGCTGATCACGTCCGTTCTCGACGCGCAGCCGGTCCAGTGCCAGCGCGTGGCGACTCCTTCCGTCATCCCTGCGCTGGCCGCCGTCCTGCTCGGCAGCGTCTTCATCGCGCTCACCTTCGAGCTCTGGATTCCCGCCTTGCTTTCCGGGCTCGCGACATTGGCGGCCATCCTGTGGTGGCTGTGGACCGGGACCGGCGAGATCCCCGAGAAGAAGACCAAGGATGTCGGGCTGGGGCTGCGCCTTCCGCTCTATGCCGCAGGTCCGGCCTCAGTCGGCTGGTGGGCGATGTTCATCACCATGGTCGGCGACGGGACGGCCTTTGCCAGCCTCGTCTTCGGCTATTTCTTCTACTGGACCATTCATCCCGACTTCACCGCTGCGCATGCGGGCCCAGGCTGGGCGTGGCCGGTCGCGGCCGCGGCGCTGTTCGCCGGCGCCTGGGCGTGCATGCTCGGCGCGCGCCGGCTGAACGCGGCGGGCGCGACGGGCGCGATGCGCCTCGCGCTCGTCGCTGCGCCGGCGCTTGCGCTCGCCGCCGCCGCAGCCGGGCTTGCCGGGCCGTGGCGGCACGCCATGCAGCCGACCGCCCACGTCTATCCGGCGATCGTCTGGATCCTCGTTCTCTGGACGCTCGCCCATGCGGCCGCGGGGGTCGTCATGCAGCTCTACTGCCTGGCGCGCAGCCTTGCAGGCCGCCTGACGCCGGAGCACGATCTGGATCTCCGCAACGCCGTGCTCTACTGGCATTTCATGGCGATCACCGCAGTGATCGCGTTCGCCGTCGTCGGCCTCTTCCCGGAAGCGATGTGAGGCGGCGATGCGGCTTCTACCCAAGCCTGTCGACTCGCTCTGGACCCTGTTCACGGCGCCTGTCGTGTGGGCGTTGCATTTCCTCGCCAGCTATGTCGTCGCGGCGCTCTGGTGCGCCAGGCGCGCCGAGGCCGGCTTTCACGCGGTGCAGGCGGGAATTGCCGGCATCACCCTTCTCGCGCTGGCCCTGATCGTGCTCTCGGCGGGGCTCGCCTGGCGCCAATGGGCCTTCGGCAGAAACGACCCGCCGCATGACGATCCGACCGCGCGCGACCGCATCCTGTTCCAGGGCTTCGCCACCTTGCTGCTGTCGGGCCTGAGCTTCGTCGCCGTGCTCTATGTCGCCCTGCCGCTCCTGTTCATCGGCGGATGCGCGCCATGAAAGGGATATGCCTGGTCCTCGGCCTCCTCATGCTGGCGCTGATCTGGGCGGGGCCGCTGCTGTCGGCCTGGCGCGACTCGTTCGCCGCCCACATGTTCGCCCATATGGGCGTCGTCGCCGTCGCCGCGCCGCTGATCGCGATCGGGCTGGCGGGCCGTATGCGCCCGGTCAATCCATCGCTTCCCGTCGTCGCCTCGCTGGTCGAGCTCGTCGTCGTCTGGGGCTGGCATGCGCCGGCGGCGCGCCAATGGGCCCAGGCTTCCGTCTCCGCCACGATCCTGGAACAGGCGAGCTTTCTCCTGGCCGGGCTGTTCCTGTGGCTGACCAGCATCGCCCCCGCGCAAACGCCGGCGCGCAGCGCGGCCGGCGCCTTCGCGCTCCTGCTCACCTCCATCCACATGACGCTGCTCGGCGCCCTTCTGTCGCTTGCCCCGCGCCCGCTCTACGCCGCCGGGGAGGTGACCTGCTTCGGCATCGTCCTCGACGCCGGCCAGGACCAGGCGCTGGGCGGCGTGGTCATGCTCGCGATCGGCGCCGCCGTCTATCTCGCCGGCGGTGTCGTCCTTCTTTCCCGGCTCCTGTCGGACAGGGGTGAAAGGCTCGCCGGCTGATGCACGTCAACTGGAAACATCTGGCCATCGGCCTCGGCGTATTGCCGGTCGTCGTGCTGCTGGCGACCTGGATCGGCTTCTTCAATGTCGGCGCGTCCACCGGCCACTGGAAGGTGACGGAGTGGTTCCTGCATTTCGCGATGCGCTCGGCCGTGCGCACCTATGCCCTTGCCGTGGAGGTGCCGGACACATTGCCGCGTCAGGCGATCCAGCCCGCCGCCGGCCATTTCGCGCGCGGCTGCGCCATCTGCCACGGTGCGCCCGGCGAGCCGCGTTCGCCGGTCGTCGACCTCATGCTGCCGCGGCCCCCGGATCTGGCCGCCAAGGTGGGAGAGTGGACGGACGCGCAGCTCTTTCGCATCGTCAAGCACGGCGTGCGGTTCACCGGCATGCCCGCCTGGCCGTCGCAGCGGCGCGACGACGAGGTCTGGGCAATGGTCGCGTTCCTGCGCGAGCTGCCGGAGATGGACGAGGCGCAATGGCGCGAGCTCGCCTATGGCGGGGGCGAACCGCCGATCGGCGAGCTCTCGACCTTTCCGCAGGCGCTCGCCGAATGCACGCGCTGCCACGGCGCGGACGGAGCGGGCCGCAGCCCGGCCGTTCCGGTGCTGGCGGGGCAGAGCGAGGGCTATCTGCTGGAAAGCCTCAGGGCCTATGTCGCGCGCCGGCGCGAGAGCGGCACCATGGGCGTCTCCGCGAGCGCGGTGGAGCCCGCCCTTCTCGCCGACCTTGCGCGCCATTTCTCCGCCTTGCCGCCGCCGCCGTCCGGGGCGCCGACGGATCGCGCCCTGGTGGCGCGTGGCGAAAGGATCGCGGAGCAGGGCATCCCGGCGCGCGACGTGCCGGTCTGCCTCGGTTGCCATGACGGCCGCGGCCGGAATCCCGTCTATCCGCAACTGTCCGGGCAGCCGGCCGGCTATCTCGCGGCGCAGCTCGCGCTGTTTCGCGCGGAAAAGCGCGGCGGTACGCGCTTCGCGCATCTGATGCGGCATGCCGCGAAGAACCTGTCGGACGGCGACATCGCCGCGCTGGCGGCCTATTTCGCGCAGCGGCCGCGCGACGGGGCTGGCGGCCACGATCGGGCCGCCGGCCGGCCCGGCGGGGCTTTCTCCGGCGCAAACCCGGATGCTGCGCGGTGATGACGCTCCGCCGCCGCTGGACGAATTCCGATCCCGCCCTAGTCTTCAGGGGCGCGCCAGGAAACATGCCCTCGAGAAAGTGAAGGAGCTTGCGCATGGTTGCCGTTTACGCCCCTCCGACTGTTCTGCCCCTCCACCCCGTCCACGCGATCCTTCTTGCCTTTCCGTTCCCCCTGTTCCTCGGCGCGCTGGCCGGCGACCTCGCCTACTGGGGGACGTTCCAGATCCAGTGGGCCAATTTCTCGTCCTGGCTCATCGCCGGGGGTCTGCTGGGCGGCGGCGTCGCCATGATATGGGCGCTGATCGAGCTGCTTCGGTTCCGCACGAGCCGCGCGCTGGTCTATTTCGCCGTTCTGCTCGTCATGTGGGGCACCGGCCTGGTCAACGTCCTCGTCCATGCGAGGGATGCCTGGGCGATCATGCCGGCCAGCCTGTATCTGTCGTCCGTCGCGGCCCTGCTGGCGCTCGTCGCCGCCTGGGTCGGCTATTCGGGGATTCGCTACGGGGAGACGGTATGATGCGCCGGTTCCTTCTGCTTGCCGCCTGCGCGGCGCTCCTTGCCGGCTGCGGAGAAGAGCCGGCGCCGCTGCAATATGGTGCCGACCCCGATCTGCCGGACCAGCAGCGCGGCCTCCTGCCCGACATGCGGATCGCGCTGCCGGCGGCATGGGGCGACGACCTGCCGACGGTGCCGCAGGGCTACACGATCACGCCCATCGCCACCGGGCTTGCGGTCCCGCGCCAAACCCTCGTCCTGCCCAACGGAGATATCCTGGTCGCCGAAGGCTCCGGCGGCGGCGCGCCGACGCTCCGGCCCAAGGACCTGATCGCGAACTATATCAAGGGTCTCGGCAAGACGGACGTCGGCGGCGGCAACCGCCTGACGCTGCTGCGCGACGCCGACGGGGACGGCACCTACGAAATGCGCGGCATCTTCGCGGACGGCCTCAACGCGCCCTACGGCCTCGCCTTCCTCGACGGCTCCATCTATGTCGCCAATCAGGACGCGCTCGTACGCTTCGCCTACAGCGAGGGGCAGACGGAGGCGAGCGGCCCGCCGGAAAAGGTCACCGACCTGCCTTCGGCGATCAACCATCACTGGACCAAGGCCATGACGGTCAGCGCCGACGGCCGCTTCCTTTTCGTCGGCATCGGCTCGAACAGCAACATCACCGAGCGCGGCATGGATGCCGAGGTCGACCGCGCGATGATATGGCAGATCGATGCCCGGACCGGCGCGCACAAGCCGTACGCGACGGGCCTGCGCAATCCCACTGCGCTTGCGATCCAGCCCGGCACGGGCCAGCTCTTTGCCGTCGTCAACGAACGCGACGAGATCGGCCCCAATCTGGTCCCGGACTATCTGACCTCGGTGCGGGAAGGCGGCTTCTACGGCTGGCCGTACAGCTATTGGGGCCAGAACGTGGATTCGCGCGCCCAACCGCAGGATGCGGCGAAGGTGACCTCGGCAATCCGGCCCGACTACAGCCTCGGCTCCCATGTGGCCGCACTCGGGCTCGCCTTTTCGAGGCCTGAGATGGGGTCCGAATTCGCGGACGGCGTGTTCATCGGCGAGCATGGGAGCTGGAACCGCACGCCGCCCGTCGGCTACAAGGTCGTCTTCGTGCCCTTCGCCGACGGCAGGCCGGCGGGCGATCCCGTCGATTTCGCGACCGGGTTCCTGACCGGGGACGGCAAGGCGCGCGGGCGCCCCGTCGGCGTCACCGTCGACCCGCGCGGCGCGTTGATCGTGGCCGACGACATGGCCAACACCGTGTGGCGGATCACCGCGAGCGGGGCGGCGTCCGCCGCCTCGCAATAGGGCGGTTCCAGAATAGGTGGACGCCATTTGTTCGGTTCGGAAGCGCGATAGGCCAAGCACCTGGAGCATCTGCTTTGATTTCATCAAAACAGGAAACGATCCGGGGCGTGGCGTCCGCGGCCTTTCCGCTGCGGAACGGCCGCGGCGCATGCCGTCCGCCGCTGCGAGGGAAGTCGTGCAGGGCTCTCGCCCCGCGCGGCGGGACGATCAGCCCGGGGCCGGCGCTGCCACGAAGATGGTGACGGCGTCGGCATCGCCGAATTCCACCGCCACGACGTCCTTCAGCAGGATCTGCTTGGAATCGACGGCGTGATAGAAGATCGCGCTGCCCTCGATCTCCTTGCGCAGGGCGACGATCGCGTCCGCATACGCATCGAGCGTGGCGGCGACGGGCGAGCCTTTTTCGGCGAGCCCCTTGACGAGGACGATGTCGACCTTGCCGATCTTGAACTTCTTGCGGACGAGCGCCGCGTTCTGGCTGCTCGCCTCGATCGCGCGCGCGATCCGCTCGTTCTGCTCCGCGACCGATGTCTGCTCCGTCTGGACGGGCGCGTCGATGATCGTCTCGACCGCTCCTTCCGCATCCAGGCCTTGGGCGCGCAGCGCGCCGGGCGGCTGCAGGATGCCGACCGTGGCGACGAGCAGCGCCGCGAAGAGGAGATGGGGCGTCGCGGCGGGCTGCCCGCCGGGCCGGTGCGCCGATAAGGTGATCGTGGTCATGGTTCCAACCTAGGCCGTGAGGGAAATGGTTTCAACCGCCGTGGCAGAGAGACACCCGCGCGCCCCGATCTTTTTCCTTTCGTATTCAAGGCGCTGGCCGGGCATCGAACCTGCCGGTTGCCGTGGAAGGGGTTTCCGTGCGTTAATTGCGGATGGGTGGGTGGCTCATAGCCTTGGAGGCCGACGTGCCGTTTCGCTTGATAGGTGAGTTCGAGGCCCTGACCAGCGACGACCTGGACATTCTGCAGGACGCGTACGAGGCCGCCGTCGAACGGGTCGACAGGCTCGACGACATGGCGATCCACCATGCGGTCGAAACCATGATCGCGCATTATCGCCTGGGCACGACAGACAGGGAGGAGCTGGCCGAGATCGCGCGGCAGGAAATCCGGCGCATGGCCGGCTGATCCATCCGGAGCCTTGCTCCGGTCGCCGGCGCTCGGGCACTGCCGAAGGCGACATCTTCGCGCGCCGGCCGCGCGTCCGGCGCGTGTCGTCGGTGGGCGATCAGGGCCGGTTTGCCGGCGTCTCCGCTTCGGGAGGAAATTCGCCGCCCGTGCCGGTTTGGGGCGTCGGGTCCTGATCGGTCTGCGGATTGCGGTCGACGGTGGACGAGGGCGCCGTGTCGGGATCCTCCGCGTCGCATCCGCCCAATGCGAGAGCGGCGGCGAGCAGGGCGATTGCATATCTCATATCGATCTTCCGGGCGGCCCCACCGCGCTGGCGGTGGGGCCTGTGCTCCAGGGGATGGTTATCGCATGCGCGGGTCAGCGCTGGCCGCCTTTGCGGCCGGCCTCGGACGCCCGCTCGCGGTCTTCGGCGAAATTGCCGCTGCCGCCGCGATGCTCCTTGTCGTCGTCCCGGCCCTGCGCCTGCTGTTGCTGGCGGTTTTCACGGTCGGGATCGTTGCGGTGCTGGTTGCGGTCGTTGGGATGTTGGTTCTGAGGCATTTTTGCCTTCTCCTTTCGTCGTGGCGGATGCGTGAGGCATCCATGGAGCGAACTGCGCAGGCAGGCCGGTGTTCCCCGTTTAACAATCTGTGATGGCGCAATGTGCGGGGCGGGCGTTCGGAGGAGAAGATTCGGCAGGCGCGTGTCGGGGACAGCCGTCCAGACCGGTCGTCCGGCCGCGACTTTCTAGATGGTTCGGGCAGCGGCACCGCCCCAACCTGTTGGCCTTCTCGATCGGCCCGGTTCGTTCACA
>Ga0207868_1001018_pt1 | contig 22934 bp, 19 predicted proteins | sample Passage237B_FD_187370 | JGI IMG/M metagenome (GOLD analysis project Ga0207868, IMG submission 187370) | Cellulose adapted compost microbial communities from Newby Island Compost Facility, Milpitas, CA, USA - Passage2 37B (SPAdes) (version 3) ... | reverse complement strand
CTTCTCGCCCTTCTCGAAGGCCGTCCCGTGCCGCCGCTTCATGCGGCTGATCTTTCCCGCGCCGTCTTCTGGGTACCGGAAAACGGCATTGTCTGGGAGAACACCGAACCGCAAATCATTTCCGCGCTTCACGGCGCGGCCCACCGCCTCGTTCATACAGGCGCGCGCATCATCGAAAAGCCATTGCCGGAGCTTGACGAGATTCATGCGCTCGCCTGGGATCCGAAGGCAAGTCGTCTCGTCGCCGAGGCCTACGCCCAATGGGGCGAAATGCTGGCGGCAAATGAGACGCTGATCTATCGCCCTGTCTTCGAGCGCGTCATGGCGGGCGCGAAACTCACCGCCGCCGACATCATCCGCGCAGACCTGAAGCGCCGCGAAATATCCGCACGCTACATCGCCGCCACGGCGGGCGTTGACGCGGTGATCGTCCCCACCGTCGCCATTGCACCGCCGCCCATCGCCGCACTCGAAGATGGGGGCGACGCCTACGGGCAGGCAAACCGCATGGCGCTTCGCAACGCGACCATCGGCAACCAGCTCGGCCTCAGCGCCATCACGCTTCCTTGCGGGCGCGATGACAATGGTATTCCGATCGGCCTCATGCTTCAGGCCGCCCCCATGAAGGAAGAGAAACTTCTGTCGCTGGCGCTTGCCATAGAGCGGCTCTTCTCCCGCACATGAAAAAAGCCCGGGCATCGCTGCCCGGGCTTCATTCTTTTCATTTCTGTGCGATCAGTTCACGACCTGCTGCCGCGCCCTGTCTTCCAGCGCGCGCTTCTGGATATAGGCTTTCACCGCCTCGACGTCCTCCGCAGACAGATGATCGGCAAAGCTCGCCATGCCATTGTCGGAGAGAATGCCGCCGCGCACGATATCGTCGAAATGCTCGCGCGTGCTTTCGCCCATGCGGCGAAGATCCGGCGTCACACCGGGCGAGATCGCAAGCGCACCGTGGCAGAGCATGCAATAGGTCGCATAAGTGATCTCGCCATGCCGCACCTGTTCTTCCGATGCCGTCAGCGGTTCCCATTCGGGGATCGACTGGTCACGCAGCGCAAGCTGCGGCAGTTCCTTGCCGCCACCAAGCTTGAAGGCGATGAGGCGACCATCATTGCCATATTTCGCCGCCGCTGATGTACGCGCATCGCCCGAGACGATGTTGACGCCGCCCCAGCCGGCGAGCACGGCAACATATTGCTCACCATCCACCGTATAGGTGACTGGCGCAGCAACAATGCCCGTCTGCACATATTGCGACCAGACGCGCTCGCCCGTATCCGCCTTATAGGCATGGAAGTAACCATCCGCCGTGCCCTGGAAAACGAGATTGCCCGCAGTTGCCAGCACGCCGCCATTAAGCGGCGCAGGATATTCAGCCTGCCAGCGTGTTTCACCCGTCACCGGGTCCCACGCCTTGAGGTAGCCCTTCTCTGTCGGGATTTCCGGCAGCGCGGTGATCGCGTCGATATAGGTGGTCCAGTCGATGCCGGTGTTCCACCAGTTCTTTTTCACGTCATATTCACCGTCACGCTTCCACTGTTCGGACAGCGAATAGATGCCCGCAATATCCTGCGTCGGAATATAGACAAGGCCGGTTTCGGGATGGAACGCCATCGGGTGCCAGTTATGCGCCCCGTTGGCAGACGGCAGAACGAAAGCCGTGCGGTCACGGTACTCGCCCTCACCCGTTTCAACCGGACGGCCCGTCTCGAGATCGACATGGCTTGCCCATGTGACAGTCGAGAAAGGAGTGGCTGAGATCAGCTCGCCCGTGTTGCGATCAAGCACATAGAAGAAGCCGTTCTTCGGTGCCTGCATGATCACATTGCGAAGCTGGCCGTCGATTTCGATATCGGCGAGCATCAGCGGCTGCGTTGCCGTGTAGTCCCAGTTATCGCCGGGCGTGGTCTGGTAATACCACTTCATCCGCCCCGTATCGGCATCAAGCGCGAGGATCGAGGAGAGATAGAGATTGTCGCCGCCTCCGGGCGAGCGGATTTCGCGCGTCCAGGGCGAGCCATTGCCCGTGCCGACATAAAGCGTGTTGGTCACGGGTTCATAAACCATCGAATCCCAGGCCGTGCCGCCGCCACCGACCTTCCACCATTCGCCACCTTTCCATGTCGGGATCGCAGCTTCGAGTTCGGGATGTTCAACCGGCTCGTTCGGATCGCCCGGCACGGTGTAGAAGCGCCAGACCTGTTCGCCCGTCTCCGTGTCATAGGCGGTGATATAGCCGCGCACGCCATATTCACCACCGCCATTGCCGATCACGACCTTGTCGTTGAAGACGCGCGGCGCGCCGGTGATGGTGTAGGGTGCGCCCGGAACCGTATTCACTTCCCAGACAACCGACCCGTCCTTCGCATCAAGCGCAAAGAGCCGTCCGTCAAAGCTCGCCGTATAGACGCGGCCCTTCCACACGGCGACACCGCGATTGACCACGTCGCAGCAGCCATAGCGGCCCCACTCGCCCGGCACTTCAGGGTCGAAGCGCCACAGCTCTTCACCCGTCTTGCCGTCAACGGCAATGGTGACGCCCCAGTTGAGCGAGAGATACATGATGCCATCGACAACGATCGGCGTGGCTTCGAGGCCGCGCGTCGTATCAGTGTCCGTGGACCAGGCAAGCGACAGCTCGCCGATATTTTCCGGTGTAATCTGGTCGAGCGGCGAGAAACGCTGCTCATCATAAGTGCGGCCATGGGCAAGCCAGTTGCCGGGCTCCGCATCCGCATTGGCGATACGCTCGCCGTCAACGCCGACAGCGCCTTCGACGCGCGCGGCCTCGACAGGCCCCGACGCCGCATCCGTGCCTTCCGCCTCTGCCACAGAAGCAGGCACTTCCGGCGCCGCCTCATTGCCCCCGATGAACTGCCAGCCGATGAATCCGGCCAGCACCAGCCCCGCAGCGGCGTTAACCACTACGGGCCATTTCTTCGCTTGATCCGCCATGACCTCCCGATCCCTCTTATGAGGCGCCTGAACCGGCTCCCCGGCCTGTCCCCGCGCATTTCTTCTTGCGGAGTCGCGCTCCGCCTTTTGCGAAAACTCTACCCGAAGGCCCCGCAGCCGCAAACCATGGATAACGGGGCAAGGACGCCGAATACATGCCTGTCTTTTGTGCAAGAGAGTTCTTTTGCCCGTTTTTTGAGCAGAAAGTGGCCCGCCAAAAGGCGCGCCCGCCGACGGCAGTGAAAAAACACAAGGCGAATCAGTGTGTTACCTCTCTCTCCCCGTCCGGCACGGCTCTTGAAAAGCGTTGCGCAAGCGAGAGAACCCATGCACGCCGGGAGACGGGCAGGGCTCGTGAGCAAACCGGCCTCTCAAGCCGGCCTCAAACGGAGACAAGCAGAATGTCCAACCTCGAAACCGGGACCTGGCTCCGCGGGCGCATCATGGGCGCCGCTGCCATTCCCTTCGCGCTTCTGGCGAGCGCCGGAAGCGCGCTTGCGCAGGAAGAAGCGCCGGTGCTCAATTCCGGCGACACCGCCTGGATGATCACGGCCACCGCCCTCGTGCTTCTCATGACCATTCCGGGCCTTGCGCTCTTCTATGGCGGCATGGTCCGCAAGAAGAACGTGATTGCCCTCACCGCTCAGAACTTCGCCCTTGCCGCCGTCATGTCGGTTGTCTGGATGATCGTGGGCTACTCGCTCGCCTTCTCCGATGGCGGCGCGCTCAATGATTATGTGGGCGGCCTCAGCAACCTCTTCCTCTCGGGCCTCAGCGTCGATGCGATGACGGGCACCATCCCTGAAAGCGTCTTCATGACCTTCCAGATGACCTTCGCCATCATCACGCCCGCCCTCATCACCGGCGCCTTTGCCGACCGCATGAAGTTTTCGAGCATGCTCGTCTTCATGGTCCTCTGGTCGGTGCTGATCTACGCACCGATCTGCCACTGGGTCTGGGGCGGCGGCTTCCTTGGCGAAGACGGCGTTCTCGACTTCGCTGGCGGCACGGTCGTTCACATCAATGCCGGTGTGGCGGGTCTCGTTGCCTGTCTCGTGCTTGGCCCCCGCAAGGGTTTCGGCACGGAGAACATGGCGCCGCACAATGTCGTGCTCACCATGATTGGCGCCTCGCTTCTCTGGGTCGGCTGGTTCGGTTTCAACGCCGGTTCGCAGCTTGCCGCTGACAATGGCGCAGGCATGGCGCTCGCCGTCACGCAGATCGCAACCGCAATGGCGGCTGTGAGCTGGATGGTGGTCGAATGGGTCATCCACAAGAAGCCCACTCTGCTCGGCCTTGCCACGGGTGCCGTTGCCGGTCTCGTTGCGATCACTCCGGCAGCCGGCTTTGTCGATCCGACGGGCGCGTTCTTCATCGGTCTTGCGTCCGGCGTCATCTGCTTCTTCGCCTCCACGACGATGAAGCGGGCGCTCGGCTATGACGACGCACTGGACGTCTTCGGCGTTCACGCGATCGGCGGCATTGTCGGTGCCGTGCTCACCGGTGTCTTCGCCACGGCGGCGATCACGGGTGCAGATGTGCCGGTCGGTGCGATCGACGGCAACTGGGCGCAGGTCGGCGTGCAGATCAAGGGCATCATCGCCACGATCATCTACTGCGCCATCGGCACCTTCGTGCTGCTCATGATCACCCGCCTCTTCTTCGGCCTGCGTGTCTCGCCGCAGGAAGAAGTGGAAGGCCTCGACATCAGCCTGCATGGTGAAGCGATCCACTGATCCGCAAGGCAGATCAACAACAGCGAGGGCGCTCTTCGGAGCGCCCTTTTTCTTTGGATATAATCTGTCTACGGATGAATGGCCTTGTGCAGTTGCACAGAATTTGTGCATCAGCCGCTTTTCATCGGGCAATGCGCCTCTCAGAGCGCAGAGACAAATCACACCGGACCCAAAAATACCGCGGATTCACAAGGATTTTTGCGTCCGGGCAATTCGGCACGGTTCTTGAGTAGCAGAGATATGCCCTGCGTCCTCGCGCGCTGCTTCACGCGGCAGACTCGCAGAGCAAGGACAACCCGGAGCCGGCGGCCACCGCCCCCGGCGGCAGAGAAAAGAGGGAAATCAAATGAAGCTCGTCATGGCGATCATCAAGCCATTCAAGCTGGACGATGTGCGCGAAGCACTCACCGCCATCGGCATTCAGGGTCTGACGGTGAGCGAAGTCAAAGGGTATGGCCGACAGAAAGGCCAGACCGAAATCTATCGCGGTGCCGAGTATGCCGTGAACTTTCTGCCCAAGCTGAAAATCGAAATCGTCACATCCTCCGATCAGGTTGATGCCGTCGTCAACGCAATCAGCGATGCCGCGAAAACCGGACAGATCGGCGACGGCAAGATTTTCGTGGTGTCGGTTGAGCAGGTCCTGCGCATCCGCACCGGCGAAACGGATGCGGACGCCATTTGATCCCTGTGCGGACCGAATGACTGCCGATTGGGGAAGGCAACCCTCAAACGAAAGAGGAAAGATGAGTAACATTGGAAGATATGCAAGCCGGGCGACAGCGGGGGCTCTCGCCCTTCTCGCCATGACGGCACCTGCGTTCGCGCAGGAAACAGGCGGGGCGGAAGAAGCCTTCAGCCTCAGCGCACCGGAAATCGCCTACATCTTCAACACTTTGCTGTTCCTGATTGGCGGTTTCCTCGTCATGTGGATGGCAGCGGGCTTTGCCATGCTCGAAGCAGGGCTTGTCCGTTCGAAGAACGTCGCCATGCAATGCACGAAGAACATCGCGATCTTCTCCGTTGCAGGCATCGCCTATTATCTCGTCGGCTACAACCTGATGTATTCCGGCGTGGATGGCGGTTTCCTCGGATCGCTCGCCATCTGGGGCGTGGATGATTCAGGCGGCGTTGCCGCCGATGGCACCGGCTATGCAGCGGCGTCGGACTGGTTCTTCCAGGTCGTCTTCGTGGCAACGGCCGCCTCCATCGTGTCGGGCACGGTCGCTGAGCGTGTGAAGCTCTGGCCCTTCATGGTTTTCACGCTTCTTCTCACCGCCTTCATCTACCCGATTCAGGGCTCCTGGCAGTGGGGCGGCGGCTGGCTGAGCGAAATGGGCTTCTCCGACTTCGCCGGCTCCACCATCGTTCACTCCACGGGCGGCTGGGCCGCGCTGATGGGTGCGATCATTCTCGGGCCGCGCCTCGGCAAGTACATCAAGGGCGGCGGCGTGAACCCGCTTCCTGGCTCTTCCATCCCGCTTGCCACGCTTGGCACTTTCATCCTCTGGATGGGCTGGTTCGGCTTCAACGGCGCCTCGCAGCTCGCCATCGGCACGGTCGCTGATGCACAGGCTGTTGCCACCGTCTTCATCAACACGAATATCGCTGCCTGTGGCGGCGTGGTCGCGGCCATCGTGCTGATGCAGCTCCTCTACAAGAAGGTCGATGTCACCATGGCGCTCAATGGTGCTCTCGGCGGCCTCGTCTCCATCACCGCCGAACCGCTCGCCCCGACGCTCGGCTGGGCGCTCGGCATCGGCGCTCTCGGTGGCATCATCGTCGTGCTGACGGTGCCGCTCCTCGACAAGCTCCGCATCGACGACGTGGTCGGCGCCGTGCCGGTCCACCTTTTCTGCGGCATCTGGGGCACCATGGCCGTGCCGCTCACCAATGCCGACACAAGCTATGCGGTGCAGGCAACGGGTGTGATCTCCATCGGCCTCTTCGTGGCAATTACCTCGGCTGTTCTGTGGCTCGCACTCCGCCTCACCATCGGCATCCGCTGCACGCCGGAAGAGGAAATGCTGGGCCTCGACAAGGCCGAGATCGGCATCGAAGCCTATCCCGAGTTCACGAGAACCTGACGCATCTCTCTGGGCGGGGGCTGCCTCCGGCCCCCGCTCTCTCCCACGGCCACCGCCCTCTGCCACCCGTTATGGGGCGCGTGACCCGACTGAGCCCGTGGTTCCCCCCACGGGCTCTTTTTCGTTTGAGAGGCCCAACGCGCCAATTCTTAACGGCCCCTTAAGCATTTGCTTCCAATTGTGTGGATAAGACGCGGGAATTCCACAGCTTTTTCCACCGTCTGTGGTGCCGTGCGGGGCTGGACCGCTTCCGCCCCCATGGTTAAGATCGCGCCGTTTCGTAGTTTCCCCGGTTTTCCGCGTATTTTCCGCGCGAATCCGGCGCGTCACAGGATTTTCGCGGCCTCTCATGGCAAGTCTTCAGACAGCGAGCGCCTCTTCTTCCCGGTTCGATGGCCTCCCGGACAGCCCTTTTCCGCGCCTCAATGCGCTGATCGAGGGGCTGGAGCCGGGCAAGTCACCGCTCATCATGTCGCTGGGTGAGCCGCAACACGCCTTTCCGGGCTTTGTGACCGAAGAAATCACCCGGAATGCCGCGCTTTTCGGCAAATATCCGCCGATCATCGGTACGGCGGAGTTTCGCGCGGCCGTCGCAGGCTGGCTCGGCCGGCGCTATGGCATTGCCGCCCATATCGGCAAGGACCGCGCCCTTGATCCCGAAATGCAGATCCTGCCCGTGAACGGCACGCGCGAGGCGCTGTTCAACATCGCCCAGATTGCGACGCCGCCCGCAAAGGCAGGCAAGCGTCCCGCGATCCTGATGCCGAACCCCTTCTACCAGTGCTACGCCGCTGCGGCGCTCGCCGCAGGCGCGGAGCCCGTCTATATCGCCGCGACACGCGAAAACGGCTTCCTGCCTGATTTTGAGGCATTGCCGGAGGAACTCCTCGCCCGCACCGCGATGATCTATTTCTGCAGCCCCGCCAACCCGCAGGGCTCCGTTGCGAGCAAGGACTACCTCACAAACCTCATCACGCTTGCGCGTCGCCACGACATCACACTCGCCATTGATGAGTGCTATGCCGACATCTATGACCGCGAGCCGCCCAACGGCGCACTGGCCGCAGCCCTTTCGCTGCATGAAGAAAGCGGGCGCAAGGCGGGCGATCCTTTTGCCAATATCATCGTCTTCCACTCGCTCTCGAAGCGCTCCAGCCTGCCGGGTCTGCGCTCGGGCTTCTGCGCGGGCGAGGCAAAGCTGATGATGCGCTTCCGCTCCTTCCGCAACATTGCGGGGCCGCAGGTGCCCCTGCCGCTGATGGCCGCCTCTGCCGCCTGCTGGGCCGATGACGCCCATGCCAGTGCGAACCGCGATCTCTATCGCGCAAAGATCGACGCCGCAGAACGCCTTCTCGGCAATCGCTTCGGCTTTTACCGCCCCGCCGGCGGCTTCTTTCTCTGGCTCGATGTGGGCAACGGAGAGGAGGCCGCGCGCGACCTCTGGGCAAAAGGCGGCGTGAAAGTGTTGCCGGGAGCCTATCTCTCGCGCGAAGATTCGCCCTATGGCCCCGGCGGCAATCCGGGCACAGCCTATATCCGCGTTGCCCTTGTGGGCAGCCAGGCGGAAACGGAAGAAGCCCTCTCGCGCATTGCGGAGGTGTTGTGATCGGCTCATCCGCGAAAACACGCCGCGGCGGGGCAAAGGGTAAGACGGCACGGAGCGCAGGCACCAAAAAGCCGCCCGCACCGCGTCGCACTCAAGCGGCCAAAAGCGGCCGCGCGGCGAAGGGGAGAAATCCGCGCGTGAGGAAGTGGGTCGTCAATCCGCTTACCTGGTTGCCCCCGGCAGCCCATGATTTCGTTGCGCGCCGGCTTGTCGAAAGCGCGGGCTTCGTGCTGATCGGCATTGCCCTGTTCGGCCTTCTCGCCGTGGTGAGCTGGTCGGCGGATGATCCGAGCCTCAACAACGCAACCACCCGCGCGCCCGGCAACTGGATGGGCCTCACCGGCGCCTACACCGCCGACATTCTTCTCCAGACACTCGGCCTTGCCTGCCTCATCCTGCTGCTGCCGCCTTTCGTCTGGGGTGTGCGCGCCTTCGCCCATCGCGGCATGAACCACATCGTTTTTCGCGTGGCCGCATGGCTTGCCGCAACACTTGCCGCCGCCGCCTTCTTCGGCGTCCTGCCGCGTTTCGGCTTCTGGCCGCTCGCCCTCGGCCTTGGCGGATTGCTGGGCGATGCACTTGCAGCGCTCGGCCTCAGCCTTTTCGCACCGCTGACAGGGGAAGGCGCGGCCTACACGCTTACCGCCCTCATCATCGGCCCGCTTGCGCTGGCGCTCACCCTTTTTGCGACCAACACCACGCTTGCCGATATTCGCACCGCCTATGACTGGCTGCGCGCAAGGCTTGCCCGCGAACCGCAGGAAAAAGAGAAAGAAACCGAGCGCCGCTATCAGCAGGGCGCCCGCGCCCGGCCCCGCGCCATCCGGGATGACGCAAGCGCTGACCGCCCCTATCGGCCCGATGTGGAGCCGAGCCGTCTGCGCATCCTCGCATGGGCCGTGGGCGACACACTGGGCGACTGGACAGACCGCCTGCTTCGGCGGGGCGAATATGCGCCTTTGAGTGCCGAAGAAATTGAGGCCGCCCGCGCCGGTCTCCTTGGCACCTTCGGCAAGCGCGGCGATGACGCGGCCGCCCCGCCGCGCGAAACGCGCCGCGCAAAGCGCCTGCGCGCGCGCGAGGAAGCAGAAGAGCGCGTCGAACCGGATTGGGATGATCGCCCTGCCCCGCAGGTCAATCGCGGCATCACGAAACCGATCAAACCCTCAAAGCGCGCCGTTCGCGAAGCGCAGCCGAAGCTGCCGCTCGAGCCGGTAAGCGACTACCAGCTTCCCCCGCTCAGCCTTCTCGCGCGCCCCAAGGGGCCGAGTGTTGCCGCACAACTCACCGACGAAGCGCTGCAACAGAATGCGCGCCTGCTCGAATCCGTGCTGGATGATTTCGGCATTCGCGGCGAGATCATCTCGGTGCGCCCCGGCCCTGTCGTCACGCTTTACGAACTGGAGCCTGCACCCGGCATCAAATCGTCACGCATCATCTCGCTTGCCGACGACATTGCGCGTTCCATGAGCGCCGTTTCCGCGCGTGTTGCCGTTGTGCCGGGCCGCAATGCCATCGGCATCGAACTGCCCAACGCAAAGCGCGACATGGTCTATCTGCGCGAGCTTCTCGAGACACAGGATTACGAGAACGCAAGCTCCCGCCTCACCCTCGCGCTTGGCAAGAATATCGGCGGCGAGCCCGTGCTTTCCGATCTCGCCCGTATGCCGCATCTGCTGATTGCGGGCACCACCGGCTCCGGCAAGTCGGTCGGCATCAACACCATGATCCTGTCGCTGCTTTACCGGCTCTCGCCGGATCAGTGCAAACTCATCATGATCGATCCGAAGATGCTGGAACTCTCCGTCTATGACGGCATCCCGCATCTCCTCGCTCCTGTCGTCACCGAACCCAAAAAGGCGGTCGTCGCCCTGAAATGGGTGGTGAAGGAGATGGAGGACCGCTATCGCAAGATGTCGAAAGTCGGTGTACGGAATATCGACGGCTACAACGCCCGCGTGACGGAAGCAAATGAACGCGGCGAAGTGCTGGTCCGCACCGTCCAGACCGGCTTCGACAAGGAAACGGGACAGGCGATCTATGAAGAGGAGGAGATGGATCTCTCCCCCATGCCCTTCATCGTCGTCATCGTGGACGAGATGGCCGATCTGATGATGGTGGCGGGCAAGGAGATCGAGGCCGCCGTGCAGCGCCTCGCCCAGATGGCGCGCGCGGCAGGCATCCATATCATCACCGCCACACAGCGCCCCAGCGTGGACGTCATCACCGGCACCATCAAAGCGAACTTCCCGACCCGTATTTCCTTTCAGGTCACCTCGAAGATCGACAGCCGCACCATTCTCGGCGAGCAGGGCGCAGAGCAGCTTCTCGGCCAGGGCGACATGCTCTACATGGCAGGCGGTGGCCGCATCCGCCGCGTGCATGGCCCCTTCGTTTCCGACGAGGAAGTCGAGAAGGTCGTGACCTTCCTGAAAAAGCAGGGCGTGCCCGAATATCTCGAAGCCATTACCGCCGAGGAAGAACAGGGCGAAGACCCCTTCGCACTGGATGGCGGCGGTTCGGGCGACGATCTTTATGACAAGGCCGTCGCCATTGTCGCCCGCGACAAGCGCGCCTCGACAAGCTACATCCAGCGCCGCCTGCAAATCGGCTATAACCGCGCCGCCCGCCTCATCGAATTGATGGAGGAGCAAGGCGTTGTCAGCCCGCCCAACCATCAGGGAAAGCGTGAGGTTCTTGTTGGAGATCACTGATAAAAGGGGTTTTTCCGATTAGTTACCCCCTTACCGTCGCCGCCAAAACGCCCTTCCGATCTCCTTATTTTGCCACAAAGGATGCCCATGCTTTCCCTCATGAAAGACCTTGAGCACATCCACCGTCAAAGACAGCGCATGCTGGTTGCCGTCGCACTGATCGGGCTTGGCCTGCTCTTTGTGACGATGCTGACGGCTGGAAGCCGCCCGGCAAGTGCGGAAGAAATTCTGGAGATCACTCCCGCCATTGAAACTGGCGATACCGCCCCTCAGGCGCTGACGGATGAGGAGGCGATTGCGCAGGCAAATGCCTATCTCGCCTCGCTCGAAAACATGCAGGGTGATTTCCTTCAGGTCGGGCCTGATGGCTCCGTCACCGAGGGTAAGTTCTATCTTCGCCGCCCGGGACGGATGCGCTTTGAATATAACGCGCCGGAAAACCTGCTCGTTGTCGCAGACGGCACATGGGTCGCCGTGAAGGACAGCGCCGCGCCCGCCCAGCGCTACCCCATCGCCTCCACGCCGCTCAGCCTCTTTCTCGCGCGCGACATCAACCTGTCGGAAAATGCCCGTGTGCTCGGTGTTGCAAGGCAGCCCGGCGCGCTGCTTATCACCATTGCGGACCGCTCAGGCGAGGCACCCGGCCAGATCACGCTGATTTTCGACCAGCCGCGCATGCAGCTTCGCCAATGGGTCGTAACGGATGCGCAAGGGCTTCAGACCACCGTTGCCCTGCGCAATGTCGAAACCGGTATCCGGGCCGACAACTCGCTTTTCGTGCTGCGAGACGCCCAGCGCCCGGAAATCGGCGGTCCGCGATAAGCCATCTGCCCGCGCCGCTGGCATAGCTCTCCCGCCTCCTCTATCCTCACAGATAATCTCTTCGCCCGTCCCCGCCGCCTTGACCGGTGGCGAAGGACGCAGATACTTGTGACTCTGAATGACCCGAAAATCGCCCCCCCGAAAGTCACCTCGACGGCCCCTTATCGGCATCCCTTGCGATGTGAAAATGCTTGGCCCCCACCCGTTTCATGCGGTGGGAGAGAAATATATCGCCGCCGTGGACGGCGCAGCCGATTGCCAGCCGATCCTGCTTCCGGTGCCCCGTGAACCCTTTTCGGGCGTCGATGACTATCTCGAAGAAATCTTCGCGCTTTGCGACGGCATTTTCCTCACAGGCTCGCACTCGAATGTCCACCCCGACAATTATGGCGGCACCCCGCCCCGCGAAGGTGTGCTGAGCGACCGCCAGCGCGATGCGCTGACGCTCGACCTCATCCGCGCCTCGGTGGAGCGCGCCGTACCCCTCTTTGCCGTCTGCCGCGGCTTTCAGGAAATGAATGTCGCCTTTGGCGGCACGCTGCATCAGCACATTCATGAAGAGCCTTCCGATCCGGGCTATGCGCCGCGCATGGATCACCGCGAGAACAAGGAAGACCCGCTCGCCATTCAGTATGGCCCCGCCCATGAGGTGATGTTCACCGAAGGCAGCTTTTTCGAAAAACTGCTCGGCACACGGAAGATCGTGGTAAACTCACTCCACGGTCAGGGGATTGCCCGCAAGGCAGATCGCCTCATCGCGGAAGGACGCGCGATTGACGGCACGATAGAAGCCGTCACCGTTGAAGGCGCGAAATCATTTGCGCTTGGGGTGCAGTGGCATCCCGAATGGGAATATTGGAACAACCCGGACTCGCAAAAACTGTTCCGGGCCTTTGGAGACGCGGCGCGCCAGGCGGTCGCCGTGAACGCATGAAAAAGGAAAGTGTGGTGTCCCATGCAGGTGGGAAGCGATAAGGAAGATACGGTCACGAATGTCGAAGACCTCGTGAAGTGGCTGAAAGACCGCCGCATCACCGAAGTCGAATGCATGGTGTCGGATATGGCCGGCATCGCGCGGGGCAAGATCATCCCGACCCGCAAGTTCATTTCCGGCCTCTACGACCGTTCGCTGAAACTCCCTGAATCGATCTTCGGACAGACCGTGACAGGCGACTATGTTGACAGCGATTTCCTTGGCGACATCGAACCCGACATCATCCTTGATCCAGACCCTGCCACCGTGCGCGTTGTGCCCTGGTATGACGAGCCAACCGCACAAATCATCTGCGACGCGAATTACCGCGATGGCCGCCCCGTGCCGATTGCACCGCGCAACGTACTGCGCCGTGTGCTGGCACTCTTCGAGGAGAAGGGCTGGCAGCCTGTCGTCGCGCCGGAAATCGAGTTCTATCTCGCCGCAAAGAATATCGACCCCGACTATCCGCTGGAACCGCCTGTGGGCGCCAATGGCCGCCAGGAAACGGCACGCCAGTCCTATGGCATTGATGCGGTCAACGAGTTCGATCCGATCTTCGAGGACATGTATGATTTCTGCGAAGCGCAGAACCTCGACATCGACACGCTGATTCATGAATCAGGCGCGGCACAGGTCGAGATCAATTTCGATCATGGCGATCCGCTCGAAATCGCCGATCAGGCTTTCCTCTTCAAGCGCACCATGCGGCAGGCGGCACTGCGCCACGGCATCTATGCGACCTTCATGGCAAAGCCCTATCAGGGCGAGCCGGGCAGCGCGATGCATATTCACCAGTCAATCGTCAGTGCACAGACGGGTGACAATCTCTTTGCGACGAAGCAGGGCAAGGACACGAAACTGTTTCTCAGCTACATTGCGGGCCTTCAGAAATATCTGCCCGACGCGATGGCGCTGCTCGCGCCCAACGTCAATTCCTATCGCCGTATCGTGCGCGACCACGCCGCCCCCATTAACACGCATTGGGGCCATGAGAACCGCACCGTGGGCCTTCGCATACCCGAAGCAAAGCGTCAGGGTCGCCGCGTCGAAAACCGCGTGCCAGGTGCCGATGCGAACCCTTATCTCGCCATCGCGACCTCGCTCGCCTGCGGCTATATCGGCATGGTGAACGACCTCAAACCCACCAAGGAAATGACGGGCAATGCCTATGACAGCAAGCGCTATGCGCTGCCCCGCCACCTCCTTGAAGCGCTCGACAACCTGCGCACCGCGACGGAACTCAAGGCCATTCTCGGCGCGGATTTCGTGACGCTCTACATGGACGTGAAACTCACCGAACACGCCGCCTATCAACAGGTGATCTCGGCATGGGAACGCGAGCATCTGCTGCTGAACGTGTGATCCATGCGTGCCCTGCTGTGGACTGGTACTGTCTTCAATCTGGTACTTTTCCTGCCAGCGCTCTATTTCGTCGCTCTGTCTCTCCCTGCATTGGGTATGACGGATAGCCCGCCATACCTGACGTTGCTTTTCTTTTCGGCACTACCTGCGCTGTGCATGGTCTCACCAGGATTGGCGTGGAGGCAATTCGATCGATTTCGAAACGAGGCCGCCATCCTGTTGATACTTGTCCCCATAACGCTGGCGGGGGTTCTGGCCTATTTTCTCTTTCTCGGTTAGTGTGACCCCATGCTCAGTGACACCTTTCCACCTGCCGCACGGATGCGCCTCGCCAAGCGCGAACTGCTGATCCTCTGCGCGCGCATCGGCTACAATCCGTAAATCCGCTCCCCGCGCGCGTGAGCCCGCGCGCCTTTCCGCATATTTTTCATTCGGAACTTCGGAGCAGATTTTCCATGTCTCAGACCGCCATGATTTCAAACCAGACCAAACGCTGGCAGGAGATGGACGCCGCCCATCACCTCCACCCCTTCACCACGCATAAAGAACTCGCCGCCACGGGCGCGCGCGTCATCACCCGTGCGGAAGGCGTCTATCTCTATGACTCGGAAGGCAAGCGCATCATCGACGGCATGGCAGGCCTCTGGTGCGTGCAGGTCGGTTATGGCCGCGAGGAACTGGCGCAGGCGGGCTACAAGGCGCTGAAGGAGCTTTCCTACTACAACAGCTTCTTCCAGACGACGAACCCCTATGCGGCGGAACTCTCGCAAAAGCTCGCGGAAGTCTGTCCGAAAGGCATCGACCGCTTCTTCTTCGCCAATTCCGGCTCGGAAGGAAATGACAGCGCGGTCAAGACGATCCGCTATTTCTGGAACCTTCAGGGCAAGCCGAACAAGAAACTCTTCATCGCGCGCAAGAAGGCCTATCACGGCGTGACTATGGCCTCTGCGTCCCTTTCAGGCCTCACCCATATGCACCCGCAGGCGGACCTGCCGCTGCCGGGCTTCCATCATGTCGATTGCCCGGACTGGTATGCCGATGGCGGCGACATGACGCCGGAAGAATATGGCCAGAAAGCCGCCGCAAGCCTTGAGGCGAAGATCCGCGAACTCGGGGCTGAAAACGTGGCGGCCTTTGTCGCCGAGCCGGTGCAGGGTGCGGGCGGCCTCATCATTCCGCCCAAGGGCTACTGGCAGGAAATCCAGCGCATCTGCCGCGAATATGACGTGCTGCTCCATGTGGACGAAGTGATCTGTGGTTTCGGCCGCACAGGCCAGTGGTTCGGTTCCGACACATTCGGCATCGAGCCTGACATGATCAACATGGCAAAGGGCCTGTCCTCCGGCTATCAGCCCATCGCCGCGCTCGGCTTGGGCAAGCGTGTGGGTGATGTGATTTTCAATTCCGACGAGGAATGGTCTCACGGCTTCACCTATTCGGGCCATCCGGTTGCCTCCGCCGTGGCGCTCGCCAATCTGGAGCTGATGCAGAAGGAAAAGCTTGTCGAAAAGGCAGGCGGCGAGACGGGCGCCTATTTCCAGAAGAAGCTCGCCGAACTCGGCGATCACCCGCTTGTCGGCGAAACTCGGGGCGTCGGCCTTCTGGGCGCCATCGAACTCGTGAAGGACCGCAAGACGCGGGAGAAATTCCCCAATGTCGGCACCACGGGCACCCATTGCCGGAATCACTGCTTTGCCAATGGCCTCGTCATGCGCGCCATCGGCGACACAATGGTGCTGAGCCCGCCCCTCACCATCACAAAGGACGAGATCGACGAGCTGTTCGGCCTCGCGCGGCGCTGCATTGACCTGACCGCGAAGGATCTGGGCGTCATCTGAGCCTCTGCGTCGGTTTGACGCGGGGAGCCACGCAAAAGCGCGACGGCTAATTTCTTGAAAACAATAGACTTTCCGCCCGGCCTCTCGCCGGGCGGATTGCTTTCATCTTTATGAAGGCGGGATATTGAAGCCGCGCGCGGCGAAACCTATCTACTCAATCATGAGGGCCGAGCATTAAGCCGCCCGGGTGACCTGCCCCCCGCTCACCCGATGCGGTGCTTGTAGCCCCCTTTGGCACCGGTCTTCCCCTCCCGGTGCCCTAGCGCTGATTGCGCGGTTGCGCCTCGCCTCCCCCCGGGCGGGGCGCAACTTTTTTGAGGTCCCTTTGGACCTTGCCGCCCGAAGCGACTAATCTCCCGTTTCCTTTCACGGTTTCCGAATCCATGTCCCGATTTTTCGACGATTCCGGCAGCGATGCCCCCATCGCCATATCCGACGCCGAGCTTGATGCGCTTGAGGCGGAAATCCCGATTCTGGCGGGCATCCGCCGTTTCGGCGAGGAAGCGGTGAACATGCCGTGGTTCTCGCGGCTGGGCCGCCCGCTCGATGCGGAGACCCGCGCTCTCGCCCGCTCCTGGCTTGATGGTCTGGGCTTCCCCGATGCAGAACCCGCGCGGCTGCGCGACTGGTCGGAAGCCGCCGACGCCGCCATGACGCTCGACATCGACCCCGCCCATTGGGAAGCCGAAGAAAGCCTGCGCGCCGGCCTCACCAGCGAGGCGCTCGAAATACTGAGCGAAGACGCACTCACCATCGCCATGACGCATGTCTCGGCCCTGCTGGGAGAACGCGTGCGGAGCGCGCTGGCGGAGGCAGCCGATTTCTGGGAAGTGGATGACGAGGAATTGCTGAACGCTGCTGCGGGTGCTGCCCTTCACGCCGCGCATGGCGCCGCGCTCTCCCTCATTGCGGATGCCCCTTCCGATCACCCCTTCCGCCGCAAATTCGCGCTCTTTGCGCGGGGCCGCTGGCCCATCGGCATAGCGGGTCTCACCCTCAATCTTTTCTGACCGGCCCTGTGCCGCGCGCCTGCAACAACGGACGATGATGTGACTCTCAAGATTGCGACCTGGAATATCAATTCTGTTCGCCTACGGATTAATCTCGTTGAACGCCTGATCGCGGAAGAACAGCCTGATGTGCTTTGCCTTCAGGAAATCAAATGCGTGAACGATGCCTTCCCCATGAAGGCAGTCAGGCAGGCGGGCTATGAGCATGTCGCCGTGCATGGCCAGAAGGGTTATCACGGCGTTGCCACACTGAGCCGCATTCCCTTCAAGAAGATCGAGAGCCGCGACTTCTGCGAGGTTGGCGATTGCCGCCATCTCGCAACCGATCTCGATGTGCCGGGCGGCCTGCGCATACACAATTTCTATGTGCCCGCAGGCGGCGATGAGCCGGACCCGAAGATCAATCCGAAATTCGCGCACAAGCTCGACTTCGTGCGCGAGATGACGGACATCTTCAGCAAGACGCGCAACAAATCATCGAACCGCATGGTGCTTGTCGGCGATCTCAACATCGCGCCGCTCGAACATGATGTCTGGTCGCACAAGCAATTGCTCAAGGTCGTCAGCCACACGCCGGTCGAGGTGGACCTGATGAACGAGCTTTATGCCTCGCATGACTGGGTGGATGTGATGCGCCAGTTTGTGCCCGCCACAGAGAAGCTTTATTCGTGGTGGAGCTACCGCGCGAAGGATTGGGAAGCAGCAGACCGGGGCCGCCGCCTCGACCATATCTGGGTCACACCGGCGCTGCGGGATGCAGCCGTTTCGATGCATGTGCGCAAGGATGCAAGGGGGTGGGAGCGGGCGTCGGATCATGCGCCTGTAATCACGGCGCTGAGACTTTAAGCTGGGGGGGCCAGCTGTTTCGGGGGTGAAACGCCTCGCCTCCGCCCGCTCCTGGGGTTCCTACCTTGGGGCGTCTTTCCGGGCAACTTTGGGGGGAACCCGGGGAGCCTCTCGTTAGGGTAGATACCCCATATTAGGGTATTGACCCTATGAACGCAAGAGCGCAGGTTCCGTATGGCAGCCTGCAAGACACCGCATTGCCGCTACGGCAGGATGGGGAAAAGAGAAAAAAGATTCGGGGATGGCACCAAAAACCAAAGACAGGATTCTCGCCGCGAGCCTGCGGCTCTTCAACGAGAACGGCTATGACGCCGTAACGACGGCGCGCATCGCAGAGACGGTGAGCATCTCGGAAGGCAATCTCTGGTACCACTTTCGCAGCAAGCGCGACCTCGTCCGCGCCCATCAGCTTGCCCTGTTCGAACAGATCGACAAGCGGCTCGCCATCTCCTCCACGCCTGAAACCGTGATGGAGAATTACACGACCTTCATCCGCTCGATCTTCGAGGAAGTCTGGACCTATCAGTATCTCTATCGCGACCAGGCGGAGTATGGCCGCTCCTCACCGGAGCTCGAAGGGCGCGTCCAGGCGGTCTATAAATCCACGACCACCATGTTTATCCGCTTCTTTCGCCACATGATCGAGGCCGGACATCTGAATATTCCGGACGAGCAGCTTCCCGCACTTGCGGACAATGCCTGGGTTGTCATCCGCTACTGGCCGAGCTTCCTGCGCGAGACGCGCCATGTGGTGAAGCTCGACAAGGCCACGCTCAATGCCGGTATCCGCCATCACTTTGCATTGTTCGATACGCATCTGACGGAAGATGCGCGGCGCTTCTTCGAAAAGAACGCTTACGCCTGAGCGGCAGGCTCTTTCTTTTTCAGCGTCACGAAAGTGGCCGTGGAACTGCCTGTCGCAAGCAGCTTGCCGCTTTCATCCGTCAGCTCACCTTCGATGAAACCGACCGACTTGCCGCGCTTGATGACGCGGCCCGTGCCGATGATGCGGCCGGGGCGTGCGGCGTTGAGCATCGATACTTTCAGTTCAAGCGTCGGCGAGATCTGACCCCATTCAAGATCAAGCCCAACGGCAAGGCTCATCACATCATCGAGCATCGCCGCCACCATGCCGCCCTGAATGCCGCCCCACATATTGCAAAGCGCGTCGCTTGCATTGAAAGCAACCTTCACGGTGCGGGCTTCTTTGTCCGCTTCCAGAATCTCAAGCCCGAGATAGCGGCTTGCAGGCGCCATGCGCTTGAAAACCGCCTGAATGTTCGGCGGCCAGTCTGCATTGGCCTTTTTCTCTTCCGCCTGCGCTTCGCTCATTTCTCCGCCTGCCCTTTTCTTGTTCTCGCCCCGAGCCTCTCCCGCAACCGGGCGAGATCGCTGCCAATCGCTTCCAGCCGGTGCGCAAGGCGCGCGGCAACCGGCTCCGCCATTTCGGGAAACTCGCCAAGCAGCCGCTGGAACATGTCCCGGCCGATCCGCAGCACCTGCAACCCCGTCACGGCGCGCACGGTGCTGCGCCGCTGTCCCGGATCGAAGAGAGCCGTTTCGCCGATGAGCTCGCCCCTGTCAAGCCGGTAGGCCTGCGGCTCCCCCGCCTCGTCATGGGAAAGCATGACAGCCTCTCCCGCAAGAATGAGATAGGCGCAATCGGCCTCCTCCCCTTCCGAGAACAACGTTGCGCCCGGCGCATAATCCCGTCTCTCGCAGGTAAACGCCACGACCTCGAGACGCACGGGATCAAGCCCGGCAAAGAGATCGAGCTGCTGCAACAGGGCGACGGCGGGTTCAAGGCTCATGGCACAAAGCATAGCGAAGGCGGCTTCGCCTGTCGCGGCCATCTGATATTTGCGCCACCGGGAGCCTGCCTTTAAGAAGGATCACGCGCTCCTGAAGCGAAACGGCAGGAAACCTGAGAATGAGCGAAGCGACATCCGGCATCGCCTGGGATCACCCCGACCCCTTCATCTACAAGACGGTGGTGGAGAAGCAGCATATTGACGACTTTCAGCACACGAACAATGTCGTCTATCTGACATGGATGGCCAAGACCGCCTGGGAACATTCAAAGGCGCTCGGCCTCGACTTTGCTGCCTATGCCAAGATCAATCGCGGCATGGTGGTGCGTCGTCACGAGCTTGAATATCTGGCCGCAAGCCGAGAGGGCGAGCCTGTCTGGATCGGCACATGGATTACGGGGAATGACGGTCGCATCCGCCTGCGCCGTCGCTTCCAGATGGTGAACCCGCAAACGGGCGAGACCTTGCTGCGGGGCTTGAGCGATTTCGTCTGCATCAACATTGAAACAGGCCGCGCCACGCGGATGCCGCCCGAATTTGTGAGCACCTACAGGCTCACTGCCCATGTGCCGGGTGATGCCTGACCCGCTGATGCGGCGAAAGGTCCGATTGGTTTCCCCTCTCCGAAGAGGCACATGAGGCCCATAGCTTCAGGCCTTGAGAGGAAGACCATGGACCGCATCGACGGCGCAACGCTTTTTGTCATCAATCTTCTGCTGTTGCTCGCCATCGCCACTTTCATCTGGGGCGCAAGCGCGCTTCTCGTGGCCGCCCTGATCGGCACGCCGATCGTGCTTGGCTGCATCGTCATGCTTTCGCTTACCGCGAAAGCCTGAGCCTTACGGCACCAGCTTGTAGCCGCCGCTTTCAGTGACGAGGATCTGCGCATCAGGCGGGTTCTTCTCGATCTTCCGCCGCAGACGATAGATATGCGTTTCAAGCGTATGCGTCGTCACGCCTGAATTGTATCCCCACACTTCCGCCAGAAGCACATCGCGTGGCATCGTCTTGCCGCCCGCGCGATAGAGGAACTTCAGGATCGCCGTTTCCTTTTCCGTGAGGCGGATTTTCTTTTCATTCGCATCCACAAGCAGTTTCACGCTTGGCCGGAACGTATAAGGCCCGATGCTGAAGACAGCATCTTCGCTTTGCTCATGGCTGCGCAGATGTGCCCGCATGCGCGCAAGCAACACGCCGAAACGGAAGGGCTTCGTCACATAATCATTCGCGCCCGCATCAAGCCCGAGGATCGTATCGGCATCCGTATCCACACCTGTCAACATGACAATCGGCACGGTGACACCGCCCTCGCGCATCAGCCGGCAGGCTTCGCGCCCGTCCATATCCGGCAGGCCGACATCAAGCAGCACCAGATCAACATGATGGGTCTTTGCATGCTCGATCCCCGCTTGCGCCGTTGCGACGGCCGTGCAGGTGAACTCGCCATCAAGCTCAAGCTGCTCCGCGAGTGAATCGCGCAGCACGTCGTCATCATCGACAAGCAGGATTTTCTTCGTTCCGCCCATGATACTCAAAGCACATATCCAAGCCGTTCAGCATGGGGCGCGAGAACCGGCAGCACAGGCTTCATCTGCTCTTCATAGCGCCGCCAGCGTTCTGTTGCCTTTGAATAGATCGGCTGCGTCACCTGCGAATAGGAAGGCGTGCGGATCGTGCCGCGTTGCAGCGCATGTGCCGACGGATCGCTCACCGCCTCATGCCAGTCAAGCCCGAGGAACTGAAGCACCGGCTCGATTTCGGCGCGAAGATCGGCCACCAGATTCTCATAGCGCACTTCCTGCACATTGAGCGGCAGCACATCTCGGTAAGTCTGCCAGAGCGAGAAAACGCGATCATAGAAAACCGCAGAGCCCTTCAGCGTGAGGAAATTCACCATGCCGCCATTCGGCACGAAATCCTGCATGAAGCAGGAAAGCACACAGTCGGCCGGGTGGCGAAGCGCGAGAATGATCTTCGCTTCCGGGAAAACCCGCGCAATCAGACCCGCATGAACCATATCGAGCGGCATCTTGTTGACGACCGTCTTGCCCTCAAGGTCTGCGCCCGCATTGCGCAGCTCGCTCCAGTAAATCGCACGCAGGCGAAGCCGCTCCGCTTCATCGAGCCGCATGAGAGAACGCGGGTAATCGGGTGACGCCTTTCTCACCGCATTGAGAAGCGGCAATTCTTCCAGCACCTGCGCCTTTGGATGAGCGTCAAGGATCTGGTCGAGCAGCGTCGTGCCGGAACGCGGAAAGCCGACAAGGAATACCGGCACATTTGCGTGGCCCGGCTCCTTCTCCAGCGGCGGAAGCGCGCTCATCCGCGCGATATTCTTCCGTGTAAAGAGCTTGTGCAGTTCCTCCACATTATTGAGAAAGGCTTCGCGGTCGAGATTCTTCAATTCCGGCAGGGCGCTTGTGCGGTCATTCATTTTGGTGAAATTGACGAAAGCCGCTTTCGTGTCACCCAGTTCCTCATAGACCTGCGCAAGCTCGGAATAGAGAAGCCGCGCATCGGCATGGGAAAGCGTGTCCTTCACCGCTTCCTCGAGCCGCGCCGCAAGTTCTTTCAGTAGAGCGGGGTTGTTCTTGTCCTTGCGCCGCTGCGCGATGGACCAGGTGCGAAGCGCGCCTGCATTTTTCGGATGGGCGACAAGCACCTCATTTGCAATCTCGATCGCCCTGTCGAGATCACCAAGCCGCTCATAGGTCGTCGCAAGGATTGCCTTCACCTGTGGCGGCGGATTGGAAACGCGCTCCAGCGCCTGCTCACAAAAAGCCGCCGCCTCGCGGAAAAGCCCGGCATCGCTCGCCGCATAGGCCGCCCGCATATATGGCCCCGCCTGATCGGGAAGCAGCTCGATCAGCCGCTTGAACTGTTCAATCGCCTCTGTCGGGCGCGCCGTATCCTTGTAGAGCTGGCCGCGATTGAGAAAGATATCCGGGTACTCCGGGTTGATCGCTTCCGCGCGCAGATAGGCGCTCAGCGCCTCATCCGTCTTGCCCTGATCGCGCTGCGCATTGCCGAGATTAACCCAGACATTCGCATGGCGCGGCATGAGCGCGGCCGCCGCCGCGATGAACTTCTCCGCCTTGTCCGCATCGCCCTTGCCGAGCGCCACCAGCCCGATCAGATGCATCGCATCGGGGTTCTGCGGCTCAACCT
>Ga0207868_1001016_pt1 | contig 22989 bp, 22 predicted proteins | sample Passage237B_FD_187370 | JGI IMG/M metagenome (GOLD analysis project Ga0207868, IMG submission 187370) | Cellulose adapted compost microbial communities from Newby Island Compost Facility, Milpitas, CA, USA - Passage2 37B (SPAdes) (version 3) ... | reverse complement strand
GCTCGAGGAGACCTTCGCGCCGATCCTCTACGTGATGAAGTACGACGATTTCGACGCGGCGATCGCCGAGCACAACGCGGTGGCTGCGGGCCTGTCGTCGTCAATCTTCACCCGCGACATCCGCGAGGCGGAGCGCTTCGTTTCGGCCGAAGGCTCCGACTGCGGCATCGCCAACGTCAACATCGGCACGTCGGGTGCCGAAATCGGCGGGGCGTTCGGCGGCGAGAAGGAGACCGGCGGAGGCCGCGAGAGCGGCTCCGATGCCTGGAAAGCCTACATGCGGCGCGCCACCAACACGGTGAACTATTCGACCGAGCTGCCGCTGGCGCAGGGCGTTTCCTTCGACATCGAATAGGACGCTCTTGCCGAACGGCGGCCGCAGGCCTGAAAATTGACGCAAGGAGCCGGAGACTGCACCGCATGAGGGGAGCGAGGCTCGCGTGGGGAGTAGTGTGTCCGAAAGTCGGGATGAGAGGGCGGAGGGGCGACCGCGATACTCATCTGTTGCAGCGTGCGGGGTGGCTCTCCTGCTCGCCGGCCTGCTCCTTGCGGGCTGCGGAAGCGACGCGACGCGCTTCGCGCGCATAGCCGAGCAAGTCGCCGCCGCGCCGGCTTCCGGCAGTGCGATGCGCGCCTATCAGGGCGGGCTCGCCGCGCTGATCGCCCGCGACGGGCACGACAGGCTCGTCAAGGCAAACGGCCTCAGCCCGAGCCGCAAGGCCGCGGACCTTTCGACCAGAATTCGCGAGGCGGACCGCACGCTCGCAAAGCTCGCGAAGCCGACTGCCGGCGCCGGGTTGCCACGGCTGGCAGCGCCCGCTGACCGTAGCCTCTCGTTCGACGACGAATGGCGAACCGCTCGCGCGACGCTCTACCTGGCGCCGGCCGGTCCCTCGAGCGGGACGCATCCGTTCGCGTTTTCGGGGCTGCAGGCGCTGCGCACCGAGATCAAGGTCGTTTCGGTCGGCGACCGGCCCTACCGCCTGCGCGCCACCTGCGACGGTCCGATCTCCGTGGACGGCACGACGGGGCTTGCGACCTACGCGGCAGGGCAGACCTTCCTGATCATCAACGACGCACCCGGACCCGGCGCGAAGCCGGTCCTGCTCCTGCCGCGGGAAGGACTTACCCGCTGCACGGCCGAGGCCACCTTCGCCGACGGCCGCCGCCGCTTCGAAATCGTGCGCGAAGAGGCCGCCTATCCCCGGCTCGCCACGCTCGACACCCGCTTTGACGTGTGCGCACTGCCCGACCCCGACGATCTCGATCCGCTGCGCAGGACCTTCTATGCGAGCCGGTGGCTGTCGGAGACCTGCCCGTTCATGCCAGGCAGGATCGACATCCTGGCCGACAAGGAGGACGGCTTCGAGGCCAAGGTGGCAGCGCTCCTCGGACAGCCGCTGCCGCCCGGATTCATCGAGGAAGGCAATCCGGAGGCGCCGATAGACTTCTCGAAGGCGCCGCGCCTGTCGCTGATCTACGTCTCCTATCTCGACATCAAGGCGGACTTTTCCGGCCGCGTGATCAACCGCCTGCTGCGTCATCACGCGTCGCGCGGCACGCCGATCCGGATCATGGCTTCCGAAATCCTGACGCACGGCAAGGATCGCGCACAGCTGGAGGCGCTGGCTTCCGACCATCTCAACGTCGCGCTGAAATCGTTCCGCTGGCAGGCGCCGCAAGGCGACCAGCCGGGTGCTGCGCTGTCGGAACTGCACAAGGTGCATCACGTCAAGATGCTGGCGGCGCTGTCGCCGGATGCCGGTCGGTCCGTCGCGATCATAGGCGGCCGCAACATCCACGACGGCTTCCTGTTTCCCGAGCCGGTGGACCTATCGGCTTTCCCCAAGTTGCAGCAGTACGAGGGCAAGCGCGGGCTGACGCTGAACTACTATTCCAACTGGAGCGACATCGACATCGCGCTGCACGACGACGACGTGGTCACGATGCTGGCCGCGCATCTGTCGACGCTGTGGCATGATGATGCCGAGACCTTCGTGTTGCGGCCGTTCTCCGTTCCCGCAAGCGGCGGCAAGCCGGCCTCGGGCCCGCTGGCGCGCCATTTCATCTCGGTGCCTTATGCAGACGGGAGGGCGCTCGAGACCTACTATGTCGAGCTGATCGACGCGGCGCGCCAGTCGATCGAGGTCATCAACCCCTACCTGAACCTCACGCCCGCCATCGAGGCGGCGATCCGGCGCGCGCTCGCTCGCGGCGTCGAGATCACCATCATCGGCCGCATCGACATGGACGGCGACCTTGGCGGCGCGGCTCTGACGGCGCTCAACAGCCGGTTCGTCGCCGACCACGCCGACCAGATCGCAATCTACGACTATCTGGACGAAATCTTCCTGCTGCACGGCAAGGTCCTGATGATCGACGGCAAGCTGACCTCCGTGTCGTCGGTCAATCTCAACAACCGCAGCTTCATCCATGACAGTGAGAACGGGGTGACGGTTCTGGACCCCGCCTTCTACCGTCGCATGAAGACCGTTTTCGAGGAGTACCGGCGCGCCTCGAAGCGCCTCACGACGGCGGAGGTGTCGCTGTTCTGGAACCTGATCTTCAAGATCCGGCTGGTACGCGAGGCATTGTAGCAGCCGCATGCCATTCAGGCGGCTGCCTGCTCCTCGACGGCAGCGACCAACGATTCCGGATCGAGCGGCTTGGGCAGGAAGCCGTTGGCGCCGTGGGTGAGGACCGACTGACGTGTCGACTCCTGGCCATCCGCCGACAACACCAGCACCGGTATCGGCGGCAGCCCGCGTTCCAGCTCGTGACGGCGGATTTGCGCGATCGCCTCCAGGCCGTCCATCACCGGCATGTGCAGGTCCATCAGAACGACGTCGTAGCGACGTGCCGGCGCCGTCAGCACGTCGACGGCAGCCTTGCCGTTGCCGACCACCTCGACGACGTGGCCGGCCCTGGAAAGCGCCGCACGCGCCAGCACGGCGTTGATGTCGTTGTCCTCGGCTATCAGCACTGACAGCGGCGCCTCGCTGGAGCGTCGCGCCTGCAGGCCCAGGTGGCCGCTGCGCGCCGGCTCCCTGCCCAGACCGTTCTTGTTGGCGATCAGGATCTTCAGCAGCGTCTCGCCGCGAGTGGGCCGCGGCAGGAAATTCGCATAACCGGCGGCGCGAAGCTTGGGCAGACGGCTGCGCTCCGACGGCGCGAGCATGATGATCGCCGTGCCGCCGTTGACGCCTCCGGAGCGCAGCGACTTGAGCAGCGATCCACCCGCCGTCTCCAGCGCAGCGTCGACGATGATGGCATCAAAGCCGCTGTCTCCTGCCAGGGAAGCTGCCTCCTCGGCCGTTGCGGCGACATCGGCGGTTCCGCCCGTGGCGCGTATCGTGCGCGCGATGGCCTCGGCCTCCATCGCATTGAGCGACAGCACCAGAACGTTCATCCCTTGCAGGAGGCTGGTCGAGACCGCCGGCGCGGTGGTCGACAAGGGTATCGCGACGGTGAAAGTGCTGCCCTTGCCGGGCTGACTGTCGACCGTGATCGAGCCCTTCATCGTCTCGACGATGCGCCTCGAGATGGCCAGTCCCAGCCCGGCACCGCCGTGGCGGCGGGTGCGACCGCGTTCGGCCTGCTCGAACTCACGGAAAATCCGCTCGATGTCTGCCTTCTCGAGCCCCGGCCCGGTGTCGTGGACGGCAATCGTCAGTTGTGGGCCCCCGCGGTCCCGCGTGAGCCCGACTTCGACAAGCACGCCGCCAACCTCGGTGAACTTGATGGCGTTGCCGATCAGGTTGAGAAGCACCTGGCGCAGACGTCCCGGGTCGAGAACCGCCTTTTCCGGAACCTCAGGCGCGATGTGGCAGCCGAGTCCGATATTGCGGGAGTACGCACGGGCCGACATCAGCTCGATCGTGTGCTCGATCAGCTCGCGGAGCGATGTCTCCTGCGGCTCGAGTTCGAACTTTCCCGCCTCGATCTTCGAAAAGTCGAGGAGGTCCTCGATCAGCGCAAGCAGCGCGCCGGCAGAGGTAGACACGGCGCCAACATAAGTTCGCTGCTCGGCCGTCAGCTCGGTGCCTGCCAGCAGCTTGGCCATGCCGATGATGCCATTCATCGGCGTGCGGATTTCGTGGCTGACGGTGGCCAGGAAACGCGATTTGGCCTTGCTGGCGTTTTCCGCGCGCTCGCGCGCTCCGACCAACGCCAGCTCGGCGCGCTTGCGGCCGGTGATGTCGCGGGCGATCGCGCTGTGCGAGATCGCCCCGGTGGCATCGTCCCGGACCGACTGCTCGATCCAGGAATACCAGCGCGTGCCGTTGCGTGTCCGGATCGCGACGTCGGTCGAACTCAGGCACTCGCCTTCGGCGAAGGCGGCGTCCGGCACGATGCCGATGTCGATGCCCAGTTCCGCCAGCGTGCGACCGACGATCTCGTCCGGCGACCTGTCCAGCAGCTTGGCAAGCACGCCGTTGGCACTGACGATGCGTCCTTCTCGATCGCGGTGGACGACGATGTCGCCGAGCGCATCGATGAGGCTGCGGAACCGCTCCTCGTTCTCCCGCAGCTCCCACATCCTGTCTGAGAGCAACTCCGCCTGATGGGTTGCCTCGAGAAATGCCTCCTTGCGGCGGCCGGCGGCCAGCCGCTCCCTGCGGCGGACGATGATCGAGGCAAAGATCGCCATGGCGCCGGTCAGCGCGAGCGGCATCACGATGTAGGGCGAGACGCCGGCGGCGGCGCCGAACGCAGCCGACAGAAGCAGTACGACGGAAATCGTTGCATCCAGCGCGAAATGCAGGCGCCGAAAGCGGGTCTCATCCTCGTAGCGGAGCTTCAGGACTTCGGGTTCTGCGGCGCGCACGTGCGCTTGCGGCGCGCCAAGGCGCGCCGTCTCGTCAGCGGCGAGCATCATCCGTTCCGCAGTCATGGGCGGAAGCCTAGCGCCCCGGCATTAGGGAAGGCTTTGGCTGACCACTCAAATTTTAGCAGTCGGCCAGGCGCGGGAAAGCATGCGCAAGTCCGTCCGCCGGACGGACCGCTACATTTCGACGACGATGCGGCCGCGAATCTTGCCTTCGACGATGTCGCGAGCGGCATCCATCACCCCCGAGAAGGGGATCATCGTGGTCAGCGCTGCAAGTTTCTGCTGGTCGAGGTCGGTCACGATGCGCCGCCAGGCTTCCAGCCGCAGCGGCTTCGGCGCCATCACCGAATCGATGCCCAGCAGCGAAACGCCGCGCAGGATGAATGGTGCCACCGACGCCGGCAGGTCCATGCCCTGCGCCAGGCCGCAGGCGGCAACCGCGCCGCCATAAGAGGTCTGCGCCAGCACGTTGGCGAGGGTGTGGCTGCCGACCGCGTCGACGCCGCCGGCCCAACGCTCCTTGCCGAGCGGGCGGCCGGGCGCGGACAACTCGTTGCGGTCGATGATCTCGGAAGCGCCAAGGCCCTTGAGATAGTCAGCCTCCGATGTGCGGCCGGTGGAGGCGATGACGTGGTAACCGAGCTTGGACAGCACCGCGACAGCCACCGAGCCGACACCGCCGGCCGCACCGGTGACGACGACCGGGCCGCGCTCGGGCGTAATCCCGTGCCGCTCCAGCGCCATCACGCACAGCATCGCGGTGTAGCCGGCCGTACCCACCGCCATCGCCTCGGCAGGGGTGAGTTCGCGCGGAAGCGGGACCAGCCAGTCGCCGTTGACGCGCGCCCGCCCTGCGAAAGCGCCGTAGTGGGTTTCGCCGACACCCCAGCCATTGAGGATGACGCGGTCACCCTTCTTCCAGTCGGGATGCTCCGACGACAGCACGGTGCCGGAAAGGTCGATTCCGGGAATCATCGGGAAGCGGCGCACGACCGGCGACTTGCCGGTGATCGCGAGGCCGTCCTTGTAATTGACCGTGGTGGCCTCGACGGCAACGGTGACGTTGCCTTCCATCAGATCGGCCTCGGTCATGTCGACCTCGGCGACGGACTGGCTCTTGTCCTCGTTGCGGGTGATCAGGATCGCCTTGAAAGTGTCGGGCATGTCGCTCCCTGCATGTGGTCGGTGGGTTGGTTCGGGGCGAACTTGGGACGGCGGCCCGGCCAGGTCAACGGCGCATTTCTACGCATTCGGTTCCGAGCGCGCCCTGCGCCAGTCGACCACCTCCTGCAGGATAACCAGGCCGGCGCCGATCGTGATGCAGGCATCGGCGAAATTGAAGACGGCAAAAGACCAGTTCGGCGTGTGGAAGAGCACGTAATCAACGACGTGTCCCCATGCCAGGCGGTCGATCAGGTTGCCCACGGCTCCGGCGAGAATCAGCGCGAATCCGGCGCGCGCGAACACCTGCCGTGGCTCCGAGCGCCAGGCGAGCCAGCCGATGAAGGCCGACACAGCCAACACGACGGCAACGAGTTGCCAGATCGGAGCGCCAGAGAGCCAGGAAAACGAGATTCCGGTGTTGTGGGTGCGAAACAGCGCCAGGAAGGGCATCAGGTCGATCCGCTCATAGAGCGCCATGTTCGCCTCGACGAGGTATTTCAGCGCCTGATCGATGAGGACGGCGGCAAGCCCGAGCCCGCCGTAGATCGCCAGCGCGCGCATCAGCCGACCGCCTCGGGAAGCGCGTTGCGGCGGATCTCGTAAAGCATCACGCCCGTCGCGACGGCGAGGTTGAGCGAATCGGCCCGGCCCGCCTGCGGGATGCGCACCAGCTTGTCGCAGGCTGCCGCCAGCGCATCGGGCAGGCCCTGCTGCTCGTTGCCCATCAGGAGGAGCACCGGACTCTCCCCATAGTCCACGCGGCGATAGTCGACCGCTCCCTTCAAATGCGTGCCGACGACCAGCCCCGGGAAATCGGCGCGCCAGGCGAGGAACGCCTCCACGCTCGCCTTTGCCAGCGGCACGGCAAACACCGAGCCCATGGTGGCGCGCACCGCCTCGACCGAGAACGGGTCGGTGGTCTCCCCCACCAGGATGACGCCGGCCGCGCCGACTGCGTCGGCCGTGCGGATCACCGTGCCGAGATTGCCGGGATCGCGCACCCGATCGAGCGCCACCCAGACATCACCCACCTTCGGACGGATCGCCGAGAGCGGCAGGTAGCGCTGCTCGAACACGCCGACGACCATCTGTGGATTGTCGCGGCGCGTGATGGCGGAAAGCACCTTCTCGCTCGCCTCGAGCACCAGCCCGCCCGCCGCGACCGTGCGCGCCGCCACCCTCTGCACCGCAGGATTGTCCTTCGCGTTCCTGGCGAACACGAGCGTGCGGATCGTCCAGCCGGAATCGAGCGCATCGATGACCAGCTTCAGGCCCTCGGCCATGAAAGCGCGCTGCTGGTCGCGGAATTTCTTCAGCGTCAGCGCGCGGATATCCTTTACCAGGGGGTTGCCGAGGCTGGTGACTTCCTTGACGCGGCCGGGAGCACGAGCTTGGGTCATTTCGCCACCCAGCGCGAAAACAGCGAGGTCGAGAGCTTCCGCCCCGCCGACTTCTCCACGATCACCAACTCGCCCGACTCCACGCGGCCGCCCATGCCGGCAAACGTATCGCGCATCAGGGCGTGCGTTGCGAAGAACGAGGCGCGGATCGAATAGGCCGTGAGCACGACGGCAAGCGGCCTCGGTGTCAGTATCGCGCGGCAGGTGTCGGCCAGCGCCGGCAGGTCCTCGAAGAGCTGCCACACCTCGCCCCTGGGCCCGCGGCCATAGGCCGGCGGGTCGAGCAGGACGATATCGTAGCGGTTGCCGCGGCGCTCCTCGCGCTCCGCAAACTTCACCGCGTCCTCCACGATCCAGCGGATCGGCCTGTCGGAAAGCCGCGCGACCTGCTGGTTCTCGCGGGCCCAGCCGACTGCCTTTTTCGAGGCGTCGACATGGGTGACCTCCGCGCCCGCGCGGGCTGCGACGAGGGAGGCAAGCCCCGTATAGCCGAACAGGTTGAGCACCTTCACCGGCCGGCCCGCACCGCAGATCAGCGCCTCCATGTGCGCCCAGTGCGAGGCCTGCTCGGGAAACACGCCGACATGCCGGAACGAGGTGAAACGGCCGAGATAGTCGATGCCGTCGTGGCGCATCGGCCAGGTTTCGCCGAGAGCCGCCTTTGGAAAGCGCCAACGGCCGAGCCCCTCCTCGTCCGTGTCGCCGGTGAAGATTGCGTCGGCCGCCGTCCATTCGCGTTCCGGAAGCGCCGGCTGCCATATCGCCTGGCCTTCGGGACGCACGATACGGTACGGCCCATACTGCTCCAGCTTTCGGCCCGCGCCGGAATCGAGCAGCGCGTAGTCGCCACCAGGCGCGACCTCGAGGATGACGGGCACCCGCTCGTCAGGCAGCGAGCCTGCCCGGCGCACAAGCGGGCGCCTGGACCCGGCGACGGCCGAAGCGTTCGGCTGCGGAGCGCGCGGCTCGGCACTGCGGGCTTCCGGCTCCTGCCGGGCGCGGTCTTCACGGCGTCTGTCGCGCTTCTGCCTCAATGGTTTCTCCGCCTTGCCGAAGAGCGGTCCGCTTCTGCCATACGCCCCCTGGCCGCGCAACAAACAGGCCGCGTTCGGCAGCGCACGCTGTCGGCCCTACGGAAAATGCGGCGCCGCAACGGAACCTGCGGCGGCTCCGCGCATTCGTCCTGCGCGGCGGATCATGTCGGATCCATAGAAGCAGGAGCTCGCGATGAATTGGAATCAGGTCGAAGGAAACTGGGAGCAGTTCAAGGGCAAGGTGCAGTCAAAGTGGGGCAAGCTCACGAATGACGACCTCGACGTCATCCGCGGCAATCGCAGGCAGCTCTCCGGCCGCATCCAGGAGCTCTACGGCAAGGCTCAAGAGGACGCAGAGGCCGAAATCGACGAGTGGCTGGAGCGGCACTGAAGACCGCGCAAGGCTCAGCCGGTGCCTGACAGGCACCGGCGAAGTGATGCGGCGAGGTTTGTCAGCAGCGTGAAATAGAGATCGGGACCGTTCTCGAGGTCCGCACCCAGCGGATCGAGCACGCCCGCCCGCGCCCCGGTTCCCTCGATCGTCACATTCACGATCTTCGGCGCGAACTGCGGCTCGGTGAAGACGCAGACCGCGCCGAGTTCCATGATCTTTTCCCTGATCTCGCCGATGCGCGCCGCGCCCGGCGGCGTGTCCGGACTGACGGTGACCGAACCTGCTGCGGTCAGGCCGAAGCGGCTTTCGAAATACTGGAAGGCGTCGTGATAGACGACGAAGGGGCGATCCCTGACGGGCGCCAGCTTCGCCGCGATTTCCTTCTCCAGCTCCTCCAGACGCACAGCCAGCGCCGCAGCGTCGGCGCGGTATCGATCCGCATTGTCCGGATCGAGCTTGGCGAGCGCCGCCGCGGCCGCGCCGACGATGGCGCGCGCATTCTGCGGATCGAGCCACAGATGGGGGTTGAACGGCCCATCGTGATCGTGGCCGTCGTGCTCGTTCCTGTGCTCGTGGTCGTGCTCATCTGCCTGGAAGGCGCCCCCTTCGCGGACCTGCAACAGCGTCACGCCCGGCGCCTCGTCGAGCCGAATGACCGTCGCGTCCGCCGCCAGCGTGCCGAGAGGCTCCTCAAGGAAGGTTTCGAGCGCCGGGCCGATCCAGATCACCAGCCTTGCATCCTGCAATGCCTGAGCATCGCTCGGCCGCAGCGCATAGCCGTGCGGCGACGCCCCGCCCTGCACGATCAGCACGGGTGCGCCGACGCCTTTCATCACCGCAGCCACGAGCGAATGAACCGGCTTGATCGAGGCGACGACGCCTTCCATGGCCTGCGCAGGTGCGGTGACGAGCAAGGCGGCTGCAGCCACCAGGCACGCGAACAACGATTTCATGATCTGCGTTCCCGAACGCTCTTGCGGAATGTAATGTTATTACGTATGACGTTATCGTATAACGTACGGCATCGGCGCGCGCAACCAGGAAGCCGCTTCCATGACTGTTCCCAGTCCAGTTCCCGAGACGCTCGTCCAGCTCACCAATGCCGGCGTGCGCGCGCCCGATCGCTGGCTCGTGCGCGGCGTGGAGCTGGCCGTCCATCGCGGCGAGATCGTGACGCTGATCGGCCCCAACGGTTCGGGCAAGAGCACTACGGCGAAGATGGTGACCGGGGTACGCCGCCCCGATGAAGGGCGTGTGCGCCGCCTGCCGGGGCTGGTGGTCGGCTACGTGCCGCAGAAGCTCGCCATCGACTGGACGCTGCCGCTCACCGTCGAGCGGCTGATGCGGCTGACTGGGCCGCAGCCGGCCGAGGCAATCAAGGCCGCCCTGGACGAAGTCGGCATCGCGCACCTGGCGCAAGCGCCGGTGCAGGCGCTGTCAGGCGGCGAGTTCCAGCGGGCGCTGCTTGCCCGCGCGATGATCCGCAAGCCGGACCTGCTCGTGCTCGACGAGCCGGTGCAGGGCGTCGACTTCACCGGGGAACTCGCGATGTACGAGCTGATTGGCGCGATCCGCGACCGCACCCGATGCGGAGTGCTGCTGATCTCGCACGACCTGCATGTGGTGATGGCGCGGACCGACACGGTGATCTGCCTCAACGGCCATGTCTGCTGTTCCGGCACGCCTGAATCGGTCACGCAGAGCCCGGAGTATCGGCGCCTTTTCGGTTCGCGCGGCGCCGAGATGCTGGCGATCTACCGCCACCACCACGACCACACGCACCTGCCCGACGGCAGCGTGCGGCACGCAGATGGCACGGTGACGCGCGACTGCCACCCCGGCGACGGCCATCACGACCATGCCAGGCATGCGCACGACCACACACAGGCGGAGACCGGTCACGATGTTTGACGACTTCTTCATGCGCGCGCTTGCCGCGGGCGTCGGCGTGGCGCTGGTGGCCGGCCCGCTGGGCTGCTTCATCGTGTGGCGGCGCATGGCCTATTTCGGTGACACCATGGCGCATTCGGCGCTGCTCGGCGTGGCGCTGGCGCTCTTGCTCGGCGCCAGCATCACCGCCGGCGTGTTCGTCATTGCCGCGCTGGTGTCGGTCGCGCTGCTGTTGCTCCAGCGACAGGGGGCGCTGTCCAGCGATGCGCTGCTCGGCATCCTGTCGCACTCGACGCTGGCGATCGGGCTGGTCATGCTCGCCTTCATGAGCTGGGTGCGCGTCGACCTGATGGCGTTCCTGTTCGGCGACATCCTGGCCGTTTCGAAGCTCGACGTTGCGCTCGTCTGGGTCGGCGGCGCGGTCGTGCTGGCGGTGATCGCCGCGCTGTGGCGGCCGCTGCTGGCCGCAACCGTCAGCACGGAGCTCGCCGAGGCGGAGGGCCTACGGCCAGAGCGTGCCCGCATCGCCTTCATGCTGCTGATGGCCGCCGTCATTGCCATCGCGATGAAGATCGTCGGCATCCTGCTGATCACTTCGCTGCTGATCGTGCCGGCGGCGACCGCACGGCGCCTTGCCACGACGCCGGAGCAGATGGCGGTACTCGCCGCGCTCGTCGGCGCGATTGCCGCGGTCGGCGGACTTTTCGGCTCGCTTGCCTGGGATACGCCGTCCGGTCCTTCGATCGTGGTCGCCGCGCTCATCCTGTTCCTGGCGAGCCTTCTGCCGTGGCGCGACATGCTTGCGCGCGACGGCGCCTCAAGGCAGGGTTCGATGCCATGAACGAGCGCACCGACCTCACCCGCAACCAGTCGCTGGTGCTCGATACGCTGAGCCGCGCAGACGGGCCGCTTTCGGCCTACACCATCCTCGACCGGCTGCGCGACGAAGGCTTCCGCGCGCCGCTGCAGGTCTACCGGGCACTCGACAAGCTCACCGGGCTCGGGCTCGTGCACCGGCTCGAAAGCCTCAACGCCTTCGTCGCCTGCGTGCAGCCGCATTGCCACGGCGGCGGCATGGTTGCCTTCGCGATCTGCGAACGCTGCGGGCAGGTCGACGAATTCGCCGACGAGGTGGTCGTCGAGCGCCTGTCCGGCTGGGCCGGCAAGCACGACTTCCACCCGCACAAGACCACGATCGAGCTTCGCGGCACCTGCGCCACCTGCAGTCACTAAGCCACGCTTCCGACAACGCCATCAGGCAGCGCCACGGCCCTTTGCGTTTGCGGCGAAAACGACTATGAAGCGCCGAGATTTCAGGACGGAGCCTGCCAATGCCGACGATTTCCTCGACGCCCAAGCTGGTCACGGTGTTCGGCGGTTCGGGATTCATCGGCAGGAACGTCGTACAGGCGCTGGCGCGCCGCGGCTACCGCGTGCGGGTCGCCTGCCGCCGCCCCGATCTCGCGCTGCACGTCGTGCCGCTGGGCAATGTCGGCCAGGTCGTGCCGATCCAGGCAAACGTGCGCGTTCCCTGGTCGGTCGAGCGAGCGGTGAAAGGCGCCGACCACGTCGTCAATCTGGTCGGCATCGGCTACGAATCGGGCCGCCAGCGCTTCGCCGCCGTGCATGACGAGGGCGCCCGCGCGGTGGCCGAAGCAGCGCGCTCAGAGGGCGCGGGGCTCACGCAAATCTCCGCGCTCGGCGCCGACCCGGAGTCGGGCTCGGTCTATGCGCGGACCAAGGCGGCCGGAGAGCGCGCCGCCCTCGAGACGGTGAAGAACGCCGTGGTGTTCAGGCCGTCGGTGGTGTTCGGGCCGGAGGAGGGCTTCTTCCGCCGCTTCGCGCTCATGGCCCGTTTCTCGCCCTTCCTGCCGCTGATCGGCGGCGGCCACACCCGCTTCCAGCCCGTTTATGTGGGGGATGTCGCCGAGGCGATCGCCCGCTCGGTCGACGGACAATTGCAGGGAGGGCGCATCTACGAGCTGGGCGGACCGGAAGTGCTGACCTTCCGCCAGTGCATGGAGAAGATGCTGGCGATCGTCGAGCGCCGGCGCTGGCTGGTTCCCATCCCGTGGTGGGCCGCCAGGCTGCTCGGCTCGGTGCTCGGGCTGCTTCCCAGGCCGATGCTGACGCGCGACCAGGTTGTACAGCTCGCGAGCGACAACGTGGTGTCGGAAAGGGCCGAGGCCGAAGGCCGGACGCTGACCGGCATCGGCCTCAGGCCGCGCGCCATCGAGGCGATCCTGCCCGCCTATCTGTGGGCGTACCGTCCTGCCGGGCAGTTCACGCGCCGAACCCTGGGCTAGGTTCCGTTTGGACGCGCTTGCCGGCCTCCTGCCGGAGGGAATCGGCTGGGCGGTCGCCGCCCTTCTCGTCGTCGCCAGCTTCTTCACCTCGGCGCTTACCGCGTCCTTCGGCGTCGGCGGCGGTGTGGCCATGCTTGCCCTGATGGGCCTTTTCGTGCCGGTCGCGGCACTCATTCCCGTTCACGGCGCCGTGCAGCTCGGCTCCAATACCGGCCGCGCCTGGCATCAGCGTGCCTATGTGCGCGGCGACATCCTCGGTCCGTTCGCCGCCGGCAGCATCGTGGGCGCGGCGGCGGGCGTTTTCCTCGTGGTCCAGCTTCCCGACGCGGTGCTCAAGCTCGTGCTCGGCGGTTTCATCATCGCCATCACCTGGGCAAAAATCCCCGGAATCGAGCGGCTGGGACGCGCCGGGCTTGCCGCCGGCAGCGCTGCACTGGCGCTGCTCAACATGTTCGTCGGCGCGACCGGACCGCTCCTGTCGGTGTTCCTCGCCCAGCTCATGCCCGACGATCGCAGGGCGCTCGTCGCAACGCATGCCGGCGGCATGACCATCCAGCATCTGCTCAAGATAATCGTGTTCGGCTTCGCCGGTTTCGCCTTCGCATCCTGGCTGCCGCTGGTCGCGGCGATGATCGCGTCCGGCTATCTCGGCACGATCTACGGCTCGAAACTGCTGGAAACGCTGCCGGAACGGCAGTTCCGCCGGTGGTTCCGGATCGGCATCACGCTGCTGGCGCTCGACATGGTCCGGCGCGGGCTCGTCGCCTATCTCTGACTCAACCCCAGATGAGCAGCGCGGCCAGCCCGAGAGCGCCGACGACGATCCGCCACCAGCCGAACAGCGCATAGCCGCGCCGCGACACGAAATCGAGCAGGCCGCGCACCACGAACACGGCCACGATGAAGGACGTGACGAAGCCGGTGACGATGATCGGCAGGTCGGCTGCGGTCAGGATGTCCTTGTTCTTCCACAGGTCGAGGGTGAAGGCCCCTGCCATCGTCGGCATCGCCAGCCAGAAGGAGAATTCGGCCGCCGCGCGCTTGTCGGCGCCGAGCAGCAACGCCCCGACGATGGTCGAACCGGAGCGCGACACGCCCGGCACCATGGCGAGACACTGGAAGAAGCCGATACCGAGGTACACCGGCAACGGAAAGCTGGTCACGTCGTGGTGACGCGGATTGAGCGCCCAGCGGTCCGCCCACAGCAGCACGACGCCACCGAGGACCAGCATGACGCAGATCAGCATCGGCGTCTCGAACAGCACGGTCTTGATGAAGCCATGAGCGAGCGCGCCGATCACCGCCGCCGGCAGGAAGCCGATCAGGATGCCTGCCACGAAATACTGCGTGCGACGATCCGTCGGCAGCGTCACGAGCATGCGCCACAGCCGGCTGAAATAGACCGAGAGGATGGCGAGGATCGCGCCGAGCTGGATCAGCACCTCGAAGGCCTTGCCGGTCGACTCGAAGCCGAGGAAATGGCCGGCCAGCAGGATGTGGCCCGTCGAGGAAACCGGGATGAACTCGGTCAGCCCCTCCAGCACGCCGAGCACGAAGGCTTCCACGATCGTCTGAGTGGCCATCGGACCCCCGTGCCGGCTTGAGTTGGCGTGCTTGTCAGGCCGGACCGCGACGCCTATACGTCCGGTCGGCCAACGGTCGCCCGGAGTCGGGCCGCCGAGACTTAGACCCGATGCCGCGGATTCGCCAGAGTCGAGCTACGTTCTTCACCGGATGCTGACGCTCTTTCACTTCCCGCTCTTCGCGGGCTGCCGATTTGTCCGCCTCTCCTTCGCCGAATACGGCGAGGAGCTGGCGCTGATCGAGGAAAAGCCGTGGGTGCGGCGCAAGGAATTCCTGGCGCTCAACCCGGCCGGAACGCTGCCGGTGCTGCTGGCGGAGGGCGACGTGCCGGTGGTCGGCGCGGCGGTGATTGCCGAATACGTCGACGAGACGCGCGGCGTGTTCAAGCGCGACAAGCGGCTGTTTGCCGAAGATTCGTTCGAGCGCGCCGAAATCCGGCGGCTGATCGACTGGTATCTCGTCAAGGCGGAAGCCGACGTGACCCGCCATCTGGTGCGCGAGCGGGTGCTGAAGCCCCATCTCACCGACAGCAATGGCGGCGCACCCGACGCCGGAATCATACGCGCCGCGCGCGCCAACATCCGCCAGCACCTCAAATACACCAACTGGCTCGCCGGTACCCGCAACTGGCTGGCCGGCCCGCGGCTCACCTATGCCGACATGGCCGCGGCGGCCATGCTGTCGGTGCTCGACTATCTCGGCGAGATCGACTGGAGCGAGCACCATGCGGCGCGCGAATGGTACCAGCGGATGAAGTCGCGTCCCTCCTTCCGACCCCTATTGCAGGACCGCGTGCGCGGCCTTTCTCCGGTTTCGCACTACGCGGATCTGGACTTCTGATGGGCTCCGCCGGCCGGACCGGCGACGCGGCGCGCCTGCGGGCATTTCTCGAGCAGGAGGCGCGCCGGCTGGGTTTCGACGCATTCGGCGTCGTGGCGGCCGAGGATGCGCCGGACCGTTCCGGCTGTCTCGGCGAGTTCGTCGCGCGCGGCCGCCACGGCACGATGGCGTGGATGGAAGAAACGGCCGAGCGGCGCGGCAGTCCGAAGGCGCTGTGGCCGGAAGTCAGGAGCATCATCATGCTCGGCATGAACTACGGACCGGACGACGACCCGCTCGCCCTGCTGCAACGCCCCGATCGAGCGGCGGTCTCGGTCTATGCGCGCAACCGCGACTACCACGACATCATCAAGGGCCGGCTGAAGGAGATTGCGCAGAAGCTCGCCTCGCGCGGCGGCGCCGAGGTGAAGGTGTTCGTCGATACCGCGCCGGTGATGGAAAAGCCCCTGGCCGAGGCAGCCGGCCTCGGCTGGCAGGGCAGGCATACCAATCTGGTCAGCCGTGAATTCGGCTCGTGGCTGTTCCTCGGTTCGATCTTCACCACCGCCGAGTTGCCACCGGACGCGGCGGAGGTCGACCATTGCGGCTCATGCCGCGCCTGCCTCGATGCCTGCCCGACCGACGCGTTTCCCGCGCCCTACCAGCTCGATGCGAGCCGTTGCATCTCCTACCTCACGATCGAGCACAAGGGGCCGATTCCCCGCGAATTCCGGGCGGCGATGGGAAACCGCGTCTATGGCTGCGACGACTGCCTCGCCGTCTGCCCGTGGAACAAGTTCGCCCGCACCGCCAGCGAGGCGAAGCTCGTCGCCCGCGAGGAGCTGCGCGCGCCGAGGCTCTCCTTCCTGCTGACGCTCAGCGACGCGGCCTTCCGTGCCTTCTTTTCCGGCTCGCCGGTGAAGCGAATCGGCCGCGACCGGTTCGTCCGCAACGCGCTGATCGCGGCCGGCAATTCGGGGGACGGATCGCTGGTTGCGGCCTGCGAGGCGCTGCTGGACGATCCGTCGCCGCTGGTGCGCGGCGCCGCGGTCTGGGCGCTGTCGCGCCTGCTGGAAACGAGCGACTTCGGGGCATTGGCAGCTGCCCGCTCCGTTTCGGAGGGCGACGAAACCGTTGCCGACGAATGGCGCACCGCGGTCGCCGAGATGGCCGACAGGCATCCCGCATGACAATGCGCATCTTCCTGCTCGGCGCCGGCTATTCGGCACGCGCCCATGCGCGGCTTGCGGCGAAGGATGCCGCAGGCATCGTCGGCACCACGCGCGATCCGCAGAAATTCGAAGCGCTTCGTGCCATCGGCATCGAACCGCTTGCCTTCGACGGGACCGCGATCGGCCAGGACATGGCCGGCGCTCTGCGGGAGGCAACGCATCTCGTTGTATCGGCCGCGCCGGTGTCGCCCCCTCCACCGTCTTCGGCGGTCCCGCTTCCCCGCTTCGCGGGGGAGGATCAAGAGGCACGGCCGGCCGCCGCCTCTGATCTTCCTCCGTCCACGGGGGATCACGCGAAGCGTGGCGAAGGGGGTGCCATCGACCCGCTGCTTTCGCTGCTTCCACGGCCGATCACCGCCGCCATGCCGGCACTGCGCTGGGTTGGCTATCTCTCCACCGTCGGTGTCTACGGCAACCATGACGGCGCCCGGGTGGATGAGGAGAGCGAATGCCGGCCGGTGTCGCGGCGCGCGGTCGCCCGTGTCGAAGCCGAGCAGGGCTGGCTCGCCGCCGGCCGGGAAGCGAGCGTGCCCGTCGCGATCCTGCGGCTCGCCGGCATCTATGGCCCCGGCCGCAACGCGCTCGTCAACCTCGAGCGCGGAACGGCGCGGCGCATCGTCAAGCCTGGCCAGTTATTCAACCGCATCCATGTGGCCGACATTGCCGGCGCGCTCGATTACCTGGCGCGGCGCGAGACGGGCGGCGTCTTCAACGTCTGCGACGATGAGCCCGGGCCGCCGCAGGACGTCGTTGCCTTCGCCGCCTCGCTTTCGGGGGTGGAGCCACCGCCCGAAATCCCGTTCGGGGAGGCGGAAATGACGCCGATGGCGCGTTCCTTCTGGAACGACAACAAGCGCGTCTCCAACCGGCGTCTGAAGGATGCGGGTTATGTCTTCCGCTTCCCCGACCATCGCGTCGGACTCGAAGCGATGTGGCGCGACGGAAGCTGGCGCGGCGAGGCTTGAGCGGCGCGGCGTGCAACCCCTGCGCCATTGTTCGCGTCTACCCGATCAGGCACAATCGACAGCGAAGTGCGGAACCTGCGATGACAGACGCGAAAGCGCATTGGGAGAACGTCTACGCCACGAAGGGCGAGGCCGAGGTCAGCTGGTTCCAGGAAACGCCAGACATCTCCCTCGACCTGATCGCGGCGACAGGCGTGGCGAAGGATGCCGCGATCATCGATGTCGGCGGCGGGGCCTCGCGGCTGGTCGATGCACTGCTGGCGCGCGACTTCTCAAACCTGACCGTCCTCGACATCTCGCAGGCGGCGCTCGACGCGGCGCGCGCAAGGATTGGCGCGGCCGCCAGGCGCGTAGCCTGGATCGCGGCTGATGCGACGCAATGGGAACCGACCGCGCAATATGACGTGTGGCACGACCGCGCCGCCTTCCACTTCCTCACCGAACCGGATCAGCAGCGCGCCTACCTCGACCGCCTGCGGCGGGCGCTCGTACCTGGCGGACATCTCATTATCGGCACTTTCGCGCCCGACGGGCCGGAGCGGTGCAGCGGACTGCCGGTCCAGCGCCACGACGGGACCAGCCTCGGCCGCTTGCTGGGGGAGGAGTTTGCGCTGGTCGAGGGTCGGCGGCACGACCACACGACGCCCTGGGGAAGCACGCAGCACTTCCAGTTCAGCCGGTTCAGGCGTCGGTCGTAAGGGACAAGCCTGCAGCAGCCGTCGCGGCGGCGGCCTACCCGTGATAGTGTGCGTCGCCCGCGCGTTAACCACCCGGTAAGGTTGGCGCGAACAGTCTTTGGCCTTCGCACCCGGTTCGGCGGAAAGGAAAGCGATGGCTCGTTTCGGCAGGATGTCGACTCTCGCCGCCTTGCTCGCGCTGGGGCTCGGCGCCGCGGGGCTGGTTGAGGGCGTGGCGATGGCCGCCGAGCCGCTCGCCAAGACGCTGTTCGGCGCGCAGAAGCTGCCCGCCGCCACCTCTCCCGAATCGTTCGGCTTCTACACGCATGGCTGCTTTGCCGGCGGCGTGGCGCTCGCGGCGGACGGACCGCACTGGCAGGTGATGCGCCTTTCGCGCAACCGCCGCTGGGGGCATCCGAAGATGATCGGCCTGATCGGGCAGCTTTCGCAGAAGGCTGCGCAGCACGGCTGGAACGGGCTGCTCATCGGCGACATCTCGCAGCCGCGTGGCGGGCCAATGACCAGCGGACATGCCTCGCACCAGGTCGGCCTCGACGCCGACATCTGGCTCATGCCCATGCCCGAGAGGCGCTTCACCGACGCCGAGCGCGAGTCGGTCAGCGCCCAATCGCTCATCAGGAATGGCACGCTTTACGTCGACGAGCGCCGATGGACGCCGGTGCACGCGGCGCTGCTCAGGGAGGCGGCCCGCTTCCCCGAAGTCGAGCGCATCTTCGTACACCCCGGCATCAAGAAGAAGCTGTGCGAAACCGTTTCCGGCGACCGCTCGTGGCTCGGCAAGGTCCGGCCCTACTGGGGCCACGATGCGCACTTCCATGTTCGCATCTCATGCCAGCCCGATTCGCCGGGCTGCGAGCCGCAGGCTCCCATCGGCCGCGGCGACGGCTGCGACAAGTCGCTCGACTGGTGGTTCACAGAGGAGCCGTGGCGGCCGGCCAAGGGACCGCAGAAGCCGCGACCACGCGACGTGATGACGATGGCGAACCTGCCGAAGCAATGCCGGGCCGTGCTTGCGGCGCCCGCCCCCGAATCGATCGCCGCCGTCACCGTCACCGGTGCGGGGCTGGCCGGCCTGCCCGCAGTGCCTGCGGTGCGCGCCAGCGCGTTCGCGCCGATCCCGGCGAATGCAATTCCCATCCCGACGCCGCGCCCGACCAACTGAGTGGAGCGGGTCAGCCGCAAAGCACCGGCTGGACCTTGCGCGGCTTCACACCTATAGCTCACTTCAACCGATTTGGGCCTCGTGCGGGAACCGGTTGCGGCGCGGCCGCGCGACGCCGGTGCCGTGGGGTGCCTGGAAGCGAAGGGACCGGACGCCCTGCCACCATGCTGAGCCGCGCCGACGAGACGACATTGCTGAAATTCCCGATCCTGATTGGCGACATCGGCGGCACCAACGCGCGCTTCGCCATGCTGATGGATTCGCAATCGGAGCCGACCGAGTTCCCCAACGCGCGCACCGCCGAACACGCCAACATCGACGACGCCATCGAACAGGCCGTGCTCGGCCGCACCTCCTTGCGGCCGCGCTCGACGCTGCTCGCGGTCGCCGGGCCAGTCGACGGCGACGAGATCGACCTCACCAATTGCGACTGGGTGGTGCGGCCGAGGACGCTCAACGCCCGGTTCGGCATCGACGACATCCTCGTCCTCAATGACTTCGAGGCGCAGGCGCTCGCCACCGTCGCGCTCGATCCGGCCGGCATGACGCCAATCGGCGGCGGCGAGGCGGAGCCCTCTGCGAGCCGCGTGGTGCTCGGGCCCGGCACGGGGCTCGGCGTCGCGGGCCTGGTACATGCGCGCGGCATGTGGATACCGGTCCCGGGCGAAGGCGGGCATGTCGACATGGGCCCGCGCACGGCGCGCGACCTCGAAATCTGGCCGCATCTGGAGCCGATCGAGGGCCGCATCTCCGGCGAGCAGATGCTGTGCGGGCGCGGGCTGGTCAACATCTACCGGGCGGTGGTCAAGGCCAATGGCGGCATGCCCCGCTTCTCCCGGCCGCCCGAAATCTCGGCGGCCGCACTCGAAGGGTCGGACGAGGCGGCGGTCGAGGCGCTCGACCTGTTCGTCACCTGCCTCGGGCGGCTGGCCGGCGACCTCGCGCTCGTCTTCATGAGCCGTGGCGGCGTGTTCCTCACCGGCGGCATCGCGCAGAAGATCGTGCCGGCGCTGCAGAAGGGTAACTTCCGCACTGCTTTCGAGGACAAGGCGCCGCACAGCGCGCTGTTGCGGGCCATGCCGGTCCACGTCATCACCCACCCGCGCGCGGCGATCGCCGGGATGGCGGCCTATGCCCGCACGCCTTCGCTGTTCGGGATCGAGACCGACGGCCGCCGCTGGACATTCGCATAAGCCAGCCACCCGCGCCGCGCGGCGCCATTGCATCGGCGCGCCGGACGCGGCAATAGCACTGCCGAGACGGAGGACGACATGACCGACATGGCTCTCGTTGTGGTGGGCGCGGCCGGGCGCATGGGCCAGACGCTGGTGCGCGTCATCCACGAGACGCCTGGCGTCAGGCTCTCCGGCGCGGTGGAACGGCAGGGTGCGCCGCAGCTTGGCCGCGACGCGGGCGAGCTCGCCGGCGTCGGGCCGCTGGGGGTCGCCGTCTCCGACGATCCGCTGCCCGTCTTCGCCAAGGCCGACGGCGTGCTCGACTTCTCGGCGCCGGCCGCCTCGGTCACCTACGCGGGCTACGCCGCGCAGGCGCGCATCGTGCACGTCATCGGCACGACGGGCCTCTCCGCCGACGACGAGGCGAAGATCGCGGCGGCCGCCCGTCACGCGACGATCGTCAAGTCGGGCAACATGAGCCTGGGTGTGAACCTGCTCGCCGTGCTGGTCGAGCAGGCAGCGCGGGCGCTTCCCGCCGACTTCGACATCGAGATTCTGGAAATGCACCATCGCAACAAGGTGGACGCACCCTCAGGCACGGCGCTTCTGCTGGGCCATGCAGCTGCGCAGAGCCGTGGCGTCGAGCTGGAGGAAGCCAGCGTGCGCGTGCGCGACGGCCACACCGGCCCTCGGCCGGAAGGATCGATCGGATTCGCCACTCTGCGCGGCGGCTCGGTGGTCGGCGACCATTCGGTCATGCTGGCCGGCCCGGGGGAGCGCGTGGTGCTTTCCCACAATGCGGAGGACCGCGCCATCTTCGCACGCGGCGCCGTGCGCGCAGCCCTCTGGGCGCGCGACAAGAAGCCCGGCCTCCATTCGATGCGCGACGTGCTGGGCCTTGCGCCGGCATGACGTGTGACAGGCGCGGCATCGCGGCTGCGGGCGCCGCCAGAGCAGACTGAAACCGAAACGGAGCCTCCCATGTCCGGAACACTCGTGCTCGTTCGCCACGGCCAGAGCGAATGGAACCTGAAGAACCTGTTCACCGGCTGGCGCGACGTGGATCTCTCGGAACAGGGGCACGAGGAGGCGAAGCGGGCCGGGCGGCTCATTGCCGAGCGCGGCTTCAAGTTCGACATTGCCTTCACCTCGGCGCTCATCCGCGCGCAGAGGACCTGCGACTACATCCTCGCCGCCGTCGGTCAGAGCGGGCTCGAAACCATCCGCGACCAGGCGCTCAACGAGCGCGACTATGGCGACCTGTCGGGCCTCAACAAGGACGACGCGCGCGCCAAGTGGGGCGAGGAGCAGGTGCACATCTGGCGCCGCTCCTACGACACGGCGCCTCCCGGCGGCGAGAGCCTGCGCGACACCGGCGCGCGGGTGTGGCCATACTATCTGCACGTCATCCAGCCGCACGTGCTGCGGGGCGGAACGGTGCTGATCGCCGCCCACGGCAACTCGCTGCGCGCGCTGATCATGGCGCTCGACGGGCTGACGAAGGACGAGGTGGTGAAGCTCGAGCTCGCCACCGGCGTGCCGATCGTCTACCGGCTCAACCAGGATTCCACGGTCGCCTCCAAGGACGTGCTGGAAGGCTGAGGGCGGGCGCGCAGCTACGCTGCTTCGCGGCACCGGCGGTCGCGCCGGCTCGGCCGACCTTGGCGCGCGTTCCGCGCGCTCCGCCCAGGATCGGGCAAATCGCCCGACCGTGCCAAATCGCGCGCCAGGGTCGTTGACATGGCACTGCCGCCCGCTTACATCGGCGGCGCACCTAGCCCAGGTGGCGGAATTGGTAGACGCGCACGGTTCAGGTCCGTGTGCCGCGAGGCGTGGAGGTTCGAGTCCTCTCCTGGGCACCATCATGCGCATTCGGCGCTTGAATGCCCCAAGTCGGCGCTTGCTCCGATCACAGTGACTTTCGGTTTGTCTTAGCCTGACAAGAAAGTTGCTCGCCGCCACAAGCCCATGCATTATACTTTCGGGCGGATGTGGTGATGTGGCGTTTGATCAAGGCAATTTGTTGTGCACTTTTGGGCGTGTTGCTCGCCTGTTCGCCCAGCAACGCATCTCTTACTTATGCGACAGGACAGACTGAAGACGGAATCGGGTACGTCGTCGTCAGCGGCAGCTTCGAATTCTCCGACAACCTCAACGAGTTTTCTCGGGCAGTCGCGAGGAATGCTGCGTCTGTCGTGATCTTCGACTCACCTGGCGGCAACATAGCCAAGTCCATGGAATTGGGCCTGCTGATCCGGTCGTCCGGTCTGGCTACGCTGCAGCCCCGCGCTTTCGAGTGCGCATCCGCATGTGCGTTCGCCTTCTTCGGCGGGGT
>Ga0207868_1001007_pt1 | contig 23075 bp, 19 predicted proteins | sample Passage237B_FD_187370 | JGI IMG/M metagenome (GOLD analysis project Ga0207868, IMG submission 187370) | Cellulose adapted compost microbial communities from Newby Island Compost Facility, Milpitas, CA, USA - Passage2 37B (SPAdes) (version 3) ... | reverse complement strand
TTCCAACTGCCTGTTTTGCTGGTGTTATTGGGCCGCGTCGGTTTCGTGACGGCGGAGGGTCTGGCGGCGAAGCGCCGTTATATGGTCGTCGGCATTTTCACGCTGGCCGCCGTGGTGACGCCGCCTGATGTATTAAGTCAGGTTTTGCTCGCTATCCCCTTGCTGGCATTGTATGAAATTTCCATTCTGTTGGTGCGGCGGGCAAAGCCTGCGCCGGCAGCGGCGGAATCTTCCGCGTAAGCGGAAAAAAGCCAGAAGAATCAATAGAAACTAGACCTAGAATCAAAAACATCCTACAATGAGCCGCATGGGGCAGTTGGGGAAAAGTTCCACATAAAAGAGTAAAAGATGTTCGACCTTAAACAAATTCGGGATAACCCCGAGGCTTATGATTCCGGCTGGAAACGCCGTGGCCTTGACGCGCAAACGCCGAAGATCATCGACATGGATGAAAAGCGCCGCGCCCTGCAAACCGAAATGCAGGAGCTGCAATCCAAGCGCAACGAAGCTTCCAAACAGATCGGTGCCATCAAATCCAAGGGGGGTGACGCGACGGAGATTATGGCCGAAGTTGCCGGCTATAAAACCCGCATTGCGGAGCTGGAAGAAGCGGAAAAGAAAATTGCCGAGGATTTGAACGGCTTCCTCAGCGTGCTGCCGAACATTCCCGATGCCTCCGTGCCCGACGGCAAGGACGAAAGCGGCAACGTGGAAGTGCGCCGCCACGGCGAGCCTGTGCGCCTGAACAGCGCCAAGGAACATTACGACATCGGCGCCACGCTCGGCGGCATGGATTTTGAAACCGCCGCCAAAATGTCCGGCGCGCGCTTTGTACTGCTGAAAAGCGGCGTGGCGCGGCTGGAGCGCGCGTTGGCGCAATTCATGCTCGACCTGCACACGCAGGAGCACGGCTATACGGAAATGTCCGTGCCGCTGCTGGTGCGCGATGAAGCGCTTTACGGCACGGGACAATTGCCCAAATTTGCCGAAGACCTGTTCCGCACCGGCACGGGGCACTGGCTGATCCCGACATCCGAAGTCTCGCTCACCAATACGGTGCTGGACAGCATTCTGGATGCGGGCGATCTGCCGTTGCGCCTGACGGCTTTGACGCCGTGCTTCCGCTCCGAAGCGGGCGCGGCGGGCAAGGATACGCGCGGGATGATCCGCCAGCACCAGTTCTATAAGGTCGAGCTGGTCAGCATCACCGCCGAAGACAAATCCATGGAAGAGCTGGAGCGCATGACCGCCTGCGCCGAAACGGTTTTGAAAAAACTCGGTCTTGCCTATCGCACCATGGCACTGTGCGCGGGCGATATGGGCTTCTCGGCGCGCAAGACCTATGACATCGAGGTCTGGCTGCCGGGGCAAAACGCCTACCGCGAGATTTCCAGCTGCTCCGTCTGCGGCGATTTTCAGGCGCGCCGCATGATGGCCCGCTACCGCCTTGAAGGCGAAAAGCAAACCCGCTATCTGCATACCTTGAACGGTTCGGGTGTTGCCGTGGGCCGCTGCCTGATCGCGGTGCTGGAGAATTACCAGCAGCCCGACGGTTCGGTCATCATCCCCGACGCGCTGCACCCCTATATGGGCGGGCTGAAAAAACTGGAACCTGTTGCGGAAGCAAAAGCGGGGAAGGTGGCCTGATATGCTGACCTTTCCGAAAAACCTTTCCGAGGCGCGCATCCTCATCTCCAACGACGACAGCATCCATGCAGAGGGCATCAAGGTGCTGGAGGAAATCGTCAGTGCGATTACGCCCAACGTCTGGGTTGTCGCGCCCGAAACGCAAATGTCGGCGGCGGGGCATTCGCTCACCATCCACATGCCTCTGCGCCTGAAGGAATACGACAAGCGCCATTATTCCGTTTCCGGCACGCCGACGGATTCCGTTTTGCTGGGCGTGCAGCAGGTGATGAAGGAAGCCCGCCCGCATCTGGTGCTGACGGGCATCAACCACGGCCAGAACACGGCGGATGACGTGACCTATTCCGGCACCATCGCCGCCGCGATCGAGGCGACGCTGATGCATATTCCCGCCATTGCCTGCAGTCAGGATTACGACGAACACGGCGGCAAGCCGGACTGGTCCGTTGCGCGCGACTATTTGCCGCGCATTCTGGAAGCCTTTGCGGGCAAGAGCATTGATCCCTATACCCTGATGAGCGTGAACTTCCCGCGCAAGGTGCAGGGCGTGATCCCGCAGATCCGCCCCGTGCAACAGGGGCATTACAGCATGGCGGATCAGGAAATGAACAAGCTGACCGATCCGCGCGGCCGCCCGTATTTCTGGATCGGCCCGCCGCCGCCGCGCGCGGATGAAGACGAAACGAACGATATGGGGGCTCTCAAAGCCGGACATGTGACGATCACGCCGCTGTCGCTGAACCTCACGCATCATCCGGCTCTGGAAACGCTGAAGGGGATGTTTACGTGACGGCTATTGCGCGAAAAATTCGTTTGATCATGAAGCTTCGCAAATGCGGTATCACCGATACCAACGTGCTGGCGGCAATCGAGCGTATCCCGCGCGAGGCTTTCATTCCCCCCATGTTTCATGATCAGGCCTATGAAGACACGGCGCTGCCCATCGGACGCGGGCAGACGATCAGCCAGCCGCTGGTTGTCGCCACCATGACGCAGGAACTGCGGCTCAACGACCGGCATAAAGTGCTGGAAATCGGCACGGGTTCCGGCTATCAGGCGGCGATTTTGGCCAAGCTTTGCCGCCGCGTGTACAGTATCGAACGCCACCGCCCGCTGCTGGCGACGGCGGAACAGCGCATCAACGACCTGCGCATTCGCAACATCACCTGCAAGGCGGCGGACGGCATGAAGGGCTGGGTCGAACAGGCGCCGTTTGACCGCATTATCGTGACCGCCGCCGCAGGGGACGAACCGCCGCCCGCGCTGCTGGAGCAAATGTCCATCGGCGGCATCATGGTCATTCCCATGGGGCGCGACAAGGCGAGCCAGTTTATTTACCGCATCACCCGTATCGACGAAACGAATTACGAAACGGAAAAACTGATGCCCGTGCGCTTCGTGCCGCTGTTGCCGAAGGTGGCGCGTGACGAGCCCGACACCGTGGCCGAAGAGGCACCGGATGAAAACGCGGGCGGTTTTTTTAACGCATTTTCCCTCCAGCCGGCATAAGGGGCGCCGGCATGCGGCGGTCTTTGCAACAGTCTGTCAGGCATATGGCGCTGCCCGCGGCATTTTGCGCGGCGCTGGCGCTTTTGTCGGCCTGCGCGGCGGAACAGGCCGCGCCCGTGCATCATCTGGGCACAAGGCTGGACAGCACCGCCGGCGCTGTCATGGTGCGGGAGGGCGAAACGCTCTGGTCCATCGCCCGGCGTTACAGATTGTCGCAGCGGGATATTATCGATCTTAACAACCTGAAGCCGCCCTATCATCTGGCGGACGGGCAACGGCTGCGCCTGCCGCCGCCGATGGAATACCGCGTGGGGCAAAACGATACGCTGACAGGCATTGCTCGCATGTACGGCTTGCCGTCATCCACGCTTGCGCAGATGAACAATATTGCCGCGCCCTATCGCTTGCAGCAGGGGCAGGTTTTGCGCATTCCCTCCACCGTGCAGCGGCAGCAGGAACAAAAACGCATTGCGGCGACGGCGCAAAAACAGATTGCCGCTCTGCCGCAACCGAAGCCTGCGGCGGGCGGGACGCAAACAACCGTTATCCGCGAAACGCCAAAGCCTGTGGTGACCAACAAGCAAACAACGGCCAAACAAACAACGGCGGCAACCGCCGCGCCGCGCGTAACCACGGTATCCAAAGTCAGCCGTCAGGGATTTATCTGGCCGGTACGGGGGAAGATCATTTCTTCCTACGGGCCGAAGCCGGGGCATCTGCATAACGACGGCATTAATATCGCCGCGCCGCGCGGCACGGCGGTGGCGGCGGCGGCCGATGGTACGGTGGCCTATGTCGGGGATGCGCTTTCCGGCTACGGCAATCTGGTTTTGCTGCGCCATGACAACGGCATGGTCACGGCCTATGCGCATATGGACCGCGTGACCGTAACAAAGGGCATGCGCGTGCGGCAGGGGCAGGCCATCGGCACGGTCGGTTCTACCGGTACGGTGGCGAATACGCAGCTGCATTTTGAAATACGCAAGGGCCTGCAAACGCTCGACCCGCAGCGTTATCTGGGCTGAAAATCCTCAGAAGTTTTTTAAGGGGCAGCCGTGCTGCAAAGCGGCTTGCCGTTGACCACGGGCTGTTGTTGCTGCGCGTGGGTTCTTTGCAGCTCGAACTTCGTGCCGTTCAGCTGCCATTCCGCATGTTTCCAATCTGTATAGGATTCATTGGCGCAGAAATAGGTCGAGATTTTGCCGCTGTCGTTCTTGCCGACATAAACATTGCCGAAGGCGAGCAGGTTCAGGGCTTCCTTGTAGCCTTCGCCGTTGTTCGCATAAACGGTCAGGGTGCAGCCGAGCGCGCCGCAGGTCACGCTGCCGGTTTGGGAAACAAACAGCAGCTGGGTATTGGTTTCGGCATCAACGGCGCGGGCGGTGGAAAAGGTGGTTTGCTGCCCGGAAGATTCATATACCTCCTTGGCGAATTGAACCTGATCGGCAAGGAAGGGGTATTCTTTTGCCAGCGAATCCACATCGCTTGCGACCTCCATCGCGACGGTGGAGATCACGCCTTTTTCCAGTTGCAATTCGGTGCCGGGCGTGGCCTGTACGGCCATTTCGGCGATGGGAGTCGGCGTTGCAGCGGCGGTATCCGCGGCCTGTTGCGCATGCCCCGTGATCGGCGCCAGCAGGGCGGCACCCAGAAACAGGGATACGGCCGTCCGGTTGACGGCGCGACGGAAATCTGTGCGTAACTTGGATAAAGCCATCGTTAGAAACTTCATGATTGAATTTAACATCATTATACCATAGTCAAGGGAGTTAAACAACGAAACGCCGAAAAGGCATGTTCGTTCAGTGGGTTAGCCGAAGGGCACACGCTTAGCGGAGCGGTTGCGCACCTTCCTGCGGCGTCATCTCGGCCTGGTTGAGCTTCATGGCGGCGCGGGCAGCCAACAGGGCGTTGATCTGCTCTTGCAGCTTATAGATGTCTTGCAACAGCAAGGCCGTATAAGCACTGACCATGTTTTGCTCCTGCTGCAGGGCACCGATGTTGTTCGCCATCTTGATGAAGTATTGCGGATCGAAATACCGCTCCTGCGTCATGGCGAGCATGATCTCGTTATAACTCGGTGCATCGCTGATGCGTTCCTCCGCCACGCCCGCCTTTTCGCGGATTTCGCGGATGATTTCGTTCAGCGGGCGCGGATCGGACTGGAAGGGCGCGCCGGCCTGGTTGGGATAACCGCCGGAAGTCGCATCCCAGGGGATCTCGTAGCCGCCGAATTTCTGCATGTATTCTTCGGCCTTGGTCCCGTTGGCATCCTGTGCGGCGGAGCTACAGCTGCTGCAACCCAATGCGCACCAGACGCCCCCTTGGCCCACCAGGTGGGCGCCGGCCAGCAAGCCGGAGGGCGTGATGAGAACGCCGTTCACCGTCGTGCCGACCCTGGACAGGGCGCAGGCACCGGCAGAGCCGCTGGTGACGTAGTTCCACATTTGGCCGTGATAGACCTCCACCGCGTTGCGTTGTGCCGCGCAGTTGTTCAGGAAGTCGGACAGGCTGTTGACCGGATAGCCGCCGCACGTTCCCGTCCAGTTATAGGTGGACGGCTGGATCCAGACGCCGGAGCCGACCGGACTGTCGCAGTTTGCGTTGCTGATACAGCCCGCGGTTTTCAACGCGGAGCAGCCCATCTGGTATTTACCGGCGTATTTGTTGCCGCTACCACCCATGATCCCGCAGTTACCGCCGGATTCACGTCCGCCCAGTCTTTCGGCGAAGGTGTCATAGTCGCCGTCACCGGTATCACCCGCATAAGGCGGGGCGGGCGGCGGCATCATCACGCCGGCGGCAGCCGTTTCCGGCAACGCCATGCGGCGGGACATGATGGAGGTTACGACATCCGACGCGATGGTACGAATGGCCTTGAAGTGCTCCTGCTGCAAGATCCACTGGCGGCCTTCGGGTTTTTCTTCAAACCCTTCGGGCGGCACTTCCTGCACATTCGGATAGATCAGGTTGCGCAAGAGCGCGGTTGCGGCAAGACGCTGCGGCTCGTCGGAGAAGTCGATCGTATCCTTGAACAGGACGTTCTCCACGTTCACGTCGCCGTCCGGCAGCGGGCCCGCCGTTTCCGGGTCCGGGCAGCTGTTGCGGCTGGCGTTGTCGTCGGGATCAAGGAAGAAGTTGCAATAGGTTTCCAGACGGCGGTTCACATCTTCCGCAAGCGTGCGCGGCGCGCTGACGCTGGTCGTCGCATTGGTTTCCTTGATCAGGTCGTTGGTCAGGGCTTTGGACAGCGCATTGGCCGTACTGCCGCCATGCGCCAGCGCCGGCGGAGAGGAGGAAGCCGAACAGGTCATTTCGTTCGGCGCCACGCGGGCCTTGGCCTCAAGCTCCTTGTTCTGCAGCATACGCGCGGATTTGCTCAGGTCATGCGTATCGGCCATGGACTGCATCTGGCGCGTCTGGTCGATGATGCTGGCATGCAACTGCGTCGTCATGTCCTGCAAGGCGAAACGGCCTTTTTCATTCCACCAGCGGGCCACGTATTCCACGATCTGCCAGCCACCCTGGTGGTTGGTGAAAGTATCGCCGAAGTAGTTGTCGGACCAGTTGCTGGTATAGCTGCTGTCGCGCGCCCATACGCAGGGGTCGGTCGCGAAGCTGCCGGTAAGCGGCGCATCGGAAGCCGAACAGTTGGAGGTCGGGCCGGGGGCCGGATCGTCGATTTCAAACAACGGGCCGGGCGTGGGGCCGGGGCCGGGGCCCGGGCCGGGGCCGGGCGTGGGCGGCGTCGGCGGGTTCAGATAGGCATCCACCAGATCTTCCACCTGAGACGGATCCAGCAAGCCCGCGTCGACCAGATCCTGCAGGATTTGGCGAATTTCTTCTTCCGTATAGGTCGGCGGGCCGCCCGGAGGTGCGGGCGGAATAGGCACGGGGATGTTGCCGATCGGGCCGGGCGGCGGGCCCGGCGGGGCAGGGCCCGGCGTGATGTTCGGGCCCGTGGAATTCACCCAGTCCAAAGACATCTGGTCGATGGGGTAAACCGCGCCGACCATGTTGAAGGGGTCGATCACGTCCTGCATGAAAATATCGTGATAGTAGGGATCGCCGGCTTTCACCGCCTGCAGGTTCGCAATGGCGGTGGCAAGGTTGCCCGCACCCATGGCGGCAACCAGCGTATCGCGCAGATAGGTCGCGCCTGCTGGGCCGTTCATGACCCAGTTCACAACAGACGTGGCACCCGCTTCGCCTTCAAGGAAATCGATCATGGTCTGGATACCGATTTCGGCTTCGCCCGCGATGATCCAGTTGATGAGATCGTTGGCCTGACAAATGGGGAAGTAGAAAGAAGGGGCGAACGTGCCGTCAAAGCAGTTCAGCAGGTTGTAGCCGGGGCCGAAACCGCCGTCGTCTTCATAGAAGAAATAGGCGTTGCCGCCGAGCGCCGCCTGCAGGGAGGCGAGCGCGGCCGTATTGCCGCCAATCACCTGGTTCAGGAGGTTCACCGTTGTGATGGTCGAGCCGCCGCCCACGGAATCGCGCACATGCTGCAGGAATTCCGCCGTCGAAATCGGCGGCGTAACGCCGGTCAAATCGTTTGTAATCTGGGTAATGGCCGCGGCGTTGCCGTTGATGGCATCGCGCAGGGTTTCAAGGTTGGACAAAAAGGGTTGCGCCGATGCCTCTTTTGGCAGCGCAAAGAGCCCCAGAACCATCATGACCATGAAAAACTTCACGAGCTTCTTCGCAAAACTCGTTGTTTCATGAGCGGGAGTTTGATTCTCCCCCGAAAACCACAAATGCTGCATGAAAACCCTCAGCCCATTATTATCCTTCAATTATAGCATAGCCAAAAAGAATTTGGGAATTATTTAAAATTTTAGGTATCTTGGCGCGGGCTGTCGAAAAGATTCGTAAGTGCTTGAGGAATTTGATGAATTATATCCTCCGCTGTCAGGCCCGCGCCGTGGCTTTTGGCTGCGGCGGCCTGTAGCCAGACTCCGGCAAGGCTTGCCATAAAGGAAGGCATGCCCTGTGCCGCGAATCCTGCAATCATGCCGGCCAGCACATCGCCCGCCCCGGCGGTGGCGAGAATCGGCGGCGCATTGGTATTGATGACCGCCGTGCCGTCGGGGGCTGCGATGACGGTATCGGATCCTTTCAGCACAATGACCGCCTGCGCCGTCTTGGCGGCGGCGCGGGCGCGGTCCAGCTTGCTGCCGGGCAGATCGCCGAAGAGCCGCGCAAATTCCCCCTCATGCGGGGTCAGGATATGGCGCGGCGAAAGTTTGCCGAACAGCGCCGCCGGATCATCCTTGAACACCGACAGCGCATCGGCATCCAGCACCAGCGTTTTGTTGAAATCGAGCGCGGCCAGCACCGCATTTTTCGTTTTGTCATCCGCACCTGCGCCGGGGCCGATGACAAAAGTGTTGCGGCGCGCATCGCGCAGCAGCGCCTTGAAATCGTCCATCGTTTGCCACGGATCGACCATCACGCTCGCGCGATACAGCCGATAGACAAGCGCCGAGTCATCCGTGGATGCCGTGATGCTGACAACGCCCGCGCCGCAGCGCTGCGCGGCATGGGCGGCAAGACAGGCCGCGCCCGTGCGCGTCGCGCCGCCGTAAACCGTGACATGGCCGCGATCGTATTTGTGCATCTGTGCCTGCGGGAACGGAAAATCCTTCAGCCACAGGGCAGGGGCGTTTTCGAATGTCTGCGTGCCCAGCGCGGCGATATCGTCATCCGCAATCGGAATGACGACAAGATGCAACCTGCCGCAAAACGCGCGCGACGGCTGGAGCGCATGCGCGATTTTCTTGCGACAGAAAACCACTGTCATTGCGGGTTTTAACGTGCCTTCGGCAATCGCGCCCGTTGTCGCGTTCATGCCGGAGGGCACATCCGCCGCGATGACGGGGATTTTTTTGCTGCGGATTTTGTCAAAAAGGATCACCAGTTCCGCCGGCAGATCGCCTTCGAAACCCGTGCCGAAAACGGCATCGACCACAAGATCGGTGCTATGCACGGGCAGGTTGGAATTGAGGCTCTCGATCTCGCCGCCGAAAGCCTTGGCGCAGTCGGCGGCATCGCCTTTCAGTTCCCTGGGTTTGGCAAGGCAGGCCACGCGGATGTTCCAGCCCTCGGCGCGCAGGATTTCGGCGGCGGTGAAACCGTCCGCGCCGTTATTGCCCTTGCCGCATAAAAAGAGCACGCGGCCCGCAGGCATGTTGTTGCGGATGACCTGCGCCAGACCGGCACCGGCGGAGCCGATCAGGGTCGCGGCGGGCGTGCCTGACTCGACGGCGGCGCGGTCGGCCTTTTTCATTTCGGCGGCTGTCAGAATTTCGAACATGCCAAGGATTATCGCAGGTTCGGCCGCAAAGAGAAAGACCTTGATATTAGAAGAGAAAGAAGGGGAAGTGGGGCGATCGACGGGGTTTGAACCCGCGACATCTTGGACCACAACCAAGCGCTCTACCGCTGAGCTACGACCGCCATAATTTCAGAAAGTCTGAAACGGCTTTATAATGTCTTTTCGGCTTTCCCGTCAAGTACCTATAGTACATAATTCGCGTCCGTTAATTTTACATAGATAATTTTCTATGTTAGACTGTACTGTGTTGGATTGGAGGCGTTTTCATGCCAGCGGTGCATAAAGGCTTGTTCATCAGATGACAGAGCGCCGGGAACTGACAAACCCCGCCAGACGCGGCGATATCCGCCCGGATTTTCCGGCGGTCAAGATTTATCGTCCCGATGACGAGGAAAACGCCCGGCGGTTACTTGATGTCTTAACGGCAGAGCTGGCCAAGGAAGGCGAAACGCTGGATACGGTCGGGCATATTACGATTGCCTATCCGCATAAACATCCTGAAATCTTCCCCGATCATGTTAACCGCGCGCAGCACCACGTAGAGCAATTCATTGCCGTGATGCAGGATGTCGCGCCGCAGGTGATTTGGAAAACGGCGGATGCGATTTGCGAGACGAAAAAGCTCCAGCGTTCCAAAGACCAGTCAAGCGTCCATGCGCTCACGCAAAAGCAGGAATATGCCATTCACGAGGCTTCCCAGCGGGATGCGTTGCCGTTTTTGGAAAAAGGGGGCGGGAAGTCCTTTTTTGTCATTGTGGATGATGCGGTTTTACAAGGTACAACCGTGGTAAACCTCATGAACTATATCGAGCATAACGGCGGCAAGGTGCTGATGGTTTCCGCGCGGGAGTCCGATGACGGCGTTCCCATCGCGCCGCGCCGCGGCATGCAGAGCAAGTTTGGCGCGGGATACCCCGATCGCATCACGGAAATGGCAGAAGCCTTCAGCGCCTCTGCCAAAAGCGAGGGGCATGACTGGTCGCCGGCCCAATGCCTGTCCATGTTCGAAGCGGCTCTTGAAAAACATGGCGTGACGGTGCGCAGCCTTGCCGATGGCGAGTGCGTCCGGCTGATTGATACCGTCAAAGGGCAGAACCTGCGCGAGGACAAGGGGCCTGCCGTTTCCTTTACCGGTATTCTCGGGCAATTGGCGGCGGCCGCACCGGCGGCCCGGCTGCAATCCGCGCCGGCGGCACCGGCGTTTCCTAAAATGTAAATCTGCCTAAAAAATAAGCATTTGCCGTTTTATTGTGCATGCCTTGAGAGGGCGTGCCGAGGTTTATTCATATTTTTCAATGCATTGGCATCTGGCACGCTTCTTGCCATTGAGGGGCGCATTTTTTTTGACAGACCGCAAGGACCAAAGCGCGATGAAAAAGATCGAGGCGATTATCAAACCTTTCAAGCTGGATGAAGTGAAGGAAGCGCTTCATGACATCGGCGTGCAGGGCATGACCGTCACCGAGGTGCGCGGCTTCGGCCGCCAGAAGGGCCATACGGAGCTGTATCGCGGCGCGGAATATGTGGTCGATTTCCTGCCCAAGGTCAAAATCGAAATGGTGGTTGAAAAGACGCAGGTCGATGACGTGGTGGAGGCCATCGAACAGGCCGCCCGCACGGGGCGGATCGGTGATGGAAAAATTTTTGTGCTGCCTGTCGAAAACGTGATCCGCGTGCGTACCGGAGAACGCGGCAAGGAAGCCATCTGATGACAGGGATTTCTAAACGGTACTGATGACAAAAACAGAAAAACGGCCAGAGGAGAAAACGAAAATGGCAAAATCCAACGCAAAACTGAAAGTGGCAAAGGCACCCGCCAAAGCCCCCAAAAAGGGCAAGGGTGAGTTTGCGGACTTCTTCAAGCTCGTCAAAGACCACAATATTGAATACGTATCCTTCCGCTTTACCGACCTGCGCGGCAAGTTGCAGCACACGGCGCAGCATATTTCCACGGTGGATGAAGACCTTCTGACCGACGGCGTCATGTTCGACGGTTCCTCCATCGCGGGCTGGAAGGCGATCAACGAATCCGACATGGTGCTGGTACCCGACATTTCCACGGCGGTGCTGGACCCCTTCGCGGCGCAGCCGACGCTGGATGTTTTCTGCGATGTGTACGAGCCGTCCACCGGCCTGCCGTATTCGCGTGATCCGCGTTCCATCGCGCGCGCGGCGGAAAATTACCTGAAATCCACGGGCATCGGCGATCAGGCGTTCTTCGGCCCCGAGGCGGAATTCTTCCTTTTCGACGACGTGCGCATCAATGTGCAAATGAACCGCGTGTCCTATGAAATCGACAGCATGGAAGGCCCCTATAACTCCGGCACGGAATACGAGCACGGCAACATGGGCCACCGTCCGGGCGTGAAGGGCGGCTACTTCCCCGTGCAACCGGTGGACAGCTCCAACGACATCCGCGGCGAGATGACCTCCGTTCTTGCGCGCATGGGCGTGCCGATGGAAAAGCATCACCACGAAGTCGCGCCCTCCCAGTGCGAACTGGGGCTGAAGTTCTCCACGCTGGTGGACAGCGCGGACAACATGCAGCTTTACAAATACGTCGTGCATAACGTGGCGCATGCCTACGGCAAGACGGCAACCTTCCTGCCGAAACCCGTTTTCGGCGACAACGGTTCGGGCATGCACGTGCACCAGTCCATCTGGAAGTCGGGCAAGCCGCTTTTCGCGGGTTCCGGTTATGCGGATCTGTCCGATACCTGCCTGTACTACATCGGCGGGATCATCCGTCACGCCAAGGCGCTGAACGCGCTGACCAACCCCACCACCAACAGTTACAAACGTCTGCTGCCGGGATATGAGGCGCCGGTATTGCTGGCCTATTCCGCGCGCAACCGTTCCGCATCTTGCCGCATTCCCTTTGCGGCCAGCCCGAAAGCGAAACGCGTGGAAGTCCGCTTCCCCGATCCGGCAGCGAACGCCTATCTTGCTTTCGCCGCCATGCTGATGGCAGGCCTTGACGGCATCCAGAAGAAAATCCATCCCGGCGAGGCGATGGACAAGAACCTCTACGACCTGCCGCCCGAAGAACTGGCGGAAGTGCCGACGGTTTGCGGCTCGCTGCGCGAGGCGCTGGATTCCTTGCGCGACGATCACGACTTCCTGCTGAAAGGCGGCGTTTTCACCAAGGACTTCATCGACAGCTACCTTGAACTGCGTTACGAGGAAGTGAAGGCTTTTGAAACCATGCCGCATCCGATCGAATTTGCGATGTATTATTCGGTCTAAGGCGGCGATCTTCCCGCAAAAAAAACGCCCCTGCACAGGCAGGGGCGTTTTTTTATCCGTTCAATGCGATCTTATTTGATCGATTGCAGCATGTTTTCGAAGGAGGCGACGTTGCGCGCCCAGCTGTAGAGGTTGTCATCCTCGCGCGGGGAGAGCAGGAACATAAGGATGTACCATTCCTTGTCGCCCAGTACGGCCAGATGCAGCTTCTGGTTGGCTTCGCCGCGCTGCTTGTTCTTCACTTCATAGGTTTCATAGCGGTTGAAGATGAAACGGTCGTAGGCGGGCGATCTGCCGCTGGTTTCCAGCTTGACGAATTCCAGCTTCATCGTGTCCAGGAAATAAAGCTTCAGGCTGTCGATTTCCTGCCGCAGCGTGGTATTGCGGTTGCGGCGTACGGCGATGATATGCACAAAGCCTTGCAGGGAGCCGGATTCAGACTTGTTTTTCAGGCTGACGATCAGGCGGTTCATATCGCGGAAGTCGGGATCGGACACCAGCCAGGAAGAAGGGAAGCTCAGCTTGATGGAATCGACCATCGTAAAACTTTTGACGGGTTCAATGGGGCCGTCTTCCGGATAGGTCAGCATGAAGGAGTCGATAACCTTATGCTGCACATAGTCCATGTAATCCTTCAGCGCGCTGGGAATTTCCAGCTTGGCCAGCAAAATGGTGTTCTTGTTGATCAGCGCGCGCACATAGGTGTACATGCTGGTGCCGTTCTCAAGGTAAATGTAATGGCCTGCCGCCTCGCGCGGGTTTTTGCTGGTCACCTCGCCGACAGGCGTAAAGCCGCTGATCAGGATATGGTGCCGCAGCCAGTGCTGCGCGGAGATTTCATGCGGAATCTCCAGCGCCTGCACCATCAGGCGCGGCTGATAGGTGCTGATGCGCGGCGAGTCAAAACGGGAAATGTTTCCCAGCAGCTTTTGGTTGAAATCGCTTTCGCTGCGGAGCGTGTAATCCTCCGTTTCCTTCCAGTCCAGCGGAATGCGGATGGAAAAGCCCAGCTGGACTTTTTTGTACGGAACGATCTCGTAGGTTTTCATCAGCTTGTCGTCGTTAAAGGCCTCGTCGCTGCTGATGGGATGCTCCGGCTTTTTTTGTTCGGCATCCTTTTTGCCGCCGAAAATGCCGTCCAGAAAGGCGGGTGTCGCCATGCTGCCGGGCTTTTGCAGGGAGAAGGCGCCAAACCCGTGGGCCAGTCCCGCAGAACCGGTCACGAAAAGGGCAATCAGGCCGTAGGTCAGAATACTGCGTTTCATTTTAATGTCCTGCTGGATTAACTGTTTTGCTGGCCCCGCAATACGGGGACGGGTTTACGGTTTTCGTCGATGGCGACATAGGTGAATTTGCCTTCGGTCACCTTATGCGCTTTTTCGGCAAGGCGCGGGCGCGCCCAGCTTTCGACATGGATGGTAATGGAGGTGCGGCCGATTTTTTCGACCGTGGCGTAACAGCTCACCTCATCGCCGACGGAAACGGGTTGCTTGAAACTCATGCCGTCGATGGCGATGGTCGCCACGCGCGTGCCGGCTTTTTTGTGGGCGATGACGCTGCCCGCCAGATCCATTTGCGACAGCAGCCAGCCGCCGAAAATATCGCCGTTGGCGTTCGTATCGGCAGGCATGGCGATGGTGCGCAGCGCGGGCGCGCTATCGTAATCCGGATTTTCAAAGTTCATACAAAGACTTCCCCTTGATCCCACTTATTATAATATAAGCCCGCCCGCAGCAGGATACAATATTTGGCGCAGGCATTTCGGAAAAACATGGCGCGCCCGCCGTATCCGGGGCTTTTTGGCGGTTTTCAAGGCATATTGCCTTTGATCCCTGAAATGGCATAGATTAACGCCATCATGAGAGGCAATGTGAAAAAAACAAAGGCATCATCCGCCGGTGATCTTGAAACCGCCGGCAAAGGCAATTATTCGGCCGCAGATATCGAGGTTCTGGAAGGGCTGGAACCTGTCCGCAAGCGCCCCGGCATGTATATCGGCGGCACGGACGAGCGGGCCATGCACCATCTGGTCAGCGAAATTCTGGATAACGCCATGGACGAGGCGGTTGCCGGCTATGCCTCCCGCATCGAGCTGAAGCTCCTGCCCGGCAACAAGGTCATCATCAGCGACAACGGCCGCGGCATTCCCGTGGACGACCACCCGAAGTTTCCGGGCAAATCGGCGCTGGAGGTGATTTTCACGACCCTGCACTCCGGCGGGAAGTTCAGCGGCAAGGTTTACAACACCTCGGGCGGTTTGCACGGGGTTGGTTCCTCCGTCGTCAACGCGCTGTCGAGCGAAATGACGGTCGAGGTCTGCCGCGACAAAATCCGTTACAGCCAGAGCTACAGCCGCGGCATCGCGCAGGGCAAGCTGAAGAAAGTCGGGGAGACCAAAGAGCGCGGTACGACCGTGACCTTCGTGCCCGATACCGAGATTTTCGGCACGGATATGCATTTCAGCCCCGACAAGATTTACCGCCTTGCCAAATCCAAGGCCTATCTTTATCGCGGCGTGGAGATCCAGTGGGAATGCGATCCTGCGCTGCTGAAGGAAAAATCCGATACGCCGGAAAAGGATATTATCAAGTTCCCCAACGGGATATTGGATTATCTTTATGCGCTGACGGAAAAGCAAAGCCTTGTCACGCCCAAGCCGTTTTATTGCGCTGTGGATTTCCCCGACAACGAAGGCCGCTGCGAAGTGGCCATCGCCTGGACGGAGGAAGAGGAGGACGGGTTCCTCAGCTCCTATTGCAACACCATTCCGACGCCGGAGGGCGGCGCGCACGTGCAGGGCCTTCGCGCCGCACTGTCCAAGGGGCTGCGCAGCTATGCGGATATGACGAACAACAAAAAAGCGGGCATTTTGACGCCGGACGATATTTTCGGCTCCGCCACCGTTTTGCTGTCGGTTTTTATCCGCGATCCGCAATTTCAGGGGCAGACGAAGGATAAACTGACCTCCGTCCACGTCACGCGTCTGATGGAAACGGCGGTGAAGGACCATTTCGAACACTGGCTGACGGGCGACAATGCCGCCAGCAAGGCGTTGCTGGAATATCTCATCCAGATCGCCGAAGAGCGCCGCCGCGCCAAAGACGCGCAGGAAATGAACCGCAAATCGGCCACGCGCAAGTTGCGCCTGCCCGGCAAGTTGGCAGATTGCTCGAAAAAATCCTCCGAAGGGACTGAAATCTTTATTGTTGAGGGGGATTCCGCAGGCGGTTCCGCCAAACAGGCGCGCAACCGCGAAACGCAGGCCATTTTGCCCCTGCGCGGCAAGGTTTTGAACGTGGCCAGCGCGACCTCCGACAAAATTCGCCAGAACCAGGAAATTTCCGACCTTATTCAGGCGCTGGGCTGCGGCACGGGCAAGAACTTCGACATTAACAAGCTGCGCTACGAGCGTGTCATCATCATGACCGATGCCGACGTGGACGGGGCGCATATCGCCTCCTTGCTCATGACCCTGTTTTATCAGGAAATGCCGGGGCTGATCGAACACGGCGCGCTCTATCTGGCGCTGCCGCCGCTTTACCGCCTGAGCGCGGGCGGGGAGAGCGTCTATGCCCGTGACGACGCCCATAAGGAAGAATTGCTGAAAACCGTCTTCAAGAGCCGCAAGAAGGTCGAAATCAGCCGATTTAAAGGTTTGGGCGAAATGCCCGCCGCGCAGCTGAGGGAAACGACGATGGATATGTCCAAGCGCAGCCTGCTGCGCGTCGTCCTGCCTGAAGCGGAGGAGGCGCAGCGCCTTGGCAAGAAGGTCGAGGGCTCGACCGCCCAGCTGATCGACCGTCTGATGGGTAAAAACCCCGAAGCGCGGTTTGATTTTATCCAGGAAAATGCAGAATTTGTGCAAGATATTGATATATAACAATATTTATGCGAAGCGCGCTTTGGAATTTATGTAAACGCTCTTGACAGCATCGATGGCTGCGGATATCATATGTTTTAAAGATCGCAGGAATGAGGACATCTTCTTTCCGGTGTGGGCAAGGGGGTATTTGCCGACATCGCTTTGATCAAAAGTGACGGAGCTCAGGGTATGAAAAAAGACAAAGATGAAAAACTCCAATCTCTGCGCGGCAAGGCCATGAAGGCATTCCGCAAGATTGCGCTGCCGGTGCTGGCGATGGCTGCACTTTCCGGCGGGTTGGTTACGGAAGCCAATGCGCAAAACACGCATAGCACCTACGGCTCCGTTGTGACCACGCAACAAGGGGTGCAACAGCAAAAGCCCTGGGCGAACGACCCCGTATATCTTGAAAAGATTCGCCTGCAGAAGGAAAAGGAAATGCTGCGTTTGCAGCAGGAGAAAGCGCGCACGGAATCGAATATTGCCAGCTATAACGCCAGCATGGCGAGAACGCGCAGCTACAACGTGTCTCAACTACAGTCTTTGCGTAAGAGAGGCGCCAGCGCGCTCGAGCTTATGGCGCATAGCCAGCGCATGGCCGCAGACGAGGCCGCGCACAAGGCGCGTGTCAACGGCGCGAAAAACTATTACGATCAGGCGGTGCTCAGAAGCGAAGAAACGATGCGCAACTATGTTGAATCGCTGGACCGCACCTATGCGCGCCAGTCGCCGTACAAGGAAATTCTGGAACAGCAACAACGGCAGCAGGCGCAACGCGTCGCGACCGCCACGCAGCGCGTGGAAGCGGAAAACAACCGTCCGCGCAGCGAGGCCGAGCAGCAAGCCGCCATCCGCGCCGCGCAGGAAAAATACCAGCAGGAGCAGCTGCGCAAATTCCAGGACGCCCAGATCAAGGCCGCCAGCGAGGGCAAACCGCTGCCCAAACGGGAGGATTTCGGTCTGCCGCCCGAGCAACCGCAAAAGCAGCGTGTTTCGACGGCCTCCCTCGACCGCTGATTCCCGGACAGATTTTTTCGTAGCCGAAAAAACGCCCCTTGCCATGCAGGGGGCGTTTTTTGTAAATGGTTACGAAAAGGTTAAAAAATAGTTGACATAATCACTTTGCGCAGGTAATGTGGTTTTCAACGTTTTCAAGTTTTTTGCGAAAAAGAGGGGATTCACCATGGAATTCAAAAAAGGCGCATTGCAGAAGGCATTCAAAAACCTGCGAAAAACCGCCCTTGTTGTTGTTGCGGGCGTGAGCCTGTCCGGCTGCGTCACCACCGGCGTTTATCAAAGCGGCGGCATTTTCGGCAATAGCAATGGTTATAGCAATAGCTACAACATGCCGCGCGGCTATGCCGTCACCTATACGCCGTCCCGCGTGCCTTGGGCCAATGACCCGAATTATCGTCAGGAAGTACAACTGGCGGTCCGTTCCGCCAATCTGGATATCCAGAGCGCCTATAACTACTACCAGTCCAGCGTAGCCAGCTGCAATGCCAGCTATGCCCGCGCCGCCAGCAGCAATGCCCGCGCCAGCGAATATGCCCGCCGCAACGGCACGAACATCTGGGAACGCATGGAAAGCGGCGCCCGCTGGAACAAAGCCTCGGCGGATTTCAACTACTGCAAAGTACAGGCGGAAACGCGTTTCGAACGTACCCGCATCAGCGAGCAACAGGAATTTGACCGCGCGCTTGAACGTCTGGATACCAAGTACAAACGCGCCTACGGTTACAAATAAGCCGTAAAACAGCCTGATTTCCAAAATATTGCGTCCTGCGCCTTTTATTTAAGGGGTTTTTATAAATAAATCCCTTGCGCGCAGGGCGCATTTTTCTTATTTATGGGCGGATTTTGTGCCGGCGTTCGCGGGCGTGGCGAAATTGGCAGACGCGCCAGATTTAGGTTCTGGTGTCGCAAGACGTGGGGGTTCAAGTCCCTCCGCCCGCACCACGAACAAACGGCACAGGAAAAAGAACAACGCGGGCAGGGGGAAAGGCCCCCGCAGCCCGTTCACAAACCCCGGTAAACGAACGAACCATAGAAAGTTTTCACGATGCAAATCACACAGACCAAACAGGAAGAGCTGAAACGCGAATTCACCGTCACCATGACGGCCGAAGAGGTGGACGCCATTGTTAACGAGCGCCTGCTGGAGCTGGGCAAAACGGTGAAAATGCCGGGCTTCCGTCCGGGCAAAATTCCGCTGAACCTGTTGAAGTCCAAATACGGCAAGTCCGTGATGGGCGAGGTGCTGGAAAGCGCGGTCAACGACAGCACGCTGAAAGCGATCAACGAAAACAACCTGCGTCCCGCCATGCGTCCGCAGATCGACGTGAAGACTTTCGATGAAACCTCCGGCCTCGAATACACCATGGCCATCGAACTGCTGCCGGAAATCAAGCTGGCGCCGCTGGATGACATCAAGCTGGAAAAACTGACGGCCAAGCCCGCCGACAAGGAAATCAACGAGGCGCTGGAGCGCATCGCGGATTCCAACAAAACCTCCGAGAAAGTCGAGGAAGCGCGCGCGGCCAAAAACGGCGACATCGTTGTGATCGATTTTGACGGCACGGTGAACGGCGAAGCCTTCCCCGGCATGAAAGGCGAGGATTTCCCGCTGGAACTGGGTTCCAAGAGCTTTATCGACACCTTTGAAGACCAGCTGGTCGGCGCCAAGGCCGGCGACAAGCGCACCGTGAAAGTGACCTTCCCCAAGGATTACGGCCACGAGAAACTGCAAGGTGTTGATGCGGTATTCGAAGTCAGCGTGAAGGAACTGCGCGCTTCCGTGAAGCCGGAGATCAACGACGCATTCGCAAAACAGCTGGGCTTTGAAAGCCTGGATAAAGTGAAAGAGGCGATCTTCGCGCAAATCCAGAACGAATACGACCAGATCTCCCGCATGACGCTGAAACGCAGCCTGCTGGATGCGCTGGACGAGAAACATTCCTTCGTCGTGCCCGCAGGCATGGTCGAGGCGGAATTTGAAGGTATCCTGCATCAGGTGCAGGGCCCGCACGACCACAGCGACCCCAACCACACGCACGACAATGTCGGCACGCCCGAAGAGCGCGCCGAGTACAAAGAGATTGCCGAGCGCCGCGTGCGTCTGGGGCTGGTGCTGGCGGAAATCGGCCGCGAGAACAAGATCGAGGTCACCAATCAAGAACTGCAACAGGCCGTGATCGCCGAGGCCCGCCGTTATCCGGGTCAGGAAAAACAGGTCTTCGAATTCTATCAAAAGAATCCGCAGGCGCTGGAAAGCCTGAAAGCCCCCGTTTACGAGGACAAAGTGGTGAACTTCATCCTCGAGAAGGTGAAAGTCGATTCTAAAGAGGTTTCCATCGAGGAACTGACCAAGGCGGCAGAAGCCGAACCTTCTAAAAAGACAAAAAAGACTTCCAAAAAGTAATTAAATTACAAAAAAGGGCGGATCAGGAGTAAAAAAGGAATAAAAAGTTAAAAAAAAGTGAAAAAAGTGTTTCCAATGTTTTGGAAAGTTGGGCTAGAATAAACCCATCCAAAACAGAGAATTTTGAGAACGGTGTGCCGTAATCAAGAGTGTGTGCCTGAAAATAAAAAAACTGGCAAGCAAGACAAGGAAACCTGAAAGATGAAAAACAATCCTAACAAAACTCCTGATCCGCAATACATCAGCGCCGAAGCGCTCGACATTTTCAACCGCATGCAGGCAGCGTCCAAAAGCGGTTCTTCCCTGACCGATGCGCTGACCGACAACGAATTTTCCGCTTTGAAAAAAGTGGTCGCCTCCGCACAGAAGGCGGGCCTGATTGCCCCCACCGATGCGCCGCGCACCATTCCGTCCGTGACCGAAATCGAAAACGGCCGCGAGCGTGGTTATGACCTTTACTCCCTGCTGATCAAAAACCGCATCGTCATGGTCGAAGGCCAGGTCGAAGACACGATGGCTTCCATCGTTTGCGCGTCCCTGCTGTACATGAACTCCGACCTCAGCGGCAAAGATCCGAAATCCCCGATCACGATGTACGTGAACTCTCCGGGCGGTTCCGTTCTCGCAGGCCTTGCTATTTACGACGTCATGCGTTCCATCGAAGCGCCGATCACCACCATCGGCATGGGTATGCAGGCTTCCATGGGTTCCATCCTGCTGGTCGCCGGTGACGAGCGCAAGATGACCCGCAACTCCAAATACATGATCCACCAGCCCCTGTCCGGCAACGGCCAGAGCACGCAGCTGACCGACATTGAAATCGGTGCGGATTTCACGAACCGTCTGAAAGAAGACCTCGTGGACATCTACGTGCGCCACACCGGTCTGAACCACGACTACTGGAACACGGTTCTGAACCGTGACACGTGGCTGACGGCTGAACAGGCAAAAGAAATGGGCGTGATCAGCGACATCATCGTCGGCACGGCCAAGAAAACCCTGCACGAAGATTTCTCCTCGCCCGCAGAGCGCAAGGACTACCGCAAATCCTTCGTGCCGAAAACCTCAGCCGAGATCAAAATGGCTCTCAACTCCGATGTCACGCTGAAAAACAAAGCGGGCGCGGAAATGAAGTCCACCATGATCCGTCCGGAGCTGGTGACGGCACTGGCCCAGTTCGAAGAGTTCTGGACGCCGTCCCTGAAAGCCCTCAAAAAGCAGCAAGCTGCTGCCGCGACGGCTTCCAACGACGATACGAAAAAAGCCCGTGCGCCGCGCAAAGTAAAAGCGCCCAAACAGGCAATGTAAAAAAAGCCTTAGACTCATCTTTCAGGCTTGCTATGATGGGGTGGTCAGTCAAACTGACCACCCCCTTTCTTTTTCGGGGCGGGGACAGTATAAAAGGCATATAAAAAGCAATGGGGAGCCAAATGACACACATGCCAGAACACATGAATACGCTGGTCCCGATGGTGATCGAACAGACCGCCCGCGGGGAGCGTTCCTTTGACATTTATTCGCGCCTGCTGAAAGAGCGCATTATTTTCCTGTCCGGGCAGGTGCATGACGCGGTTTCCACGCTGGTATGTGCGCAGTTGCTGTTCCTCGAGGCGGAAAACCCGAAAAAAGACATTTATCTCTACATCAACTCTCCGGGCGGCGTTGTGACCTCCGGTCTTGCGATGTACGACACCATGCAATATATCAAGCCCGACGTGGCCACGGTTTGCATCGGTCAGGCTTGCTCCATGGGCTCGCTGCTGCTGGCAGCAGGGGCGCCCGGCAAGCGTTACAGCCTGCCGAACTCCCGTATCATGGTGCATCAGCCCTCCGGCGGCGCGCAGGGGCAGGCGACGGATATCGAAATTCAGGCGCGCGAGATTTTGTCCTTGCGCAAACGCCTGAACGAAATCTACGTCAAGCATACGGGCCGCAAGATCAACGAAATCGAACAGGCGCTGGAGCGTGACCGCTTCATGTCGCCCGAAGAAGCCAAGGATTTCGGCCTGATCGACCAGATTGTCGAGAAAAAACCGCACGACGGCGAAGACAAGAAGGCCGCCTGATCTTAACGAAAGGCTTTTCGGTACCAATACAGCAGCGGGAGATACAGCCATCTCCCGCTGTTTTTTTTGACCCTCTACCACACACATTTGACCAAAAGGAAGATCCCCATGATGCGCGGTTTTACTGTTTCTGCCGGTGTTTGTTTGTTGACGGTTTTCATGCTTTGCACGCCCGCGCGGGCGGAGCAGGCGGCAGGCGGCGAACAGCAGCCCGCGGCACGTTCCCCGTTTCAGGAACTGGCGCTGCAAATCGAGGCCGACGAGCAGATGCGGAATGCGCAGGCCAATTACAAGGCCGCGACGGAAAAACTGACCGCGGCGCAACAAAAGGAACTGGTTGATCTGGAGCGCGAATTTGCCGCCACCATGGCGCCGGATATGGAGATCATGTCCCGCGGCGGGGAGCTGGAACATTGCCTGGCGCATGATGACGATTTCAAAAACAATCAGGAAGCCTATACCAAGGCCTTTACCGCATGGCGCGACGGCGTGAATGCCGAGCAGGAAAAACTCTGGGCCGCGCACCGCAGCCTGCGCCAGAAAATCGCCTATGTCGATCAATCCGTGCTGGATGAATATTACCTATTCCAGAAAAAACTGATGGTGCAACTCATCGGCATTGTGACCATGACGGCGCGCGATCAGGGCGCTTTTGAAAAAACGGATTGCAAGTCGCTGGCAGGCGTTTTGGGCGCGGCTGAATAACCCGGCGGGAGATCTCGTCTGTGCGTGTTGTGAAGATTGTGACAGCGGCGGCGCTGCTTTCCTGCGCCGTGCATTTTTCCGTACCGGCCGCAGCAGAGGAGGCGCCTGCACAGGTCCCTGCCGAAGCGCCGGCAAAGAAATCATCCGCCGATATCTATTACGCATATGTCCGGACATTGACCGATGCGCAAAAGGCCGAACTGGAGCAGCTGGAAAAGGATTTCATGGTCACGCTGCAACCGGATATCGCCATTCTGAGTACCGGCACCCAGTTGCAAT
>Ga0207868_1001001_pt1 | contig 23164 bp, 19 predicted proteins | sample Passage237B_FD_187370 | JGI IMG/M metagenome (GOLD analysis project Ga0207868, IMG submission 187370) | Cellulose adapted compost microbial communities from Newby Island Compost Facility, Milpitas, CA, USA - Passage2 37B (SPAdes) (version 3) ... | reverse complement strand
ATAACGGCCATCTGAACATGGCCTATTACAACGTGCTGTTCGACCGGGGAGCCGACGAGGTCTATCCGCTTCTCGGCTTCGGCCCGGACTATGCGCAGCGGCGGCGCCTGACCACCTACACCGCGGAGTTCCACGTCTGCTACGTCCGTGAACTGCACCTCACGGACCGCGTGACCTGCAGCTTCCGCCTGCTCGACTGCGACGAGAAGCGTTTCCGCACCTTCCAGGAACTGCGCCATGTCGACGGATGGCTGGCCGCCACGGCCGAGGGGCTGGCGCTCCATGTCGACATGGACGGCCCGAAGGTCGCGCCGTTCCCGGCCGACATCGCCGCCAGGCTGGCGGCGATGCGCGAGGCGCACGCAGCGCTCGCCTGGCCCGAACGCGCCGGCCGCTCGATCGGGATCAGGCGCGGGAAGGGCTGAGCGCGACCTGCCTGCCGTTCACCGCGGGCAGGCCGCGGACGGGGCGGGACACCGGTCGACCCCGATGCGCCCGCCTGCGCCCTCACTCCAGCTTCGCACGCAGGAAATCCACCGTCCGCTGCCAGGCGAGCTCCGCCGCCGCCTTGTCGTAGCGCGCCTCCGACGTGTCGTTGTTGAAGGCGTGGTTGACGCCTTCGTAGACATGGATGGTGAAGTCCTTGCCGGCCGCCTGCAGCGCCTCGCGATAGGCGTCGATTCCTGCATTGATCCGCTCGTCGAGCCCGGCATAGTGGAGCAGCAGCGCCGCTTGGATCCTGGGCGCGTCCTCCGCCTTCGCCTGACGGCCGTAATAGGCGACGCCCGCATCCAGCCCGGACGATGCGACGGCGATGTCGTTGACCGTCCCGCCGCCCCAGCAAAACCCGATCGCACCGACATTGCCGTTGCCGCCGTCGAGCCCTTCCAGATAGGTGACGGTCGCGGCGCCGTCGGCTGCCGTCTGCGCGGCATCGAGCTGGCTGAACAGCCCGCGCGCCGCCTCCTCGTCCTCCGGCGTCCCGCCGAGCGGTGACAGGAAGTCGGGCGCCAGCGCGATGAAGCCTTCCAGCGCGACCCGCCGCGCCACGTCGCGGATATGCTCGTTGAGGCCGCGATTCTCGTGGACGACGATGACGGCAGGCAGGGCGCCGGCCTGATTTGCAGGCCGCACGAGATAGCCCTTCATTTCGCCGCTGGCGCCGGCCCAGCTCACCTCCGCGGTCACCAGCCGGTCGTCGTCGGCCGGCACGATGGCGGCGCGCGCCGGGTTGGCGGCCAGAAGCGGCGCGACCGCCGCCGCCGCCGCGCCCGACCCCGCAAGCTTCGTCAGCTTCTCCATGAAGCCGCGCCGGTCGAGCGTCAGGTGCGTATATTCGTCATAGGCATCGATCATCGCCTGCGTGATGCACGGGCGGGCTTCAATCCTGTCCTGCATGGCATTTTCCTCCGCGATGGTCGTTGAGCCGCACAATTTCGCGGAGACGCGTTGCCAGGTCCAGTCAAACAGGCGTGAGGGGCGCCGGCCGGCCGCACCCCGCGAAGGCCGCCGACGCCGTTCGGCTGGTCTTTCGATCCCGAATCACTACATTCGACCCGATGTCCGATTTTCCCGACGACATGCCGTTCTTCGATGGGCCCCCCGATGGCGCGCAGGGAGGCGCAGCGCCGGCACGGCCGGCCGGCGGCATCGCCGCGCGCGCTCTCGCCGCGCGCTCCGGCCACGACCGCCCGCCCGACTATCTCGCCGGCCTCAACCCCGAGCAGCGCCTCGCCGTCGAGACGACCGAGGGGCCGGTCCTGGTTCTCGCCGGCGCCGGCACCGGCAAGACGCGCGTGCTGACGACACGCATCGCCCATATCCTTGCCACCGGCCTCGCCTTTCCCTCGCAGATCCTCGCCGTCACCTTCACCAACAAGGCGGCCCGCGAGATGAAGCAGCGGATCGGGGTGCTGGTCGGCGAGGCGGTGGAGGGCATGCCCTGGCTCGGCACCTTCCACTCGATCGGCGTCAAGATCCTGCGCCGCCATGCCGAGCTTGCCGGCCTGAAGAGCGGCTTCACCATCCTCGACACCGACGACCAGATCCGTCTCCTCAAGCAGCTCATCCAGGCCGAGGGGCTGGACGACAAGCGCTGGCCGGCCCGCCAGTTCGCGCAGATGGTCGACGGCTGGAAGAACAAGGGGTTCGGGCCGAAGGACATTCCCGAAGGCGACGCCCGCGCCTTCGCCAACGGCCGCGGACGCGAGCTCTACACCGCCTATCAGGAGCGGCTGAAGACGCTCAACGCCGTCGATTTCGGCGACCTTCTGCTGCATCCGATCCGCATCTTCCGCGAGCATCCGGACGTGCTGGCCGACTACCACCGCCGGTTCCGCTACATTCTCGTCGACGAGTATCAGGACACCAACACCGCGCAATATCTGTGGCTGCGCCTGATCGCGCAAAGGCCGCAGCCAAAAGGCGGCCTTCCGGCCGAAGGCCCGGCACCGTTTCGGACCGAAGGTCCGCAAGGCCGACCGGCCGTCGCGCTCGATGGCGCGCCCTCGCGGAGCGAGCCGCGAAGCGGCGACAGCGTGAGCGAAAATAAAAGGCAGAAAATAAACATCTGCTGCGTGGGCGACGACGACCAGTCGATCTATGGCTGGCGCGGCGCCGAGGTCGACAATATCCTGCGCTTCGAGAAGGACTTTCCGGGTGCCACCGTGATCCGGCTCGAGCGCAACTACCGCTCCACGGCCCACATCCTCGGCGCCGCCTCGCATCTGATCGCCCACAATGAAGGGCGCCTCGGCAAGACGCTGTTCACCGACCGTCCCGACCCGGACGACGCCCGCGTCATGGTCCATGCCGCCTGGGATTCGGAGGAGGAGGCCCGCGCCGTCGGCGAGGAGATCGAGGCACTGCATCGCAAGGGCCACGACCTGAACGACATGGCGATCCTCGTGCGGGCGTCCTTCCAGATGCGCGAGTTCGAGGACCGCTTCGTGACGCTGGGCCTCAATTACCGTGTCGTCGGCGGCCCGCGTTTCTACGAACGGGCCGAGATCCGCGACGCGATGGCCTATTTCCGCGTCATCTGCCAGCCGGCCGACGACCTCGCCTTCGAGCGCATCGTCAACGTGCCCAAGCGCGGGCTCGGCGAGGCGGCAGTGCGCCAGATCCACGACACCGCCCGCGCGCTCGGGGTTCCGATGCTTGAGGCGGCGGCGAACCTCGCCGAATCCGACGAGCTGAAGCCCAAGCCGCGCGCCGCGCTGCGCGAGGTCGCGGCCGCCTTCGCCCGCTGGCAGGGCCTGCTCGACGACACGCCCCACACCGAGCTTGCCGAGATCGTGCTCGAGGAGTCGGGCTACACCGACATGTGGAAGAACGACCGCTCGGCGGAAGCGCCCGGACGCCTCGAGAACCTGAAGGAGCTCATCCGTTCGATGGAGGAGTTCGAGTCCCTGCGCGGCTTCCTCGAACATGTCGCGCTGGTCATGGACGCCGAGCAGAACGAGAATCTCGACGCCGTCTCCATCATGACGCTGCATTCGGCCAAGGGGCTGGAATTCGAGACGGTGTTCCTGCCCGGCTGGGAGGAGGGCCTGTTTCCCCACCAGCGGGCGCTCGACGAGGGCGGGCGCTCGGGCCTGGAGGAGGAGCGCCGGCTGGCCTATGTCGGCTTGACCCGCGCCAAGCGGAACCTGCACATCTGGTTCACGTCCAACCGCCGCATCCACGGCCTGTGGCAATCGACCATCCCGTCGCGCTTCCTCGACGAGCTGCCCGAGGCCCATGTCGAGGTCGCCGAAACCGGCTCCGCCTATGGCGGCTACGGCCAGTCCCCCTATGGCGGGCGCGGCTTCGGCGAGACGCCGGGCCGCCGCAATCCCTACGGCACCTCCCGCTTCGACGCGCTCGGCTCCGAAGGCGGCGCCTTCTCGAACACCTACGCCACGCCCGGCTGGCAGCGCGCGCAGCGGAACCGCACCCAGGCGACCGACCGCAACTGGGGCTCACGCTCGGGCCATGCGGTCGAGCGCATCGGCTATGGCGAGGTCGATTCCGGCTACGGTGCCGGGCGCGGCTCGGTGAAGGGCCGCGTGATCGAGGGCGAACTGGTCGCGAAATCGGTGTCCGACAGCCCCTCCCCCTTCAAGATCGGCGACCGCGTCTTCCACCAGAAGTTCGGCAACGGCAACGTCGCGGCCGTCGACGGCAACAAGCTCACCATCGACTTCGACAAGGCCGGGCAGAAGCGGGTCCTCGACGGGTTCGTCAGGGCGGCGTGAGGCGGCTGCCGGCCGCCTGCCCCGTTCTCATGGAAATTGCGCGAAATCGTCGCCCGCGTTCCGCCTCTGCCCGGCCTGGCGGAACAGGCCGATGCGCGAGAGGCTGAGCAGCGCGGCAAAAGCCGCGAAGCAGGCGCCGAGCCCGAGCGCCCAGGTGGCGCCGGCAATGCCGAGATGGGCGAGCAGCATCGCCACCAGAGCCGCCCCCGTGGTCTGCCCGGTCAGCCGCGCCGTGCTCAGCATGCCGCTCGCCGCTCCACTGCGCCGTTTCGGCGCGGCGCCGATCATGGTGCGGTTGTTCGGCGTCTGGAACAGCCCGAAACCCGCCCCGCACAGCACCATGCGCCAGACGATGTCCGCAACCGAGGCATCGGCCGGCAGCAGCGCAAGCAGCGTCAGGCCGGCCGCGAGCAGGGCAAGCCCCGCCCCGCCGAGCAGCGCAGGCGAGTGACGATCCGACAGGAAGCCGGCGATCGGCGCGACGACCGCGATGGCCAGCGGCCACGGCATCATCAGCAGGCCCACGTCGCGCGGGCTGTAGCCCATGATCGTCTGCAACGTGAACGGCAGCGAGACGAAGGCCAGCATCTGCGCCACGAAGGAGGCGATCGAGGTGGCGATCGACAGGCTGAAGATCGGCAAGCCGAGCAGGTCGAGCGGCAGCATCGGGTCGGCCATGCCGAGCTCGCGGCGCGCCAGCAGCGTCCCGAAAACCACCAGCGCGGCGCCCTGCCCCGCGATCAGCGGCAGCGGCAGGCGGTGGCCGATGCTGTCGATGAAGGTGATGAACAGGCCGACCGTCAGCGCGCTCAGCACGGCGCTCTTCCAGTCGAACGGCCGGGCCGAGCGGTCGCTTTCGGGCAGGCTGAACCAGCCCATCGCGATCGCGACCACGCCGAGCGGCAGATTGAAGGCGAACAGCCACGGCCAGCTCGCCCAGGTCAGGATGAAGCCGGCGATCGTCGGCCCGGCGGTCGCCGCCGAGGCGACCGCGATCGCGTTGACGCCGATCGCCATGCCGAAGGAACGCGACGGCACCGTGTAGCGCAAAAGCGCGGTGTTGACGCTCATCATGCCGGCCGCCCCCAGCCCCTGGACGACGCGCGCCGCCGTCAGCTCGGCGAGCGAGCCGGCCAGCATGCAGGCGGCGGAGGCCACGGCGAATATGGCGATGCCGGCAAGATAGATCCGGCGATAGCCGTAGATCTCGCCCAGCGCCGACATCGGCAGCAGCGCCACCACGATGGCGAGTTGGTAGCCGTTGACGATCCAGATCGACACCGATGGGCTGGCCTGGAACTCGGCGGCGATCGTCGGCAGCGCGACATTGGCGATCGACCCGTCGAGCACGGACAGCCCGATCGCCAGGATGATCGCGGCCCAGGCCCAGTAGCGGCGCGGTGTCTGCAGCCCGTCGGCAAGCGGGGCGGTCTCGGTTCGTGCGTCCAATCGACGGCTCCAGCGCCGGGCTGGGAACGACCCGGCGGAAACGGGAACGCGCAGGCCCGCCGCGCCCTGCCTTGACGCGGCTGGGCGGGCGGGCCGGCGCATGCGCATACATAGAGCGGGCCTCGCCCCCGAGGCAATCCCGGCGCAGATCTCGTGCAACCGCCGGCAACCGGCCCGGGAAACGGCACGCAGGCGTTCCGCAACCGCCGTCGTGCGAAGGTGACGGTGGCGGGCCGAACACCCTGCCGCCGCTCCACGCGGTTCAGCGGAGCGCCCCTTTCCCGGCTGCCCTGCGGGAAAGGGGCATCGCGGCTCCGCTCAGCCCGGCGCCCGGCCGGGCGCAAGGCGCTCCCACTTGTCGAGAAAGGCGCCGACGGCAAGCGCCTGCATGTCCGGCACGGCCTCGGCCAGCCGGTCCGGCGGCCAGTCCCACCAGCACAGCGCCGCAAGCCGCGCCGCCACCTCGGCGGGAAAGCGCTGCCGCAACGGCCGGGCCGGCGCGCCGGCCACGATCGCATAGGCTTCGACGTCGCGGGTCACCACCGAATTGGCGCCGATGACGGCGCCGTCGCCGATGCGGACGCCCGGCAGGACGACGGCACCGTGCCCGACCCATACGTCGTTGCCGATCCTCACCGCCCGCGCCCGCCGCCGCTCGCGAAAGGCCTGGTCGACGCCCAGAAAGCGGAAATACTCGTTGGGTCGGTAGGAGAGCTTGTGCGTGGTGACCCGCTCCAGCGGATGCTCCAGCGCGTTGATCCGGGTATTGGCCGCGATCGAGCAGAACTTTCCGATGGTGGCATAGATGGCTTCCGCATGCCGCTCGAAATAGGAGAAGTCCCCCAGCCGCACCTCGCGCAGCACGACGCGCTCCCCCACGGCGCAGTAGGGGCCCAGCTTGCAGCCCTTCAGCTCCGCCGTCGAATGGATGCGCGGCGCCGGATCGGTGATCCTCGGGTCTGGTCTGGCGGGACGGTCGGACATCGCCGGGCTTTACGCCGGCCGGCACCGGCGGGCAAGCGCGCCGCAGCGGCGCCCCGCCGTCACGGCTTCCCGTTCGTCCAGGTGACGTCCTGCCCGTAGAGCGGAACGGTCGACATCGACATCTTGGCCGAACCCTCCTGCACCTGGCGCGTATGGGCGAGATAGACCAGCGTCTCGTTGCTGCGGTCGTAGATGCGCGTCACCACCTGCTTCTTCCAGATCAGGCTCGCGCCCTGCTTGAAGACCTCCTCGCCGTCGTCGGAAAGATCGATCCTGCCGATGGTGATCGGGCCGGTCTGGTTGCAGGCGATCGCCGTGTTGGACGGGTCCTCGAACCAGTTGCCCTTCTGCAGGCGGTCGATCACCGAACGGTCGAAATAAGAGACGTGGCACGTCACGCCCTCGACCTGCGGATCCTGGATCGCCTCCACCACGATGTCGTTGCCGACCCAGTCGACCCCGACCCGGCCGACCTCCTCGGCAGCCGCTGGCAGGCTTGCAAGCAGCGCCGCACCTGCGGCGGCAATCACGAAACGGCGCATGGAAAGCTCCTCGCTGGCGGGCAAAGCCCAGAATTGGGGGCCGCGTTCCTCGAATGCAAGCCCGGCGCCGGCGCGGCAAAGTCGCATCTTTTGCCGCGCTGCCCGGGCCGCTATATTGGGAGCCATGATGAGAACGGCCCCGTTTCCACGCCTGCTGACCATCGCCGTCGCCGCATTCCTGCTCGCGGCGCTGACGGGGCTCGCCTTCGCGGGCTGGGTCGGCCACGGCCCCGGCATCCTCATGGGCCTTGCCGAAGTCGGCCTGAGCTGGTGCCTGTGAGCCCGCCGCGCGGGCAGAAAAATCCTGGTGACATCATGATGCGCTCCATCCTCATCGGCATCGTCGTGGTCATGGCTGCCGTGTTCGGCTACTGGACGTTCGACTGGTACCGGACGATGTATTCGGGCGACGCCTTCGGCGATCCTTTCGAACTGACGGACCAGGCCGGCCAGCCGATCACGCAGGCCGCCTTCCGGGGGCACCCGACGCTGGTCTTCTTCGGCTTCACCCATTGTCCCGAGGTCTGCCCCACGACCTTGTTCGAGATGGACGGTTGGCTCACGCAGCTCGGCGACGAAGCCAGGGATGTCCGCGCCTACTTCGTCTCTGTCGACCCCGAGCGCGACACGCCCGAGATCATGGAAAACTACGTGTCCAACGTGTCGGACCGCGTGGTCGGCATCACCGGCGACCCGGAAAAGGTTGCGGCGATGGCAAGGTCGTTCGGCATCTACTGGCGCAAGGTCGAGCTCGAGGGCGGCGACTACACGGTGGATCACACCGCCTCCGTGCTGATGCTCGACCGCAAGGGCGCTTTCGCGGGCACCATCGCCTATGGCGAGGATGCCGGCACGGCCGTCGCCAAGATCAGGCGGCTTGCCGCCGGAGCTTGAATTCGCGAACGGATCGTCGCCCTTGGGCCAGCACCGCTATCATCTCACCGCCCCGCGCAAGCTGGCCGAAGCGCTCTACCGCCGCCTGGAGGCGGAGTTCGAGGACGACGGCCTGCCGCTCGCCGTCGTCGAAGCCGACGAGACGGCCGGTCTTTTCGAGATTTCCGTCTATGCCGAGCCGGACGGCGACGCAGAAAAGCGCATCCTCGCCGTGCTGAAGGGCGAGGCTGCGGCGCCTCCGCTGCAGCGCGAGGTCGTTCCCGACATCGACTGGGTGTCGCACACGCTCGCCGGCCTGTCCCCGGTCAGGGCCGGCTCCGTTCTCGTCCACGGCAGCCACGACCGCGACAAGATCCGCCCCGGCGACATCGCCATCGAGATCGAGGCGGGGCTTGCCTTCGGCACCGGCCACCACGGCACCACGGCCGGTTGCCTTGAAAAACTGCAGGAGCTGCTGCCGGAAAAACGGCCGCGGGCCGCGCTGGACCTTGGCACCGGCAGCGCCGTGCTGGCGATCGCGATCGCGAAGCTGGCGGGCATTCCCGTGCTGGCGACCGACATCGACCCCGTCGCCACCGGCGTGGCGACCCGCAACGCCGCGCTCAACGGGGTCTCGAGCCTCGTCACCTGCGTCACCGCCTCCGGCTTCGACCATCCCGCCTTCGCGGAGGGCCGGCGCTTCGACCTGATCGTCGCCAACATCCTCGCCGGCCCGCTCATGGAGCTCGCGCCCGATATGGCCGCGCACGCCGAGCCCGGCGCCATGCTGCTTTTGTCGGGCATTCTCGACCGCCAGGCCGGCGATGTGATCGCAGCCTATGCCCAGGCAGGCTTTGCGCATGCCGGCACGCTCAGCCGCGAAGGCTGGTCGACCGTCCATCTGACGCGATAGGGCGTTCCAGGCGGCCGGGATCGTGCCGGCGCGGCCTGCCATTGCGCCATGCAAAAAGGGCGGCCCGCGAGCCGCCCTGCCGGGTTCGCCTTCCGCCGGAGCGAATGGCGTCAGATCGGATAGGACGCACCGGCGTTGCGGCTGAGCGCCCTGCGATCCCAGCCATTTGCGGCCAGCGTCGCGTCGTCCAGCGTCAGCAGGAAGGTGTTGACCTGCCGCTGCGCCTGCCTCGTGCGCGCTTCAACCAGCGCGTCGAACACATTGCGGAAAAAACCCTGTCTTGCATCAACGGCCATCGTCGTTCTCCTGCGCGTCCACTGCCAAACCTCCACGCCAGACAGGTAAGTATTGCTGACCTTTTATTCCAGCGTCCGCGCTGCATTGCAGCCATGAAATTTTGCATTGCAACAAGGCGTTCCGGCGCAAGATGCGGGACCGACGTTGCGCGCAAGGGCGCAAATCCATAGACCGGTCGGACGAAGCAGCTCGGGGCCCGCCATGTTCCAGTCCTACGAATCCGTTGCAAATCCGGCGCAGGGCATCGCCCGCACGGCGCGGCTGCGCGAAGAGCTTGCCGCGCGCGGGCTCGACGGCTTCCTCGTGCCGCGCGCCGACGAGCATCAGGGCGAATATGTCGCCCCCCGCTCGGAGCGCCTGCAATGGCTGACCGGCTTCACCGGCTCGGCGGGGGCCGCGCTCGTCCTGCGCGACCGCGCGTTGCTGTTCGTCGACGGCCGCTACACGCTTCAGGCCCGCGCCCAGGTCGACGCCGCGACCTTCGCGGTCGAGAGCCTTGTCGACACCCCGCCCGCGCGCTGGCTGGGCGCCAACGCGGCGCAAGGCTGGCGCATCGGCTTCGATCCCTGGCTGCACACGATCGCCGAGGCGCGCGCGCTGCGCGCCGCGCTGGACGAGAAGGGCGGCGAGCTCGTCGCGGTCGACGGCAACCCGGTCGACGCGATCTGGGAGGACCAGCCGGAGCCGCCCCATGCGCCGGTCGAGCTCCACCCCGAAAGCCTCGCCGGGGAGAGCGCGGCCGACAAGCTCTCCCGTCTCGCCGCAGCCGTCGCAAAGGTCGGGGCCGACGCGGCGGTGCTGACCGATCCCTCCTCCCTGGCCTGGGCCTTCAACATCCGCGGCCACGACGTGCCGCACACGCCGCTGGCGCTGGGCTTCGCGCTCATTGCCGCGGACGGCCGCCACGCGCTCTACATGGAAGCAAAGAAGCTCGGCGCGGAGGCCGACGCCCATGTCCGGGCGCTGGCCGCGCTGCGGCCGCCGCAGGCGCTGGAGACCGACCTTGCCGAACGGGCGGCCGCGGGCGGCCGCATCGCGCTCGACCCGCAACTGGCCGCCGAGCGCCTGCGTCTGCTGGTCGAGGCCGCCGGCGGCACAGTGGTCGAGATGCCGGATCCCGCGCGGCTGCCGCGCGCCACGAAGACCGCGGCCGAGCTTGCCGGCAGCCGCGCCGCCCACCGGCGCGACGGCGCCGCCGTCACCCGCTTCCTCCACTGGCTCGACGGCCGGGAGCCCGGCTCGCTCGACGAGATCGCCGCCGCCAGCGCCCTCGAGGCCGTCCGCCGGCAGGTCGGAGAAGAAACGCAGATGCCTCTGCGCGACATTTCCTTCGACACCATCTCCGGCGCCGGCCCGAACGGCGCGATCATCCACTACCGGGTGACGACGCTTACCAACCGGCGCCTCCGGTCGGGCGAGCTCTATCTCGTCGATTCGGGCGCACAATATCGCGACGGCACCACCGACATCACGCGCACCGTGCCGGTCGGCACACCGGACGAGGACATGCGCACGCATTACACGCTGGTGCTCAAGGGCATGATCGGCATCTCGCTGCTGCGGTTTCCGGCCGGCACGCGCGGCTGCGACATCGACGCGGTCGCCCGGCTCGCGCTGTGGAAGGCCGGCCTCGACTATGCGCACGGCACGGGCCACGGCGTCGGCTCCTATCTGTCCGTCCACGAAGGGCCGCAGCGGATCGCCAAGACCGGCACCGAGAAGCTGCTGCCGGGCATGATCCTTTCCAACGAGCCCGGCTATTACCGCGAAGGCCGCTACGGCATCCGGCTGGAAAACCTGATCGTGGTGACGCCGCCGCAGGCGATCCCCGGCGGCGACATCGCCATGCACGGCTTCGAGACGCTGACGCTCGCGCCCTTCGATCGCAGGCTGATCACCGCCGGGCTTCTGACGGCTGAGGAGCGCGCCTGGCTCGACGCCTACCACGCCCGCGTGCTGGCCGAGATCGGCCCGATGCTGGACGGCGCCGCGCTCGGCTGGCTGGAAAGGATGGCGGCGCCGCTCTGACCTCAGGCGCCGAGCACGAAGCGCAGTAGGATCAGCGTGGCCGCGCCGGACAGGAAGATGGCCAGCATCCCGCCGCGCAACGCCGCAAGCCCCGCCACGACCAGCGCCGCCAGCTCAGGGACCCCGCCCTGCATCGCCGCGGGCGCGACGAGCGTCGTCAGGACGGCGGCGGGCACGGCGTTGAGCGCCGCTTCCAGCCGCGGATGGATGCGGTCGAAACGCGACAGCACGAGATGGCCGCCGATCCGCGTCAGATAGGTGGCGAGCGCGCCTGCCAGGATGATCCACAGCGTCGTCGTCACCGGGCGGCCTCCCCGCTATCCTGCCCGGCCGGAGCCGAAGGCGTGAGGACCACCGCGACGGCGATGCCGGCCACGGCGCCGATGGTGACATGCCAGGGCGAGCCGATGAACCGCTCGGCCAGGATCGCGGCAGCCGCGCTGGCGGCTACGATCGGCAGCCACAACCGGCGGCCCCGGAACTCCATCACCAGGCCCAGGAAATAGATCGGCAGAAGGAAGTCGAGGCCGATCGCGTGCGGGTCGGCCACGAGCCGGCCGAAATAGGCGCCTGCCCCCGCTTCCGCCACCCAGGCGAGATAGACGGGAAGGGCGAGGCCGGCATACCAGGCGGGCGTGATCGGCTTTCCCTCGTCGGACCGGCGCTCGACTTCGGCAAACTGCGCGTCTGTGACGAAGAAGAAGCCGAAGGCGCGCCCCAAAGGCGACCAGCCGCGCGTGCGGCGGCCAAGCACGGCGGAATAGAGCACGTGGCGGAAATTCACCGCGAAGATCGACAGCACGATCAGCCAGGGCGCGACCTTCTGGCCAAACAGCTCGATGCCGACGAGCTGGCTGGCCCCCGCATACACGGTCGCGCTCATCAGCATCGCGTCCGTCGCGGTCAGGCCGTTGTCCACCGCGAGCGCGCCGTACAGCAGGCCGAACGGGAAGATCGCGACATTGATGGGAACGGAACGCCGCAGGCCGCGGACGAACTCGTCGAGATTGCTGGGGGAAGGCCGGGGCGGGATCATCGGCGATCCGAATAGGACAGCCGCCCTGCCCTGTCACTTCAAATCGGCTGAACCACGGCCAGCGGCTAAGGCTTCTGCCCTATCCGGACGAACCACTGCTCCTCGTCGATCACCTCGATGCCGAGCTCCGTCGCCTGCTTGAGCTTCGAGCCGGCGCCCGGCCCCGCCACGACCAGATCCGTCTTCTTCGAAACCGAGCCCGCAACCTTGGCGCCCAGCCGCTCGGCCATCGCCTTGGCCTCGTCGCGCGACATCTTCTCCAGCGTTCCCGTGAAGACCACCGTCTTGCCCGCGACCGGCGACGACACCTCCGCCACATGCGCCTCGTCGAGCGGCGTCACCTCGGCAAGCAGGGCGTCCACTGCCGCGCGGTTGTGATCCTCAGCGAAGAATTCGACCAGCGCTTCGGCGACGATCGCGCCGATGCCGTTGACGCCGACGATCTCCTGCCATTCGGCATTGCCCGGGTCGCCCTTGCCTTCCGGCATGCGCGCCGCCTGCGCCACCGCGCGCAGCCGCTCGAAACTGACGAAATGGCGCGCCAGCCGCTTCGCATTGGTCTCGCCGATATGGCGGATGCCCAGCGCGAACAGGAATCGCGAGGCCGGCACGCGGCGCTTGTCGTCGATGGCCGCAAACAGCTTGCGCACCGACACGGCACCGAAGCCCTCGACGGTCTCGAGCCTCTCCAGCGAGCCTTCGAGCGTGTCGGGCAGGCTTTCCTGGCGGCGGCGCAGGGTGAAGATGTCGGCGGGCGTCCTGATGCGCTGCGAGGCCTTGTCGGAGTTGAAGAAGAACTCGATCTGCTTCTCGCCCAGCCCCTCGATGTCCATCGCCGTGCGCGAGACGAAGTGGCGGATGCGCTCGACCGCCTGCGCCGGGCAGATCAGCCCGCCTGTGCAGCGGCGCACCGCCTCGCCGTCCCCGCGCACCGCGTGGCTGCCGCAGGCCGGGCACAGGTCGGGAAAGACATAGGGCACGGCATCGGCCGGCCGCTTCTCGGCCACGATGCCGAGGATCTGCGGGATGACGTCGCCGGCGCGCTGGATGACGACGGTATCGCCGATGCGCACGTCCTTGCGGGCGATCTCGTCCTCGTTGTGCAGCGTGGCATTGGTGACGACGACGCCGCCGACGGTCACCGGCTCCAGCCGCGCCACCGGCGTCAGCGCGCCGGTGCGCCCGACCTGGATGTCGATCCCCTTCAGCACCGTGGTCGCCTTTTCGGCGGGAAACTTGTGCGCGGTCGCCCAGCGCGGGCTGCGCGAGCGGAAGCCCAGCCTTTCCTGCAGGTCGAGCCGGTCGACCTTGTAGACGACGCCGTCGATGTCGTAGGGGAGCTCGGCGCGCATCGCCTCGATCCGGCGATATTGCGCCAGCATCTCGTCCAGCGAGCGGCAGCGCACCATCAGGTCGTTGACGCGAAAGCCCCAGTCGGCAAGCCGGCGCACGGCCCCGTACTGGGTGTCCGCCAGCGGCCCGCTCGCCTCCCCCCAGGCATAGGCGAAGAACTTCAGCGGCCGCGAGCGGGTCACCTCCGGATCCTTCTGGCGCAGGCTGCCGGCGGCCGAATTGCGCGGGTTGGCGAATGTCTGGCCGCCTTCCGCCATGCGCTCGTTGAGCCGGAAGAAGTCGTCGCGGCGCATATAGACCTCGCCGCGCACCTCGATCACATCGGGAAACTCGCCCGCAAGCTCGTTCGGGATCTCCCCGATCGTGCGGATATTGGCCGTCACGTTCTCGCCGGTGGTGCCGTCGCCGCGCGTCGCGGCCGTCACCAGCCTGCCGTTTTCGTAACGCAGCGACATCGACAGCCCGTCGATCTTGGGCTCGGCGGTGAAGACGAGCTCGGCCTCCGGCGCCAGCGCCAGGAAGCGGCGCACCGAGGCCACGAAATCGGCCACGTCCGCATCGGAGAAAACATTGTCGAGAGACAGCATCGGCCGCGCGTGAACGACCGGGCCGAAGGTGCCCGAAGGGGCCGTGCCGACCCGGCGCGACGGGGAATCGGCCCTGATGAGCTGCGGATAGCGCGCCTCGATCGCGGCGTTGCGCTGGCGCAGCGCGTCGTATTCGGCGTCCGGGATGGTCGGCGCGTCCTCGGCGTAGTAGCGGCGGTCGTGCCCGGCGATCTCGGCGGCAAGGCGGGCAAGCTCGGCGGCGGCCTGCTCGGGCGTGAGCTGTTCAACGGCGATTTCGGCAAACGACATGGGCGCGCGATTCCGGTTTCGGCCCGCAATCTAAAGCATATCTCCCGAAAGTGGGCACCGGTTTCGGGACGAAGGCATGCTTGAAACGAGAGCCCGAAGCGGGTCGAGCGAATCTGGAAGAGCGCGACGCGCTTCAGCGCGGCCCGGCCGGCTTTTGGATAGGCTGCCGCGCCTTTGCCGTCGATCGGCTGCGAGCCCCGCTCACCCGGCCGCCGCATTCTCGCGCAACAGGCGCTCGGCCGCCGCCCGCGCCTCGGCGGTGATGGTGGCGCCGGCCAGCATGCGCGCGATCTCCTCCTGCCGCGCGGCCCGGTCCATCTCGGTGATGCCGGTCGCGACCCTGTCGGCGCCGCCGGTCTTGGAGATGAGGTAATGCGTGCGGGCGCGCGCGGCGACCTGCGGCGCATGCGTGACCGCCAGCACCTGGATCCCGTGCGCCAGGCGGGCCAGCCGCTGGCCGATCGCGTCGGCCACCGCGCCGCCCACGCCGGTGTCGATCTCGTCGAAGACCAGCGTCGGCGCCGAGCCGCGATCGGCCAGCGCGACCTTGAGCGCAAGAAGGAAGCGCGACAGCTCGCCGCCCGAGGCGACCTTCATCATCGGCCCCGGCCGCGTGCCGGGATTGGTCCGCACCCAGAACTCCACCTGGTCGATGCCGGCCTCGGCGCGGTCGTCGGCCTCGCGCGCGATCTCGACGAGGAATTCCGCGCGCTCCAGCTTGAGCGCCGGAAGCTCGGCCGCCACCGCCCTGGCCAGCAGCGCGGCCGAGGCATGGCGCCGTTCCGAAAGATCGAGGGCGGCGCGGTCATAGGTCTCGCGCGCGGCCGCCGCCGCCCGCTCCAGTTCCGCCAGCCGCGCCTCTCCGGCGTCGAGATCGGCGAGATCGGCCGCCATCTCGTCGCGCAGCCGGGCGAGGTCGTCGACGGCGACATTGTGCTTGCGCGCCAGCGCCCGCAGGAAAAACAGCCGCTCCTCCGCTTCCTCCAGCCGCCGCGGGTCGAATTCGGCCCTGCGCATCGCCTCCTCGGCCGCCGCCTGCGCGGCATCGAGCGAAACGAGCGCCTCGTCCAGCGCCGCGACGACGTCGTCGAGCAGGCCGGGCGCTTCGGCTGCCTTGCGCTGCAGCCGGCGCAGCAGCGCCGACAGCGCCGGCACCGCCGATGCCGGGCCCGACAGCACGTCCTGCGCCTCGGAAATGTCCGCGGCGGATTTTTCGGCGCGCATCATCGCGGCGCGCAGCTCGGCAAGCTCGCTTTCCTCGCCGGGCTGCGGATCGGCCTGCGTAAGCTCCTCGACCGAAGAGCGCAGAAACTCCGCCTCGCGCGCAGCGGCCTCGACGCGGGCGCGGTGGCGGGCAAGCTCCTGCTCGCGGGCGCGCCAGTCGCGCCAGGCGGCTGAAACCCGCGCGGCGTCTCCGAGATGGCCGCCGAAGGCGTCGAGAAGCGCGCGATGCGCCGAAGCGTCCACCAGCGCGCGCTCGTCGTGCTGGCCATGGATCTCGACCAGAGCGCGACCGACCTCGCGCATCAGCGCCACGCTGGCCGGCTGGTCGTTCACGAAGACGCGGGTGCGGCCGTCGGCCGACTGGACGCGGCGCAGGATGATGTCGCCGCCGTCGTCGATCGCGTTTTCGGCCAGGATCGCGCGAGCGGGGTGGTTGCGCGGCACGTCGAAGACGGCCGTCACCTGCCCCTGGGCCGCGCCGTGCCGCACCAGCGCGGTGTCGCCGCGCGCCCCCAGCGCCAGCGACAGGGCGTCGAGCAGGATCGACTTGCCGGCGCCGGTCTCGCCGGTGAGGACGGAAAGGCCTTCGGTGAAGTCGATGTCCAGCCGCTCGATCAGGACGATATCGCGGATCGACAGTTGCGCCAGCATCGCGCCCGTCTGGCCGTCAGCTATTCGCCCCGGCCAGCGTCCCGGCGATGCGGCTGAGCCATGATCCCTTGTTCTCGCGCGGCTGCAGTCCGCCGGACTGAAGCAGCGCGTAGGAATCCTTGTACCACTGGCTCTCCGGATAGTTGTGGCCGAGCACGGCGGCGGCCGTCTGCGCCTCGCTGGCGATGCCGACGGCAAGATAGGCCTCAACCAGGCGCGCCAGGGCTTCCTCGACATGGCGGGTGTTGGCGTAGTTCTCCACCACGAACCGGAACCGCTTGACGGCGGCCAGGAACTCGCGCCGCTCCAGGTAATAGCGGCCGATCTGCATCTCCTTGCCGGCGAGCTGATCGCGGGCGAAGCGGATCTTGGCCTGCGCATCGTCGACATAGGGCGATTCGGGCCAGCGCTGGACGAGGCTCTCCATCGCCTCGATGGCGCGGCGCGACTCGCGCTGGTCCTGCGTCACGTCGCGGATCTGCCTGAAATAGCTCAACCCCACCATGTATTGCGCATAGGCGGCGTCGTCGCTGGTCGGATAGAGCTGGACATAGCGCTGCCCGGCGGTGATCGCGTCTGCGTACTGGCCCTGCCGGTAGCTGGTGAACGCGCTCATCAGCAGCGCCTTGCGGCCGTATTCGGAATAGGGATGCTGGCGGTCGATCGCGCTGAACTTCCGCGATGCCTCGGTGATGCGCCCGGAATTCAGGTTGGCGAGGGCCTGGTTGTAGAGCACGTCGGCCGGCTCGGTCTTGTCGACATAGGCCGCCAGATCCATGTCGTCGCTCGACGCGCAGGCCGAAAGCAGCGCCGGCGCAAGCAGCAGCGGCAGCGCCAGAAGCCGCGCCCGCGCGGCAAGGCCCGATCTGGCAGAAGCGAGAATACGCATGATGACTTTCCGCCCCTCTGGCCCCTCTTGGGTCTCGCGACCGCGTGATAAACCACAATAGCCCGTTTCGGGCAACGCAATCGCCCGCCTATGGTGCATTTTTGTGGCGGAGTCGAGGCGTGGAGGCGGAAAGGGCGCCGTTCTACAAGGCCCAGGGCGCGTAGACCGGCGCGTTCACCTGGATCATCTCGGCCGAGCGGCCGCGGTCGCGCCGCAGCGTCTCGACGATCTCGAAGGCCGAGCGGTCCGACAAAAGCAGCCGCAGCGCGGCCGCGTTCAGCTTGTGGCCGCCGCGGAAGCTGCGGAAGCAGCCGATGAAGCGGGCGCCGGCAAGCGCGAGGTCGCCCATCGCGTCGAGCGTCTTGTGGCGCACGAATTCGTCCGCGTAGCGCAGGCCTTCCATATTGATGACGCGGTGGTCCTCGCCGATGACGACGGTGTTCTCGAGCGAGGAGCCGAGCGCATAGCCGGCCGCCCACAGGCGTTCCACGTCCTTCAGGAAGCCGAAGGTGCGGGCCCGCGCAATGTCCCGGCGAAACGTCGCCGGCGTGATGTCACGGGCAAACGACTGCCGGCCGATCGCAGGGCTGTCGAAATCGATCTCGACCTCGAAGCGCGTGCCGTCATAGGGGCGGAACTCGGCCCAGGAAGCGCCGTTGTCGATGCGCACCGGCTTGACCACGCGGATGTAGCGGCGTTTCACGGCCAGCGGCTCGATGCCGGCCTGGTCGATCGCGTCGACGAACTTCTCGGCGCTGCCGTCGAGGATCGGCGCCTCGGTGCCGTCGATCTCGACGGCGACGTTGTCGACGCCGAGGCCCAGCAGCGACGCCATCAGGTGCTCGACCGTGGCGACATGCGGGCCGGAGACGTCGCCCAGCAGCGTGCACAAATCGGTCGCGCCGATGGAGGAGACGTTGGCGCCGATCTCGGCGCCGTCGAACCTGCCGCCCTGCACATGAAAAACGACCCCTGTGTCGGGGTCGGCTGGATTGAAATGAACAGTGACCGGCTTGCCGCTATGGACGCCCACACCTGTCAAAGATACGCGCGACTTGAGCGTCGTTTGATAGTCGTACAACTCGATCCCCATAGGCCCGTCCCGCCAGGAAGCCATGCCAGACAGGCGACACGGCCGAACTCGCAAGCGCGCGGGGATCCATCCCCATGACCCCGCGAGCCCATTTCAGCATTGCGCGAAAGATACCGACCGAGCGGGCCGGTTCCAAATCACGGTTTTTTACTTCCTGTTACGCCGTTAACACGATCTGCCGGCAGCAGAAAGAATGTAAATTCAATAGCTTACATGGAATCAGGCGAGCCGCGTCCCGGCCCGCCTGAAACAATCGGTTACAATCCGTCAGCCGCTCAGTTGGCCTGCCGGCGCAGGAAAGCCGGGATTTCGAGCTGGTCGTCCTCGTGCACCTGCCGCGGCTGCGCGGTGAGTCGGCCATGATCGTCGAGCTGCCCGCGCCGCGGCGCGTAGAGATGCGGGTCCTGCATCCGGCGCGGATCCGGCGCGGCCTCGCGCAGCCTGGGCTCGCGCGGCTGGGCCGGCTGGAGGCGCGGCTCCTCCTCGCGGCGGGCGAGGCCGTTGGTGAGGCGCTTGAGCAACCCCATCGGCCCGCGCTCGTCATGGTCGTGCGCCTCGTGCTGGGCAAGCTCGGCCCGCGCCACCGGCGGGAAGTCCTCGACCCGCGGCATGCGCGGCGCGGGCGCGGCGGCCATCTGCTGCTGCTGGACCGGCTGCTGGCGAACGGGCTGCGGCTGGCCGGGCGTGAACAGCTTGCTTTGCGGGCGGAAGTCGTCGGCGGCGCGGGGCTGCATTTCGAGCGGCGCGGCCTCGGCGGCCCGGATCGCCTCTGCGACCGGATCGGAAGCGGGCTCGGCATGCTCGCGGGCGGCCGGCTGCTGCACCGGCGCCGCGGCGGCCTGCGGAGCCGCCGCCCTGGCTTCGGCAGGCCGGGCGACCGGCTTGGGCTGCTGGCGGATCTGGACCGGCGCGGCGGCGATCTCGGCCGCCGACTTGTCGATCCCGGTCGCCACCACCGACACGCGGATGACGCCTTCCAGCTCCTCGTCGAAGGTCGCGCCGAGGATGATGTTGGCGTCCTGGTCGACCTCCTCGCGGATGCGGGTCGCAGCCTCGTCCACCTCGAACAGCTTCATGTCGCGGCCGCCGGTGATCGAGATCAGCAGCCCCTTGGCGCCCTTCATCGAGGTCTCGTCGAGCAGCGGATTGGCGATCGCGGCTTCCGCGGCGGCCATTGCCCGGCCTTCTCCGGAAGCCTCGCCGGTGCCCATCATCGCCTTGCCCATCTCGCGCATCACCGAGCGGACGTCGGCGAAGTCGAGGTTGATCAGGCCCTCCTTGACCATCAGGTCAGTGATGCAGGCGACGCCCGAATAGAGCACCTGGTCGGCCATCGCGAAGGCGTCGGCGAAGGTGGTCTTGTCATTGGCGATGCGGAACAGGTTCTGGTTCGGGATGACGATCAGCGTGTCGACGCATTTCTGCAATTCCTCGATGCCGGCGTCGGCGGTGCGCATGCGCCGCTGGCCCTCGAAGTGGAACGGCTTGGTGACTACGCCGACCGTCAGGATGCCCTTCTCGCGGGCCGCGCGCGCCACGACGGGCGCCGCCCCCGTGCCGGTGCCGCCGCCCATGCCGGCGGTGACGAAGCACATATGGGTGGACGACAGATGGTCGACGATCTCGTCGATGCACTCCTCGGCGGCGGCGCGCCCGACCTCCGGCTGCGAGCCGGCGCCGAGCCCCTCGGTCACATGCGCGCCGAGCTGGATCAGTCGCTCCGCCTTGGAGGTAGTCAGCGCCTGGGCATCCGTGTTGGCGACGACGAAGTCGACGCCCTTCAACCCGGCGGAGATCATGTTGTTGACGGCATTGCCGCCCCCGCCGCCGACGCCGAACACGGTGATGCGCGGCTTGAGCTCGGTGATGTCCGGCTTCTGCAGATTGATGGTCATGGTCCTCGTCCTTTTCGCCTTTCCTGCCGCATCGCCGCCGCGGCCGCCAAATGGGGCTATCCCCGCTCCGAACTAGAAACTGTCCCTCAGCCACTGGCCCATGCGCTGCAGCCGGCCGCCCGTTCCGGTCGCCCGCGCGCGCAACGCACGCCCGCCATGATGGCTCTCCAGCCCCGCCACCTGCGGGTAGATCATCAGCCCGACCACGGCCGCGAAGGCCGGGCCCTTGGCCGCTTCCGGCAAGCCGGCCACGCCGAGCGGCCGGCCGATGCGCACATTGCGGCCGAGAATCCGGCGCGCCGCCTCGGGCAGCCCCGTCAGCTGGCTCGCACCGCCGGTCAGGACCACGCGCTTGCCGACCAGCCCGGCAAAGCCCGACTGGTTGAGCTTGTCGCGCACCATTTCCAGCGTCTCCTCGATGCGCGCGCGGATGATGCGGTTCATCACCGCGCGCGGCACCTGCGTCAGCGGCTCGCTGTCCTCGCCGGCCAGCGGCTGGATGGTGACCATGTCGCGGTCGTCGCCGCCGCCGGGCAGCGTCGAGCCGTGCATGACCTTCAGGCGCTCGGCATGGTCGGCGCGGGTGGAAAGCCCGCGCGCGAGGTCGCCGGTGACGTGGATGCCGCCGACGGGAATGGCGTCGGCATGCAGGAACTTGCCGTCGGCGAAGACCGAGATCGTGGTGGTGCCGCCGCCGAAATCGATGCAGGCGGCGCCCATCTCCGCCTCGTCCTCGACAAGCGCCGACAGCCCGCTCGCATAGGGCGTGACCACCATCCGCTCGACGGACAGGTGCGCCCGGTTGATGCACAGCTCGAGATTGCGCAGCGGCGCCGCGTCCGCGGTGACGACGTGCATGTCGACGCCCAGCACGTCGCCGACCATGCCGCGCGGATCGCGGATGCCCTTTTCGGCGTCGAGCAGGAAGCCGGTGGGCAGGGAATGGATGACCTGGCGCTCGGCCCGCAGGGCCTGCCGCGCGCCGGCGGCCAGCACCTGCTTCAGGTCCGCCTCGTCCGCCTCATGGCCGCCGAGCCTGATCTGCGCGGAGAACGTCTCGCTCTTCAGCCGCCCGGCCGACAGGTTGACGAACAGCGAATCGACCGTCAGCCCGGACATGCGCTCGGCCTGGTCGACGGCCAGCCGGACCGCGCTCTCGGCCCGGTCGAGATCGATCACCACGCCGGACTTCACGCCCTGCGACTTCTGGTGGCCGATGCCGAGAACCCGGATCTGGTGGGTCCGGCCCGGCAGCAGGCGGCTGTCCTGGCACGGCTGCAGCCGCGCGATCACGCAGCACACCTTGCTGGATCCGATATCGAGCACGGTCACGACGCCCGGGCGCCGGACGGAACCGTCGCGGCCGGGGGAAAGCCAGCTCATGTGCGCCGCTCCTTCGCCGGCCGCACGCCGCGCTCCTTCAGCGCCGCCAGGCGCGCCTTGGCGGCATCGGGCGAAAGCCGGATGGCGATGCGGTCGGCGAGCCGCAGGTCGATCGTCTCGATGTCGCGCGCAAGGACCCCTTCCGCCTGGTCGAGCGCGACCAGCTCAGCCAGCGCATCGGCCTCGCCCTGACCGGGCAGCAGGACCGTCACGCCGTTGTCTAGCCGCAGGTCCCAGCGGCGGTCGGCGACCCGCACATAACCGGCGACGCGGCCGGCAATGGCCGGATAGGCCGCCACGCGGGCGACGAAATCGGCCGCCTGCTCGGCCGCGCCGTAGCCGACGACCAGCGGCAGGCTCCTCAGGCCGACGCCGGGATAGGGCGCGATCGCCTGCCCCTGGCGGTCGACGATGGTGAGCTCCTGCCCATGCTGCCAGATGGCGAAGGGCTGGCGCTCCTCGATGACGACGTCGACCGTCCCCGGATAGACCTTGCGCACGGTCGCCGACTGCACCCATGGCAGCGCCGCGATCCGGGCGCGCGCCGCCTCGGCGTCGAAGCCGACAAGCGAGGTGTGGCCGCTGAGGCCGATCGCGCCGAGGATATCGATCTCCGAGGTCTGGCGGTTGCCGGCGACGTTGACGGTCGTCAGCGCAAAGCCGCTCGCCGAAGTCGCCGCCTGCACGATGGCGGGCACATGGCCGCCGAGCACGGCGCCGTAGACGCCGGTCAGCCCGAGCAGGCCGAACACCAGCGCGGCACCGGCGTGGCGCGGCGCCGTGGCGTTTCCCGAGAACAGATATGCGAGCGCGCGGGCGGGCCGGCGCAGCGTGCGCGGCAGCACCGGGCGTCCGCCCAGGATCGCCGCCGGGCCGGACGGCACGGGGCCGCCTTGCGGGCCTACCGACAGCACGACGCGTCCTCCACCATCCAACTCACCAGTTCACCGAACGAAAGACCCGCATGCGCCGCAAGCTCGGGCACAAGCGATGTCGGCGTCATGCCGGGCTGGGTGTTGACCTCCAGCCAGATGACCTCACCATCGCTCGAGTGACGGTCGTCGTAGCGGAAGTCCGATCGCGAGACGCCCCGGCAGCCGATCGCTTGATGTGCCTTGAGCGCCAGTGTCTGAATCTTTTGGTAAATATTTAGTGAAATTTTAGCCGGACATTCGTGTTTCGACCCGCCTTCGGCATATTTCGCGTCGTAGTCGTAGAAGGTGTGCCCCTGCGGCACGATCTCGGTGACGCCGAGCGCCCGGTCGCCCATCACCGCGCAGGTCAGCTCGCGCCCGTGGACGAAGCGCTCCACCATCACGGTGTCGCCATAGCGCCACTCGGCCGAGCCGATCATCTGCGGCGGATGCGCCTGCCCCTCATGCACGATGACGACGCCGAAGCTCGACCCCTCGTTCACCGGCTTGACCACATAGGGCGGCGGCATCGGGTGATCCCCGCC
>Ga0207868_1000997_pt1 | contig 23210 bp, 19 predicted proteins | sample Passage237B_FD_187370 | JGI IMG/M metagenome (GOLD analysis project Ga0207868, IMG submission 187370) | Cellulose adapted compost microbial communities from Newby Island Compost Facility, Milpitas, CA, USA - Passage2 37B (SPAdes) (version 3) ... | reverse complement strand
CTGTTTTCTGGAACAGTGTGCGGCAAAATCCGTTATTCAAAGATTATAAACATACTTAATTAACGAATATTTAAGAATTTTCTTGAATTTTTATGGCATTTCATGTAGGGTGTTTTTTGAATGGCACATCTATAAGCCCTCAAGGCGGCATTTTCCGCCAGATACTTGATTATACAGATTTTTCTGTGAACAGACGTTGGAAAGAGAGAGGCACATGGCAAAGACGACCAAAGCTAAAGCAAAACCGACCAAAAAGCCTGCGGCCAGCAAAAAGACCGTGAAGGCCGTGAAAAAGCCCGTCGCCGCCCCCAAGGCCGCGCCGAAGAAGGCGGTTGCGAAGGCATCCTCTCAAAAAACCAAGGCAACCGCTTCTAAAAAAACAAAAACAACCACGAAAGCGACCGCTGTGAAAACCGTAAAACCCGCCGCGAAGACCACCAAGCCGGCCGTTAAAAAGGCAGCGCCGAAAACCGAGAAAAAGGCCGCAGCCCCCAAAGCCGTCAAAGAAATCAAACAAACCGCAAAACCGGTGAAAGAGGTCAAGGAAACCAAAGCCAAACCCGCCCCCGCGCCGAAAGCGGAGAAAAAGCCTGCGGCTCCCGCACCTGTGCCGGAAGTCGCCCAGAAGCCGGAGAAGCTCGACTTCGCCGCCGGTGATTTCGTGGTTTATCCTGCCCATGGCGTCGGTTTCGTCGAAGGCGTCGAAACCCAGACCATTGCCGGTATGGACATCACGCTTTACACCATTTCTTTCGAAAAAGACCGTATGCGCCTGAAATTGCCTGTCAGCAAGGTCAAGGCATCCGGCCTGCGCAAGCTGTCCTCCAAGGACCGCCTCAAGGACGCGCTCGCCACGCTGCAGGGCCGTTCCCAGACCCGCCGCATTATGTGGAGCCGCCGCGCACAGGAATACGAAGCAAAAATCAATTCCGGCGACCCCGTTTCCATCGCGGAAGTGCTGCGCGATCTGAAACGCGCGGATGACCAGTCCGAACAGTCCTACAGCGAACGCCAAATCTATCAGGCCGCGCTGGAGCGTCTGGCGCGCGAGGTTGCCGCCATCGAAAAGATTGACGAAAAGAAAGCCGCCGAGAAACTCGAGGCTGTCCTTTCCAACGTCGCCTAAGCTTTTAAGCGAGACTGAAAACGGCCGGTTCCTTCACCGGCCGTTTTTTATTGCGCCGCCGCCCGCGCGCTTTCCTCTGTTCCGCCCCTTTCGCTTGGGCGCCCTTTTTTCTTGGCGTCCCAAAGGCTTCGGGCTACACTCTGGCATAAAGGTCGATCCTGCCGCACAGGGAACAGCGCAGCGCCATGTCTTTCAAAAACAAGTTCAGCAATCTGGGGCACCCCAATCGTATCTGGACGATTTCGGCCATCCACGGGCAAATCGACAAGCTTTACGCCATTCACGACGCGCTGTTTGACAAATGCCGCCCCGGAGACCGCATTGTATATACCGGCAATTACTTCGGCGGCCGCCATGGTTTCCCGCTCGCGACGATGGACGAGATCCTGTCTTTCCGCCGCCGCCTTCTGGCGCAACCGGGCATGATGGCCGATGATTTCGTCTATCTGCGCGGCGTGCAGGAAGAGTTGTGGAGCAAGCTGCTGCAATTGCAATTCGCCCCCAGCGCGCGCGACGTGGTGGCATGGATGGTTCAGCGCTACCCCGAGCTCGACAGCATGTTGCAGGCCTACGGCGGTTCCTACGAGGCCGCAGGCCGCATCGCGCGTGAAGGCGTGCTGCCGCTGACGCGCTGGACAGGCTTTTTGCGCGATCAGGTGCGCCGCCATGCGGGGCATGAAAAGTTTTTCACCGTGTTGCGCCGCGCCGCCTTTACGGAACACCGGCACAGCAACGACAACAATATCCTTTTCGTCCATGCGGGGATCGACCCCGGCCTGCCGCTGACGGCGCAGGGCGACCGCTTCTGGTGGGCGGCCAAGGGGTTCAACCATATGACGTCGCCCTATCGCCCTTTCCGCGCCGTCATCCGGGGGCATGATCCGGAAAAGAACGGGCTGCATATCGGCAGTGTTTCCATCAGCCTCGACGGCGGCTGCGGCCACGGCGGCGAGCTGATCCTCGCCGGCCTCTCGCCGCAGGGCGAAGTCCTTGAATTGCTGGCCGCATAATCCATATTTATTGATATAAGCCATACCTATCAATCAGGCCCTATTGATACATTTTGCGACAGGGAACTTTACACCCCTGTTTTCGTTGGATTAGTGTGCCGTGAATGTTCTTGAACAAGCGATAATTGCGCACTAAAATGGTACTATATCTGGCAGCGACTCATCCAATCGGGCGAACCGCCCGTATAAGTACCAAAGACTTCTCGTCAACAATTCCCGAAAGGCCTCTGGCTTTTTGAGCGGAAAGGTAAGGAAGGCGATTATGGCATATCTTGACGATCCCACCACGCAGCAGGCGAACCTGCGCTATATCCGCGCGGCCATGGACGAACCCATGCTCGAAAAAGAGCATGAACTGGAACTGGCGCGCCGCTGGAAGGAAAACAAGGACGAAAAGGCGCTGCACGAACTGGTGCGTTCCTATACGCGTTTGGTCGTGGCGATTGCCAGCAAGTTCAAAAACTACGGCCTGCCCATCGGCGACCTTATTCAGGAAGGCAACATCGGCCTGATGGAGGCGGCGGCGCGTTTCGACCCCTCTCTCGAAAACCGTTTCTCCACCTATGCGACATGGTGGGTGAAAGCGCAGATTCAGGACTATGTGCTGCGCAACTGGTCCATCGTGCGCACCGGCACAACGGCCAGCCAGAAATCGCTGTTCTTCAACCTGCGCCGCCTGCGCGCCAAGATCGACGGCCAGTCCGCGCGTGATTATCTGGACAGCGACGCGGTGGAACGCATTGCGGCGGAACTGGGCGTGCAGCCCAAGGAAGTCATCGAAATGGAAGCCCGCATGAACGGCGGCGACCAGTCGCTCAACCGCACCATCGGCGAAACGGGCGAGGATGAATGGCAGGATTTTCTGACCGACAAGGCCCCCGGCCCCGAGGAAATCGTGATCGGCATGAAGGATAATGCCACCCGTTCCCAATGGCTGAAGGAAGCTTTGACAGAATTGTCCCCGCGTGAACAGACGATCATCCGCGAACGCCGCATGCGCGACGAGGTGGTGACGCTGGAAGACCTCGGCAAACAGCTGGGGATCAGCAAGGAGCGCGTGCGCCAGCTGGAGCAGCGCGCGATGGACAAGCTGAAAACCACCCTGCTGGACAAGGTCAGAGACGCGGGTATCACGCCGCACAGCCTTTTTATGGAAGGCTGAGGCCGGATGCCCCGTCGCCGGCAAAGCCACGGGATGATTGACTTTTATTTCCCGTCATTTTTATAATCAGGAATGATGATGAAAATGCGCCAATTTATTTTGTTCCTCGCCGTCGCCGTTTTCGCGGCCGGTCTTGCCCTGCCCGTTCTTGCCAGCAACTACAAAAAGCCGCCGCCGCTGCCCGTGCAAACCAGCCCGCGCGACCTGCATCTGCTGGATGTCGGCAAGGTCGAGGAAGTCATCAAATCCGACACCCTGCGTATCGGCAAAAATCAAAAGATTTATAAAATCGACAACGTGCGCATTCCGCTGCAAATGAACATGGCCGCGCGCGATTATCTGGAGGAAAACCTTCTTGGCAAAACCGTCGGCGTCTATATCAACACCACGGATGCCAATGCCCGTAAAAACGAGCTGGGGCATATTTACGCGCATATTCTGACGCAGGACGGCAAATGGGTGCAGGCGGATCTGATTTCGCGCGGCTTTGCCTATGCGACCAGCGATGAAAACAGCCGCGATCTGGTGCGTGCCCTCTATAAATACGAAGAGCTTGGCCGCGCCCGCAAACTGGGCCTGTGGCAGTATCCGAACAACGACATCAAAAACGATGCGACCATCGGGAAATATATCAATACCTTCAACATTTACGAAGGCGTCATCACCGATGTGCGCGACAACAGGAAATTCATCTTCCTGAACTTCGGTAAAGATATCGAGAAAAACGTCACTGCCGTCATCAAAATGGCCGATCAGCTGATTTTCGTGCCCGACAACACGATTACGACCTTCAAATATCATGATTTGAAGGGGCGTCATGTGCGCATCCGCGGCTGGTTCGAGGAAAAAGACGGCCCGATGCTGATGATCACGCATCCGGAACAGATCGAGTTTCCGGGCGTGCACGGCGCCTTGCCCGTGCCGTAAATCCGGCGCATTTTCCGAGCCAAATCCCCCCTTGCCATCCCCCGCATCGCGGGCCATTATAGCATGTGTTTTATATATCCTTTTGCGATGGGGGTGTGACTTTCATGAAGAATTTTCTGACCTTGGATGACCTGACGGCGGGCGGTAAAACCGTCCTGCTCCGCGCCGATCTGAACGTGCCGATGAAAGACGGCGACGTGACGGATGCCACGCGCATCACGCGTCTTATCCCGACGATCAAGGAACTTACGGCAGCAGGCGCAAAAGTCGTCATCCTCTCCCACTTCGGCCGCCCGCGCGGCAAGGATCCCGCACTGACGCTGCGCCCCATTGCCAAAGCGCTGTCCAAAGCCTATGGCGCGGAAGTCGCCTTCGCGGATGATTGCGTCGGCGCGATTGCCGAAGATGCCGTGAAGAACCTGCCGCAAGGCGGCGTCCTGCTGCTCGAAAACGTGCGCTTTTATCCAGAAGAGGAAAAGAACGATGCGGCTTTCGCCGCAGAACTCGCGCGGCTCGGCGATACCTATGTCAACGATGCTTTCTCCTGCGCGCACCGCGCGCATGCCAGCACCGAGGCGCTTGCCCGTCTGCTGCCCGCCTATGCGGGGCGCCTGATGGAAGCGGAGCTGACCGCGCTGGAAACCGCGCTGGAAAAGCCGCAGCACCCCGTCGTCGCCATCGTCGGCGGCGCGAAGATTTCCACCAAGCTGGATCTTCTGAACAACCTTGTGCAGAAAATCGACATTCTGGTGCTGGGCGGCGGCATGGCGAATACCTTCCTCGCCGCGCTGGAGCATCCCGTCGGTAAATCGCTGTGCGAACACGACATGAAGGAACAGGCGCGCACCATCATGAAAACGGCGGATGAAAACGCCTGCCGCATCATGTTGCCCGTCGATGCGCAGACCGCCACGCGTTTTCAGGCGAATGTCGCAACGGAAGTGCGCGCCGTGGATGACTTGCGCGATGATGACATGATGCTGGACATCGGGCCGGAAAGCGTGGCGCTTGTCGAAACCATGCTCGGCAAGGCACGCACCGTTTTGTGGAACGGCCCTGTCGGCGCATTTGAAACGCCGCCCTTCGAACAAGGCACCGTCAAACTGGCCAAAGCCGTGGCGCGCCTGACGGAAACGGGGCAGCTCATCAGCGTGGCCGGCGGCGGCGATACCGTGGCCGCTCTCGCGCTTGCGGGCGTGGAAGATAAAATGACCTATGTCTCCACCGCCGGCGGCGCTTTCCTGGAATGGCTGGAAGGCAAAACCTTGCCGGGCGTACAGATCCTTTTCGACCGCGCCGCCGTGCTGCGCGGGGCAAAGGCCGCGGCCTCCGCCTGATACCGAAAAACAAACAACAAAAAAACGCGCCGCAATCTCATACGGCGCGTTTTTTGTTTTGCTCCCGATCAGATCATTTCGGGATTTTTCTTCCAGCTGCTCATGATACGCGCGATATCGAAATCGCGAATAGCATCGAAATTCTTCAGGGCCATCGCCAGTTCGCGCTGGTCCACAATCTTGTCGCCGGTGCGGATGCCGCGGCTGAGCAGGAAAATGGACGCGAATTCCGATTTCATCATCCCGATATGGCGGCAGGCGACCACAAAGGGCTTGCCCCCGTCTTTCTGGATCAGCTTGATGATCGATTCAGCCGGCAGCCCTGCCGCTTCGGCAAAAAGCGCGATGAAGAAACCGACCTGACCGCGGCGCAGCGTACGGATCATCAGATCCGCCGTAATGTCCTTGCGCTCCGCAAAGCGTCTGGCAAGCGCCAGCATGTCCGGCGTCGCTTCGCGCAGACCCTTCGCCTCGTTGCTCAGCTCGTGGATCAGGTTCTCGATCGAATGTTCGATCACATGCGGCGGGATCACGAAACGCTCGCTGATCTCCTTGCGCAGCGCCTGCGACACGACCAGATAAAGATCGATGGCCACATCGGTATCCACTTCCGGACGGCGCAACAGCGGCGCCTGCAATTCTTCGGAACGCAGGGAGGCTTTGGCCAGTTTGCGCATGGAGGATTTTTGCAAATGCGTCCGCTGGTTGTCGATCAGGTTCAGCATGGTTTCGACATCGCCCGTATCAATCAGGCGATCGGCCACCATCGGGCTGACGCCGTCGCGCTTGGCAATTTCGCGCGAATGTTCGGTGCCCTTGGACGAAATGATATACACAAGATCCACATCGTTCAGCACGGGGCTGTGCATCAGCACGCTGCGCGCGACGTTGATATGGTCATTGGCCAGATAAACGATGACTTCGGGCGGGATATTCGCCTGTACGGAAAGGCGTTCCGCCAGCGCCTCGCGCAAATCCATTTCCGCCTGACGGATCAGGTTCAGAAGGATCTCGCTGGCAAGGCTTTGTTCGGTTTCGTTCAGATCTTTTTCATCGAAAAAGTCCGATACGGCTTTGGCCAGACGACGACGCCCCGCATCCGTATGATCCTGTGCGCAGGCCAGCAATTCTTTAGGATCCAAGATATTCACTCCCCTGAATATGTCTTTGGATGTCAAATCCATCCGTACGATTCCCTTTTGGCGTTGTTTGCTTCTTGGAAATCCCCGCATCCTCCCACGTGCAGCGGCGCGATATTAATTGCATAACATCTATTTAAAATTTTACGCAAATTACGTTAAAAAATGTTGAAGAAAAGATGAATCTTTGAATCTCAATAGGTTGCGAACAGCGGCTCATAAGTGATTCTCGGTTCAAGTACTATCTTGCACTGCATCAGATTCTGCGGACGCCGGAAGATTCCCCTCGCGCCCTGCTGGTTAATAAGTCGTTAACCAGCAGGATGCTATGCTTATAACAGGAGTAATGTATCAGCCTTTGTTTTGTGCGTAAGCGAAGGAGCAAACCATGGTCAACCCTGTCAGCTCAGGCGGCTATCAGGCCTATGCCTATCAGCAACAGACCACGCCCGTGCAGGAACCGCGCGGCGGTGACAACCGTGTGACGGAAAGACAGGCGCCTGCGGCCGACAGCCAGCGCGCGGACCAACGCAGCCTCGCCTCGCGCGACGAAAACACGTCAGCCGCCCGGCGGGAGGCACAGAACGACGACACCCGCGATACGGGTGGCGGTCGCGGCACAACGCTGGACGTGGTGGTGTAATACGAGGATCCAAGATTACTTTTTCATGGTCGTTTTCTTTTCGCCTTCAACTTCCCCCCGCCTTTAAAAAGCGGGGGTTTTGTTTGGCTACGAATGGATTATTTGACAAAAAAACCAATAATTGCCATAATTATACCTATCTTTCATCATGTCCCGCAGAGGGGAAGTCCATGAGCCAGACCACAACTTCTTTCAACAGCGCCGCCGCATCATGGGAAGAACACCGCGAGGCCTTTTTTCAGGCGTTGCAAAATTCGGACATCCCCACCCTGCAAACCGTTTTGACCAAATACCCCGAAGCGGTCGAATGGCAAAACAAACGCGGGGAGCGTTGCCTGCATCTGACCTTCGAGAAAAGAGACCGCGAGACATTCCTCTTTCTTTTGAAAAACGGGGCCGACCCCAATCAGGAATCCTGCGTCCATGATCTGTTCAACAGATTCTTTGCGGTTCTGGCTGGCGCCTCCACACTGCCGACAAAATATATTTTGCAAGAAGCCGTCATAAAGGGGGAAAAACCTTTTATCATTCCTTTGTTGCAATACGGCGCGTCGGAACACTATGCCAATGGGCATGACGCGCCCAAAAACATCCGCTATGAAATCTGCGATCTGCTGGCCCGCGCGCCCAAGATACGCAAGGAGTTTCAAGAGGAACAAAAAGCCGCAAAAGCCACCCAAAAGCCGCCTTCCTCACCCGCGCCTGCGGCTACAAACAATAGTGAAATTGAAGTCCTGAAGCCCGTGAAGGTCCGGAAAAATACCGCCGCGCCTGCCCGGACATCCGGCGCATAACTTCCTCCGCCAGCAGGCGGATCGGATCGGTGCATAAAAGCCTGAAAAGGATTACTGGAACGCCACTTCCGTGAAGCTGCGCAGCTTGCGACTGTGCAGGCGTCCCGAACCCATGCCGCGGATTTTTTCCATGGTGCGAATGCCGATCTTCAGGTGTTGGTCCACCCGTTCGCGGTAGAAACGGTCCGCCATGCCGGGCAGTTTCAACTGCCCGTGCAGCGGCTTGTCCGAGACGCAAAGCAAGGTGCCGTAAGGCACGCGGAAGCGGAAGCCGTTCGTGGCAATGGTGGCGGATTCCATGTCCAGTGCCACGGCGCGGCACTGGCTGAGACGCTGGACGGGAACGCTCTGTTCCCACAGCTCCCAGTTCCGGTCGCTGACGGTGGCCACCGTGCCCGTGCGCATGATTTTTTTCAGGTCGTAATCCTTCAGCCCCGAAATTTCGGAGACCGACTGTTCCAGCGCCACCTGCACCTCCGACAAGGCCGGAATGGGCACCCAGAGCGGCACGGCATGGTCCAGCACGTTGTCGTCGCGCATATAGGCATGCGCCAGCACGTAATCGCCCATTTTTTGCGAATTGCGCAGGCCCGCGCAATGCCCCAGCATCAGCCAGGTGTGGGAGCGCAAAACCGCAACATGGTCGGTGATCGTTTTCGCGTTCGACGGGCCGACGCCGATGTTGATGAGCGTGATGCCCGTGCCGTCCGCGCGTTTCAGATGATAGGCCGGCATCTGCGGCAAACGCGGCGGGCGCTGGCCGGAACTCGGCGGCACGTCGGGCAGGTTCGCGTTATGCGTGATCACATTGCCCGGTTCGACAAAGGCGATGTATTCGAGATTTTCCGGCGGCACGTCCTGCCCTTCGGGCGCGCGCGCCATCATTGCATGGCAGTCACGCACGAATTCATCGACATAGAACTGATAGTTGGTGAACAAAACGAATTTTTGGAAATGCTCTGCCGATGTGCCCGTATAGTGCTTGAGGCGTTGCAGGCTGAGATCCACGCGCGGCGCGGTGAAAAGCGCCAGCGGCGCAGGCTCGCCTGGCTTTGGCACATAGGTGCCGTTCGGAATTTCATCGTCCATATTGGACAGATCCGGCTGGTCGAACAGCAGCGGCAGTTTGGCGATTTGCTCGGCGGTCAGGTCGGCTTCCAGATGGAACTGGTCGCCCAGCGCGAAGTGCAGCGGAATGGGCGTTTCGCTGACCCCCACTTCGATTTCCGTTTCGGGATGGTTTTTCAGCAGCAGCGTGAACTGCTCCATGAAATAGCTGGCATAAAGATCGGGGCGCGTCACCGTGGTGCGATAGGTGCCGGGGCGCGACAGAAAACCGTAGGACAGGCGGTTGTCCACGCTCGGCCCGCGCGTGGTCGTGATTTCAACATAGGGATAATTCGCGCGCACGCGTTCGTCGTCCCATTTGCCTTGGGAAAACTGTTCGAAGGTATGGCGCAGATAGGCCGTGTTGTGCTGGTAAATCTCGCGCACCCAATGCAGCGCCTTGCCGGGGTCGGTAAAGCTGCGGGTGGTCATCAATCCGTCACGGATGGGGGTAGGTGCTTTGTTTCCGATACGCAATGTTTATATCCGATGTGAAATTACGAAGTCGTCAGATTGTCGAGCCCGACAATCGCTTTGGCATAGTCCGCCGCGGAGAACGGCCGAAGGTCGTCTATGCCCTCTCCTATACCTATAGCATGAACCGGTAAAGCAAATCTTTCCGCAAGTGACACCAGCACCCCGCCCTTGGCCGTGCCGTCGAGTTTTGTGACGATCAGACCGGTTATGTTAATCATTTGACTGAACAGCTCCAGCTGGCTATGGGCGTTCTGGCCCACGGTCGCATCCAGCACCAGCAAGGTCGCATGCGGCGCGGCGGGGTTTTTCTTGCCGATCACGCGCACGATTTTCGATAACTCTTCCATCAGGTTCGCTTTGTTTTGCAAACGGCCGGCGGTATCGATCATCAGGATATCCGCCCCCTCGGCCATGGCCTGATCCACCGCTTCGAAGGCCAGCGCGGCGCTGTCCGCCCCCTCTTCCTTCGTCACGACGGGGCAGCCGATGCGGTCGCCCCAGACTTTCAACTGGCCGACCGCCGCCGCGCGGAACGTATCGCCCGCCGCCAGCATGACCTTGCGCCCTTCGCGCGCGAATTGCTGGCCGAGCTTGCCGATGGTCGTTGTCTTGCCCGTGCCGTTCACGCCCACCATCAGGATCACGAAAGGTTTTTCGTCGGAGGTAAACAGCGGCTTTTCCACCGGCTGCAAAATCTTTTCGATTTCCTCCGCCAGCGCGGCGCGGATTTCCTCTGGCGTGACTTCCTTGCCGAAACGGTTTTTGGCAATCGCCGCCGTCAGCTTCGCCGCCGTGGCCGGGCCGAGATCGGCGGTAATCAACAACTCCTCCAGCTCCTGCAAGGTGTCATCATCCAGCTTGCGCTTGGTGATGATGCTCACCAGCCCTTCTGTGATTTTATTCGACGATTTGCTCAGCCCCGACTTCAGCCGTCCAAACCAGCTTTCCTGCGTTTCGGCAGGGGCAGATCCGGCAGCCTCCGTCGCCTGTTCGACAGGGGAGATTTTGGCGGCAGCACTTTCCACAGCTGCCACAGGACGCTCCGCAGGCGCTTGCTCCACAGGCGGCGCTTCCTGTACCTCTGCGGCTTCGTCTTTTTGTTCTTCCGTTTTTTTCTTTTTAAAGAACCACATTTTCTTTTTCTACCTTTTATCCTCTTCCCTTGTCATGCCCGCCCAGTTAAAAGTTGCATTAAACAATTTCCCCCTTGAGAAAACCGTTATCGGCGCCTGTGACCCTGAAGGTAATCAGACTGCCCGTGGCCACGTCGCTGTCGAGTTGCACTTCGCTGAAATACGGCGTGCGGCCCTTGTTTCCTTTTTCGACCAGCACGGGCAGCGTGCGGCCGATCAGTGATTGCATGTGTTTTTCCACCTGCGCGGCACCCAGTTCGCGCAGGCGTTTGGCGCGTTCCTTGCGCAGCGCGCCGTCCACCTGCGGCATGCGCGCGGCAGGCGTGCCGGGGCGCGGCGAATAAGGAAAGACGTGCAGGAAAGTCATGTCGCATTCCTTCACGGCGTTATAGGTGTTTTCGAACATCTCTTCCGTTTCGGTCGGGAAACCCGCAATGATATCCGCGCCGAAAACGATGTCGGGGCGCAGGCTGCGCGCCTTTTCGCAAACGGCCATCAGGTCGCGGCGCAGATGGCGACGCTTCATGCGTTTCAGCACCATGTCATCCCCCGCCTGCATGGACAGATGCAGATGCGGCATAAAGCGCGGCTCTTCCGCAATCAATTGCCACAGATCATCGTCAATCTCGACAGGGTCAAGGGAGGACAGGCGCAAACGCGAAAGTTCCGGCACCAGCGCGAGCAGGCGGCGGATCATCTGGCCAAGGCGCGGCGCGCCCGGCAAATCGGGGCCGTAGGAGGTAATATCCACCCCCGTCAAAACAACTTCGTGATAGCCGCCCGCCACCAGCTTGCGCACCTGATCGACAATTTCCCCCATCGGGACGGAGCGCGAATTGCCGCGACCATAGGGAATGATGCAGAAGGTGCAGCGGTGATCGCAGCCGTTTTGCACCTGCACGAAAGCGCGCGCATGGGATTCAAATCCGGAGATCATGTGATGCGCCGTTTCCTTCACCGACATGATGTCGTTGACGATCACGCGTTCCGTGCGCGGCTGCGCCCAGCTTTCCTCTTTCAGCTTCAGGTCGTTGCCCATGACCTGATCAACCTCCGCCATTTTGGCAAAGCCTTCGGGGTTCACCTGTGCGGCGCATCCCGTGACGATGATTTTCGCATCCGGGTTTTCGCGCCGCGCACGGCGGATCGCCTGACGCGCCTGACGCTCCGCCTCCGATGTCACGGCGCAGGTATTGATGATGATGGCGTCTTTCAGCCCCGCCTTGGCGGCATGGGCCTTCATCACTTCGGATTCATAAATATTGAGGCGGCAGCCGAAAGTGACAATGCGCGGCCCGTCCTTGCCCTGCTGCGCCAGCTGGGTTTCGGCATCAGGCAGTTCGATCACTTCCTCGGTATGTTCATGGCCGCCCTCGGCACGCTTCGGGCGGCTGATAATTTTTAACTCGTCCATCACTTGTTCTAACTGTCAGGCGCCTTTGGTTTCGGGCGCTTCGTTTTGCCGCACGGTTTTCCGCACCAGTGCCGACCGCGTAAACAGGATCCCCGCGCCGATAATGACAACCGCCCCGGTCGCTGTCCAGAAACTCGGCGCTTCCTGCCATACGACATAGCCTATCAGCGCGTTCCAGACAATATTCGTATATTGGAAAGGCGTCACCAGCGAGGCCGGCGCATGGTGGAAAGCACGGTACATCAAAACCAGCGCCACCACATCCGTCACCCCGCCCAGCAGGATAACGGGCACATCCGATGTTGCCACAGGACGCCAGTCCATCAGGACACCGGAAATGATCGTGATGCCCAGATAGAAATAAAACAGGAACGTCACCGTATGCATCGTACGGCTCAGCTTTCGCACCAGCACCTGGCTGGTCGCCAGCGCCGCCATCCCCATCAGCGCGACCAGCACGGCCTTTTCCAGTTCCATATCCATGCCGGGCTGCAAAACCATCAGGATGCCCGCAAAGCCGACCAGCGCCAGCACGGTCTGCCAGAGCGTCAGACGCTCCCCCAAAAAGAAAAAGGACAACACCGCCACCAGCAGCGGCGCAGCCGCCGTGATGGTGCTGATCTGCGCCAGCTGGCCGTGGCCGAAGGCGTAATAAAGCGAGCAGCAGGCACAAATCGCCGCAGTCACATAAGCCGCCAGCATAGGGCGGACGCGGCGCAGCCATTGCCCGTTGCGCGTCCAGACCACCCAGCCCGTAATACCCGTCAGCCCGATGGTCGCGTGCATGAAAACAATCTGGAAAGTCGAATAATCCGCCAGCGTCAGCCATTTGACCACGCCGTTCATGATCGCCAGCGTCAGGGAGGCGACGATAACCAGAAAAATACCGTAACCGTGACGGGGGATATCTTCAAAAATCGGAGTCATGCGGCCATCTCCTCCGACAGTTCTCCACGGAAAACCTCGGCCACCGCCCCCGTCATGAGGACATGATTGTCGGATTCCCGCCAGTCGATGCGCAAACGCCCGCCTTCCAGATCCACCCGCACCTGCCGTCCGGTCAGGTCGCGGCGGGCGGCGGCCACGGCGGCGGCACAGGCCCCCGTCCCGCAGGCGCGGGTGATCCCCACGCCGCGCTCCCAGACCCGCATGCGGATATGGTCGCGGGACAGCACCTCGACGGCCTCCACGTTTGTTTTTTCCGGAAAATAATGATGCGTTTCAATGGCAGGGCCGAGCTTTTCCAGCGGCACGTCATCCAGTTGCTGCACAAAGAAAACGGCATGCGGGTTCCCCACATTGACCGCCACGGGGTTTTGCAGCATCTGTATCGAAATCGGCACAAAAAGCGTATCTTCTTCGTGACTTAGAGGGATTTGTTTCCAATGAAGGCGAACTTCGCCCATATCCACGCAGACCATGCCGTCGGGCGCGCGGGTACCGGCCAGACGGCCCGCAACGGTTTCCATGACGGCGTGATCCGCCCCCTTTTCCCGCATAATCAGGTCGGCCACGCAGCGCGTGGCATTGCCGCAGGCGCCGACTTCCCCGCCGTCGCTGTTAAAAATCCGCATAAAAACATCGGTCTCCGCCGATTGGGGCGGGTCGATAATGACCATCTGGTCAAACCCCACGCCCGTGCGGCGATCCGCCAGACGGCGAATCTTGTCTTCGGGGATATAAAGCGGGGCCCCCTCCCGCCCGTCAAAGATGACGAAATCATTGCCCAGACCGTGCATTTTGATAAAAGTTTTTTTCATAGTTAAGGTATAGTCCCTTTTTACTTTTTATACAATCTTTTAACCTTTTTTGCTGAACTAATATATTGAATTTTTTTGAAAAAATTACACATAACTGATGAAGTTCCTGTTGAAGTTATATTGCCTTTTGCGACCTTCAAGGCATATAATCACCGCAGATTCTTACATCATTGAAAACATTATAAATGCCGCAGGCACAACTGCGGCCGCAAGCGAAGGGGAATTATCCATGCAAGTCAAAGGCGGTATCGCCATTCTCGTTGTCCTGCTCCTGCTCGGCGCGGGTTTCTTTTTCATGCAAAACAAATCTGCCACCGCGCCCGCTGCGGAGCAACCCCCTGCCGTTACGGCGCAGGCAACGGATACCGCCGCGCCCGAGACCGCCGCCGCTGCAAGCACCGAAACCGCCGAGGCAACCGCCAGCACGGATGATGCCGATAGCGCCCTGAGCGCGGCAGAAGCCATCCCCGCCGCCGAGATCGAACCGGCCGCGCAGGAAGACAGCGCCGCTGCCGAGGCCGAAACCGCCGCCCCCGCCGCAGATGAAGCCGCAACGGCAGAAACTGCCGAAGCCGCACCGGCCGCCACGGAATCTGAAAACCTGCTCGCCCCGCCCAAGAGCCTCGAGATTGACGTCGCCGATGCGATGCTCGACCGCGTGCTCGGCAACCTCGATGCGCCGATCACGATTATCGAATATGCCTCCATGACCTGCCCGCATTGCGCGCATTTCCACAATACAATGCTGTCGGATGTAAAGCGCGAACTGCTGGCCACCGGCAAGGCCAAGCTGGTTTTCCGCGACTACCCCCTCGACAAATACGCGCTGATGGCGGCCATGATGGCGCGTTGCGCGCCGGAAGGGAAATATTTCGACCTCGTCGAAGTGATTTTCCGCAACCAGGATCGCTGGATGAAGAGCGAGAACCCGCTGGAAGCCCTCGCCAAGCTCGGCAACCTTGCCGGCATGGATGACGAATACATCGCCGCCTGCATGCAGAACGCGGAGCTGCAAAGCGCCGTGCTGGCCGGCCAGCAGGAAGCCACGCGCCTGTACCGCGTACGCTCGACCCCCAGCTTCGTTTTCAACACGCAGAAAAACGAAAACGTCAAATCGCTGAGCGGCGTGCAAAGCGCGCGTGAAATCATCGATACCGCCAACAAACTCCTCAACATGAGATAATCAGCATGGTTCAGTTCACAAAACTCCGCCTGACGGGCTTCAAGTCCTTTGTTGATGCAACCGAGCTGGATATCGGCCCGGGCCTGACGGGCATCGTCGGCCCCAACGGATGCGGCAAATCCAACCTTGTGGAAGCCCTGCGCTGGGCGATGGGCGAAAACTCCCCCAAGCGCATGCGCTCCACCGGCATGGATGACGTGATCTTTAACGGGACCGAATTCCGCCCGCCCCGCAACACGGCGGAGGTGACGCTGTGCCTTGACAACAGCGACCGCACCGCGCCTGCCGAACTGAATGACTCCGACGAGCTGGAAGTCTCGCGCAAGATCGAGCGTCAGGTCGGCTCCACCTATAAAGTCAACGGCAAGAACGTCCGCATGCGCGACGTGCAGTTGCTTTTCGCCGACAGCTCCATCGGCGCGCATTCCCCCGCGCTGGTATCGCAGGGCCGCGTTGCCGACATGATCAACGCCAAACCGACCCAGCGCCGCATGGTGTTGGAAGAAGCCGCCGGCATTTCCGGCCTGCACGCCCGCCGCCACGAGGCGGAATTGAAACTGCGCGGCGCGGAAACGAACCTGCTGCGCGTCGAAGACGTGATGGGCGCGATGAACAGCCAGCTGGAAGGCCTGAAAAAGCAGGCCCGTCAGGCCGCCCGTTACCGCAGTCTCTCCGGCCATATCCAGACGGCCGAAGGCTCCCTGCTCTATCTGAAATGGCAGGAAAGCCAAACGGCGGTGGCGCAGGCGCTGACCGCGTTTGAAGAAGCGGAAAACATCGTCCGCGAAAAAACGCTGGAAGTCACGCAACTGACGACCGAACAAACCGAAGCCGCCGCCGGCCTGCCCGAGCTGCGCCAGAAGGAAGCCGAAGCCGCCGCCGCGCTGCAACGCCTGAAACTGGCCTATGGTTCGCTGGAAAACGAAGAGCGCCAGGTGCAGGAAGAACGTACCAAATCCGAAGCCCTGCTGAACCAGTACACGCAGGACGTCGGCCATGAAACCGCGCAAAAGCAGGAAGCGATCGACACCGCTGCCCGCCTTGCCGAAGAGCGCAAAGGCCTTGAAGCCGATGCCGAACAGCAGGCCGGACAGGAAGAGGAAGCCCGCATCCTGCGCGACGAGCTGCAAAACGCCGTCGAGAAAAGCGAAACCGAACTGACGACCCTGACCGAGGAAGTCGCCGCGCAGGACGCCGCCCGCCAGTCGGCGGAACGCCAGATCGGCGACCTGACCCGCCGTCTGGAACAGCAGCAATCCCGCAAGCAAAGCCTGATGAGCGAGCATGAAACCCTGCTCGCCAATACGCCGGGCAAAGCGGAGCTGGAAACGCTGGATGCCGAGATTCTCACGGCGGAAGAAACCTATCAAAAAGCCACCGCAGCCTTTGATGCCGCGGAAACCGACCGCGCCGCGACCGATGCGCGCGTACAGGAAACCGCCGAAGCGCTGCAAACCATCCAGCGCAGCCACGCACAATTGACGGCGGAAGCCGACGCCTTGCGCCGCATCCTGAAAAACCCGCAGGAAGGCTATCAGCCTGTCATCGACGTGCTGAACGTGGACAGCGGTCTTGAAAAAGCCCTTGCCGTCGCCCTTGGCGACGACCTTCAGGCCGCGCTGGACGGCAATGCGCCGATCTACTGGCGCGAACTGCCCGATTATGCCGAAGCAACGCCGCTGCCCGGCGATGCCCGCCCGCTCTCCCTCTCCGTTCAGGGGCCGAAGGCGCTGGGCCGCATCCTGTCGCAAATCGGTATTCTGGACACGGCGGCCGAAGCGGAAGCGCTGATGGCGGATCTGAAACCCGGCCAATGCCTCGTCACCCGTGACGGCGGTGCATGGCGCTGGGACGGTCTGGTCATCTCGCCCGATGCCGAAAACGCTGCGGCCATCCGCCTGCAACAGAAAAACCGTCTGGCCGATCTGGAAGCGGAAATCGAAACCGCCACCGCGCAGTTGGATGAAGCCCGCGTCAATGCCGAAGCCGCAAAACAGGCGCGCACGCAGGCGGTCGAAGCCGTCCATGCCGCGCGTCAGGCCTTCCGCAGCGCCGAGGAAAACCTCAATACCCTGCGCCGCCGCCATGCGGCCCTGACCAACCAGCTGACCGACGTGACGGCAAAACTGTCGAGCCTGACGACCTCCATCGACACGGCCACGCAGGAAATCGAAAGCCTGACCGCGCAGCTGACCGAGGCGCAGGACAGCCTGCAAGCCCTGCCCGATACGGCGGAAAGCCGCGAGAAAATCGCCGCGCTGAAAACCACGCTGGCCGAACAGCGTCAGGCGCTGGCCAACCAGCAGGCGCTTTACGCCGACATCCAGCGCGCGGGCGAAAACCGCAACCGCCGCATGCAGCAGATCGACGCCGATATCCAGAGCTGGCAAGCCCGTCTGGAGCGCGTGGACCTGCGCCTGCTGGAGCTGGAAGACCGCATCACGCAGGCAAAACAGGTGCTGGAAGCACTGGCCGAGCGCCCCGCGCAAATCGAAGCGGAAAAGCAGGATTTGATGTCCCGCATTTCCGATGCCGAGCAGGTGCGCAAAGACGCGGCCGATGCGCTGTCCGTCACGGAAAACAGCGCCAACGAGCTGCAACGCAACCTGCGCGCCGCCGAAAGCGCCCTCTCCGATGCCCGCGAGGCCCGCGCCATGGCGCAGGCGAGCGTCAATACGACGCAGCACAGCCAGAGCGGCATCGAGGCCACGATCCACGAGAAATTCAACTGCACGCCGGAAGAACTCGTGGCGAAGCTGGAACTGAATGTCGACGCCCTTGGTGACATCGACGCATGGCAGTCCAAGCTGGAGCGTTTGCTGCGCGAACGCGACAACATGGGCCCCGTCAACCTGCGCGCCGAAGTCGAAGCGCAGGAAATCACCGACCAGATGGGCACGATGGAAGCCGAGCGCAACGACCTTATCGCCGCCATCGACAAGCTGCGCGAAGGCATCAACAAGCTGAACAAGGAAGCGCGCGAGCGTCTGCTCAACGCCTTTGACACCGTCAATACCCACTTCCAGAAACTGTTCACGCAGCTGTTCAACGGCGGTTCCGCTTACCTGAAACTGGTCGAGGCGGACGACCCGCTGGAATCCGGTCTGGAAATCTTTGCTCAGCCGCCGGGCAAAAAGCTGACGGTTCTCTCCCTCCTCTCGGGGGGCGAGCAAACGCTGACCTCCATCGCGCTGATCTTCGCCATGTTCCTGACGAACCCCGCGCCGATCTGCGTCCTGGACGAGGTGGATGCCCCGCTGGACGAAAGCAACGTGGACCGCTATTGCTCGCTGCTGGAAAAACTGAGCCGCGAAGCCAATACGCGCTTCCTGGTCATTACGCACCACCGCATGACCATGGCGCGCATGGACCGTCTTTATGGCGTGACCATGAGCGAAAAAGGCGTCTCGCAGCTCGTCTCCGTCGATCTGAAACAGCACGAGCTGGATCTGGAAGACATGGCCGCCTAAAAAGCCGCCGCTTCAAAAAACCGCCCCTGTCACGGGGCGGTTTTTTTATGCGGGCGCGGGGAAGGCAGCAAATTGAAAAATATGGATTTTTGTTTCATTTCAGACAGTTATTCAAATGACCGCGCGCCAAAGCCAAGCTTTTGAAAAATTTGGACAATCGGCCATTACTTCTCCTTAATCATTTTTGGGTATGCTGAAAGCTTGGGGGGTCGCTGCATCCTTCACAACGGAGTCTCTGCCTGTCATGATCTTGTTTGGACGCCACATCTGTTTGCCGCTTCTTTTCGGCCTTGCCGCCTTTGGCCTGATGGCCGCCATGCAGGTGCGCGCGGCGGAAAGCGCAGGCAAAAACACCACGCCCGTGGTTTGCGAAATTCGCGGCCAAGTGGCGGATTTGCGACAGGTCACGCCGGGCGATACGCCCACCGCCCTTGCGGGCACGGAAACGCATATTTACGTCAGCGTGCTTGACCGCACATCACGCTATAAAAAACAGGCCGAAAACGATCCCTGTTTCCGCCGCGAGGCCAAGGAGCTGCGCACCTATAAACTCTGCTCTCCCACGCGCGTAAAAAAAGGCGATGTCATCAACGGCACGGAGGGCACGAATACGGGCCCCTCTTCTCCCGTCGGCTGCCTGTTTGATCTGGTCGTCCTTTCCCAGCAATAACGCCCCCGCATGCAGGACAATTGCCGTACGCATTGCCGCCGCGCGCGCAAAACCTTGCAAAAATTTGATGCGCCCCGCGCCCGTCTATCGTAGGATGTCGGCAACCTCATCCTCTTTGGATGCGACATATCCATGCCGTTTCCGTTGAACATCAAGGAGCCGATGCGTGACTGCCCCCTTTATCGTTGCCGCCCTTTATAAATTCGCCCCGCTGAAAGACCTGGAAGCCCTGCAACAGGATCTGCGCAAGGTCTGCAAGGAAAACGGTATTTGCGGCACGCTGCTGATCGCGCATGAAGGCATCAACGGCACGGTGGCGGGCAGCCGCGCGGGCATTGATACCCTGCTGCACCATCTGCGCCGCATGCCGGGCTTGCAGGATCTGGAACACAAGGAATCCTTTGCCGAAGAACAGCCGTTTTACCGCATGAAGGTGCGGATCAAAAAAGAGATCGTCACCATCGGCCTGCCCGATGTCGATCCCAACGAAAGCGTCGGCACCTATGTGGAGCCGGAGGCCTGGAACGAGATCATCTCCGACCCCGATACCGTGGTCATCGACACGCGCAACGACTACGAAATCAAGATCGGCACCTTCAAAAACGCCCTCAACCCGCATACGGATACGTTCCGCGAATTTCCGGACTATGTGCGGCGCAACTTTGACCCCAAAAAGCACAAAAAGGTCGCCATGTTCTGCACGGGCGGCATCCGCTGCGAAAAGGCCTCCGCCTATATGAAGAAACTGGGGTTCGAGGAAGTCTATCACCTCAAGGGTGGCATCCTGAAATATCTGGAACGCATGCCGGAAGATAAAAGCCTGTGGGAAGGCGAATGTTTTGTTTTCGACCAGCGCGTGGCGGTCAAACACGGGCTGGCGCTCGGCAGCTATATCATGTGCCCGTCCTGCCGCCACCCCGTCAGCCCTGACGAACAGCAAAGCGAAAAATATATCGAGGGTATCGCCTGCCCCTATTGTCACGATCATTTAAGCGAGGCGCGCAAGGCCCGCTCCGCCGAACGGCAAAAACAAATCAGGCTGGCCGAGGCGCGCGGCGAAAAACACATCGGCGCGAAATACGACGCGCAAACGGAAGAATAACTAGACCGCAATCCAGCCCGCGCAAATGGCCGCCAAAACCGCGCCCGCCGCAATCCCCCAGAGGATCACGCCGAGGGCCAGCGGTCGCCAGCCGACGGATTTCAATGCCGTCACGCTCAGCGTCGTGCCGATCAGATACAGCACCAGCACCAAACCGCGTTTGGCCACGGCGGCAATCATATCTCCCGCAGCCTGCCATTGCGGCATCCATGTAAAAACCGCCGCGATCAGCACAAAAGCCGGAATAAACCACGGCAGTTTCATTTTCGGCTTTGCCCCTTCGGTCGTCGCGCCTGTTTTTGCCATGTAAAAACCGATGGCCAGCACCACCGGCAAAATCCACAAGGCCCGCGCCATTTTCAACACCACGGCATGGTCCAGCGCATCGCCGCCATAGGCCAGCGCCGCGCCGACGACGGAGCTGGTATCATGCACCGCCAGCGCCGCCCAGAGACCGAATTGCGCGGCATCCAGACCGAACAGCCTGCCCAGCGGCGGAAAAACCATCAGGGCCGCGGCATTCAGCAAAAAGACAGTGGCAAAGGCCACGGCAATGGATTCCTGCCGCGCGCGCAACACTGGTGCCAGCGCCGCAATCGCGCTGCCGCCGCAAATCGCCGTACCGACGGTAACAAGCCATGCGGTGTTTTGCTCCGCCTTCAGCGCGCGGCCGATCAAAACGCCCAGCACCAGCGTCAGCGTAATGCCGATGAAACTATACCCCAGCCCCGCCGCGCCCGCCTGCAAAACGGCGGCAAGGTTCATGCCCGCGCCCAGTCCCGCCACGGAAAAAGCGAGCAGATGATGCGCCGCGCGCATGGATTGATCCTGCCACGGGTTCGACAGTACCAGCGCCATCAAAGCCCCCATCACCAGCGCCACGGGCGGCGTGACGAGCGGCAGGAGGCACACAATGCCGCCGAGCAGCAGGCACAGCCCTGCAAGGTTTTGCTTTTGTAGAGATTTTAAGGCCATGCTTGTCACGCTTTCCCATCGGTCCTATGTTTATATAACAGAAATGAAAGGACGGGTCAGATGGAAAAAGCCGCTTTTGGAGCCGGATGTTTTTGGGGCGTGGAAGCCGCCTTTCGCAAGGTGCCGGGCGTGAAGGACGCCCTCTGCGGCTATATGGGCGGGCGCACCGAAAACCCGACGTATAAAAGCGTTTGCTATGACGACACCGGCCATGCCGAAGTGGTCGAGGTCACCTTCGACCCTGCCGTGGTTTCCTATGAAACCCTGCTGGAGATTTTCTGGCGCTGCCACAATCCGACGCAGCTGAACCGTCAGGGCCCCGATGTGGGCGACCAGTACCGCAGCGTGATCTTCACCTATTCCGAGGCGCAGGCCGCCGCCGCCCGTGCAAGCAAGGATGCGCTGCAACAATCCGGCCGCTGGCGCGATCCGATTGTGACCGAAATCACCCCCGCTCCGACATTTTATAAGGCGGAAGAATACCACCAGCGTTATCTGGAAAAACAGGGCCGCGATTCCTGCCACATTTAAGGCAGATGTGCTAGGCTGTCTTCCGCGATTTTTTAACACAGGAGACCACCGATGACTGCCAAGCCGCTGCTCGCCCATCTGGCCGATGAAACCGCCACCTTGCACACACAGGGGCTGTATAAATCGGAGCGCGTGATCATCTCCCCGCAGCAGGCCGATATCACCGTGCATCAGGCCGGCAATGACGACAAACAGGTTATCAACCTTTGCGCCAATAACTATCTCGGCCTTGCCAACCACCCCGATCTGATCGCCGCCGCGCATAAGGCGCTCGACACCCACGGGCTGGGCATGGCTTCCGTGCGCTTCATTTGCGGCACGCAGGACCTGCACAAGGAACTGGAGCAAAAAGTCAGCGCGTTTTTGAAAACGGAAGATACCATTCTCTATACCTCCTGCTTTGACGCCAACGGCGGGTTGTTTGAAACCCTGCTGGGCGAGGAAGACGCCGTCATCAGCGACGAGCTGAACCATGCCAGCATCATCGACGGCATCCGCCTGTGCAAGGCCGCGCGCTACCGCTACAAAAACAACGATATGGCCGATCTGGAAGCAAAGCTGAAGGAAGCCGCAGGCGCGCGTTACCGCCTTATCGTCACGGACGGCGTTTTCTCCATGGACGGCATCATCGCCAACCTGCCCGCCATTTGCGATCTGGCCGAAAAATACGATGCGATGGTCATGGTGGATGACAGCCATGCCGTCGGCTTCATCGGCAAAACCGGCGCGGGCACGCCCGAGCACTGGGGCGTGCAGGACCGCGTGCATATCATCACCGGCACCTTCGGCAAGGCGCTGGGCGGCGCGTCGGGCGGCTATACGTCGGGCAAAAAGGAAATCATCGAATGGCTGCGCCAGCGTTCCCGCCCCTATCTTTTCTCCAATACGCTGGCACCGTCGATTGCGGCGGCCTCCGGCGCGGCGATCGACCTGATCCTGAAATCGCCGGAGCGCCTGGAAAAACTGCGCGACAATGCGCGTTATTTCCGCGAGAAAATGACCGCGCTCGGCTTCGACCTTATCCCCGGCGAGCATGCGATCATCCCCGTCATGCTGTATGACGCCGTACTGGCGAAAAAAATGGCCGACAGATTGCTGGAGGAAGGGCTTTACGTCATCGCCTTTTCCTTCCCCGTCGTGCCGCGTGAAAAGGCGCGCATCCGCACGCAAATGTCCGCCGCGCATGACAAAACGCATCTCGACCGCGCCGTCGCCGCCTTTGAAAAAATCGGCCGCGAACTGGGAGTCAT
>Ga0207868_1000996_pt1 | contig 23240 bp, 17 predicted proteins | sample Passage237B_FD_187370 | JGI IMG/M metagenome (GOLD analysis project Ga0207868, IMG submission 187370) | Cellulose adapted compost microbial communities from Newby Island Compost Facility, Milpitas, CA, USA - Passage2 37B (SPAdes) (version 3) ... | reverse complement strand
CGGTTATTGCGCGCCATCGGGTAACGCAGACGGATATCGATAACGGTACGGTGGTGAACCAGGCGAAGGTTACGGGCAATGACCCCGAGGGCAACCCGATACCGGAAGTGCCTTCCGACGACCCATCTACCTCCGAACCGGACGATCCGACGGTGGTGCATATGGAAAGCCAACCGGCACTGTCACTCACAAAAGGTGTAACCAGTGAGGGGCCGTATGATGTGGGTGACCAGATAAAGTATTTTAATATTGTGGTAACCAACACGGGTAATGTGACGCTTACCGACATCGTAGTCAGTGACAACAATGCAGAAATCATCAGCGGCTCGCCAGTAGCAAGACTGAAACCAGGCGAATCGACCTCGGTGATGGCGCAACACGTGGTGACGCAAGCCGACATTGATGCAGGCGAGGTGATTAACCAGGCCAGTGTATCCGGAACGGATCCCGAAGGGAATCGGACTCCCGAGTTCCTGTCGGACGATCCGAATACACCCGAAACGGGCGATGAAACGGTTACCCCTGTGGCCCAGACTCCCGCCATACGCATTGACAAGGCCGCCGATAAGCTACTCATCGAACGGCAAGGCGAACGCATCGGTTATCAATTGCAAATCACCAATACGGGAAATGTAACGCTCCATGATGTAGAGATTACAGACCCCCTAACGGGATTTGTGCACCAGGTTGCACGGATAAGGCCCGGCGTAGCAAATGCGCATACCTTCCGGACCAGCTATGTGACGACTACGGCTGATTTGGCCGCTGGCGAGATTGTCAATACAGCAACCGTAACGGCCTTGTCGCCAGATGGAGAACGCGTATCGCATTCGGCTACGGTGACGGTAGACGTATACTTCAAGGTAATTGAGGTGGCGGATGACGACTTCGGGCCGGTAAATGGCAGGAACGGTGGTAACGCAGGGAATGTCTTTACCAACGATAAGGTAGACGGTAACCCGCTCGTTCCTGGAGAGGTGACGCTTACAAGGGTGCCGTCGGATGATCCATCGCCACTGACGTTGGAAGAAGACGGAACGGTAACCGTGTCGCCGAATACGCCAGCCGGAACATATACGTTCGATTACCAGGTATGTGATGTGATTAATCCGAATAATTGCGATGTGGCAACGGTAACAGTGGTGGTGGCTCCGGCCGATATCCAGGCTATAAATGACCAGACTACCGGTGTTAACGGGTACGAAGGCACATCCAATGTGACGAACGTACTTACGAATGATGTTATCAATGGTGCCCCCATTGAACCCGCGGAAGTAACGCTCACGCTGATTAGCGGTGACCCGGCATTACGGCTCAATCCGGATGGTACTGTCGATGTGCTGCAAGGCACGCGCGGAGGCTCGTATACGCTGGAATATCAAATCTGTGAGAAGCTGAACCCGGACAACTGTTCGACTGCTACCGTAACGGTAGTGGTGGTGAATCCGTTGAAAATTCCTAACGTGTTTACACCCAATGGCGATGGTAGGAATGACCAGTTTGAAATAATCGGCAGCGAAGGTTTCGATCGCATCGAGGTCACCATCATCAACCGTTGGGGCAACGAGGTGTACCGGAATGACGACTACCGGAATGATTGGAGTGGTGATGGCCTCACAGAAGGCACTTACTATTACCTGATAACCACCCATTTGGGTAATACGAAGGAAGTACACAAAGGTTGGGTGTTGATAAAACGTCTGTAATGAAAAAGCTGATAAAATCAATGATTGGGTTGGCATTGTTTGCGACAATGGCCAAAGAAGGAGTAGCCCAGCAGAACATCCAGTTCACACAGTACATATTTAATTCCATGAGTGTGAACCCGGGGTACACGGGATATAAGGAGGAATGGTTCGGTCAGCTCGGGCTGCGTAGTCAGTGGGTAGGACTGGAGGGTGCGCCGCAAACGGGGCTGCTGTCGCTCGATGGCATCGTCGACCCGGTTGGCAAGCGGCACGGGCTAGGGCTGCAGGTCATCGCCGACAGGCTCGGCCCGCAGTCGGCCACCTCGGCCTATGCCAACTACGCCTTCCGGCTGCGGCTGAACGAAGAAGACACTCAGCGACTGAGCTTTGGCATCGGCGCCGGGGTGACGCAGTACAGCCTAGACGGAGCCGTGCTGGACCCTATTGATGGGGGAGACCAAGCGGTCCCGGCAGGCAAGATCAGCAACTGGGTTCCTGATGTGCGTTTCGGGGTGTATTATTATAATCCGAAGTGGTATGCGGGGGTATCGGTAATGGACCTGCTCTCGGGCGACCAAAGCAACAACATCTTCCGCTGGGACAACACCACCACGGACAACATCCGGCGCAAGCGGCACATGTACTTCATCGGGGGGGCGTTGTTCGGCCTAGGTAAGGGGCTGGACCTCCGCCCGAGCCTGCTGGTTAAGGAGGACTTCAAGGGGCCCACAAGCCTTGATGTGAATGCGATGCTCATCTTTGGCCGCCGTTTTTGGCTGGGTGCAGGTTGGCGCACGGGTGTGACGGTCTTCAAGCGTGAGTACAACCGAGTGAGCGGGAACAGCCTAAGCGGGCGGAACTCGTTTTCGGCGATCACGCAGATTTACCTGACGAATGCGCTGCGTGTGGGCTATTCGTACGACCACATCGTGAGCCGGCTGAGCAGTGTGCAGAACGGTTCGCACGAGATTACCCTGGGCATAACTTTCGGTCAGCGGGCCGATCGTGTGCTCAGTCCACGTTTTTTTTAAGCTAATAGGAAGTAATTTAAATAATTAATGATGTTATGCTACTGGATAGGTTGGCTGTGTTCTTGAACGATGAGTCTATGCAATTCTCATATATCCTGGATAATCGGCGGATAGAGATCCAGATTGATGGGAAAGATTGGGCTCCCATTATCATTTCCGAGATGAGTGATGAATTATACGTGGTCTCCTGGGGCGAAGTGGAGTATCAATTTAAGAACAAAGAAAAAGCATACCAGTATGTGTTCAGGCTGTGCAAATACATCAACGAGAGCCTGCAAAACGTATGATGTTGAATACCGTATCAGCAACAATATAATGTTTGTCAATCAATAATGATGAGAAAATCGCCGATGAAATCAGCTTCTTTCATGGAGCCTACAAAAATAACCTATTTTCGAATGAAAAGGCATAACGTGTTCGGACGTAAAGGTATGTTCGTCATATCATTTATATTCAGTTTATTTATTGCGGGCGTGTTGTCTGCAAGTAGTCAGGAACAGCCCAGTTTGCGTGATCGCGCCGAAGAACTTTATCGGCGTTATGAGTATGCAAATGCGGCAGCCGTCTATGTGAAGCTCGTAGATACGAAAAAGCCGCGTATCCAGGATTTGGAACGTTTAGCTGATTGTTACTTGAAAATGCTCGACTACGAGTCGGCCGAAAACTGGTATGCCCGCGTCATCGGTATGGAGGGAAGCGGATCGGCAAACCGGCTGCGTTACGGAGAGGTACTGAAAGCCAACGGGAAATATGCGGAAGCAAAGAAACAACTGGAAGCCTATGCAGCGGAAACGGGTGACCGGGGGCAGGTAGCCATTGACATAGCGGGCTGCGATTCCGCGTTGGTATGGATGGCCAACCCGACTTCGCATCACCTTCGCAACGAGGGAATCAACACTTCGCTATCGGAATTTTCGGCATTTCCGGTGGGTGACCAGGTATATTATGCCGGTGAACCGGATGAATTCATGCAAGGGGTTGGTACCTATGGTTGGACCGGCCACTCGTTTCTGCAGGTATATACAGCTAACCGCAATGCGGATAATGTGCTCACTAATCCGGTTATTGCCACAGAGCACATCAACAACGGTAAGTTTCATATTGGGCCGTTAACCGCCGATGCGACGGGCAATACCTTGTTTGTCACACGTACATACGTCGGCAAAGACGGCGAGCGGACCAAAGAAGGTCCGCGTAAGTACCACACCCACCGACTTGAACTGTATATCTACGCAAAAAATAACGATGGCACCTGGTCTTCCGAGCCATTCGCGTATAACAATGTACAGGAATATTCGCTCGGCCATGCCACATTGAGTGAAGATGGTGCCACGCTTTACTATGCGAGCGATATGCCGGGTGGGCACGGCGGTACGGATATCTGGTATAGCGAAAAGCAGGCCGATGGAAGCTGGGGTACCCCGGTGAATGCGGGTCCGGCCATCAACAGCGCAGGCAATGAGCTTTTTCCCAACATAGGCCCCGATAATGCCTTATATTATTCGAGTGATGGGTTTGCCGGGATGGGTGGCTTGGATGTGTTCCAAGCGACGGGTAGCAAGCAGCAATGGACGGGACCGCAGAGTTTGAGGTATCCCGTTAATTCGTCGGGCGATGATTTTGCATACATTGTCACATTTGATGGAGAAGAAGGCATTGCGGGTTACCTGTCTTCCAATCGCAAAGGAGGCCAGGGCAATGACGATATCTATTCGTTTTCGTTTGAGAAACCGAAGATTGTCATCGTTTTACGCGGTACTACCTCAAACAAAAAGACCGGCGAACGCATTGCAGCGACGGTGACACTATTTGACGGGAAAAGGGAAATTATTGCCCGGAAGAGCAGCGGCGATGAGGGAACGTTCGAGTTTGTGTTGGATCGCGACCGGGCGTATACCGTACTCGGACAGAAGGAGGGCTATCACGCCGATTCCGCGAAAGTGAACACAGCGGGCATCACCGAATCGGATACGTTAGAAGTGGCGTTGCTGCTGGAGCCTGTATTTAGGGTGGGCGACACGTTTGAACTGGAAAACATTTACTACGACTTTGACAAACATAACATCCGCCCCGATGCGGCCGCCATACTGGACGAGCTGGTGCGAACCATGCGTGATAACCCAACACTTAAAATTGAATTGTCGAGCCATACCGATAGTCGGGGTACCCATGCGTACAACGAGGCCCTGTCGCAACGACGTGCGCAGTCGGCAGTCGATTACCTCGTAAGCCGGGGCATCGCACGGGATCGGATGGTGGCCAAAGGGTATGGAGAAACCAGGTTGGTAAACCGTTGCGCAGACGGTGTTCCTTGCTCGCGTGACGAGCACCAAGCCAACCGCAGGACGGAAGTTACCGTTTTGGCGTATTGATATGGCGGATGCCGTTGCAAACATATTGCAAAATGTTTTGATCGTAGATGCCTATCCAATTGTCAGGATAGGCATCGCTACCTTAGTTAAGGACTTGGGGGCCGAAACAATTGTTGACTATGCCGGTATCGATCAAGCATTTGAGGCAGAGGAACACCACTCCCTGCCATTCAGCTTGGCCATTATCGGGATACACAATGGTGATTTTTCAGTAATCAATGGGCTTATCAAGGTGCTACAAACCGGTCGAGCCGGGAAAATACTTGTTATAGCCGAGCCAAACCAACCTTTTCATATAGCGAAGTATATAACGGCCGGTGTACATGCCTTGGTGAGTCCGATTCGTTCCACGGCTTACCTGGCTGATGTGATCCAACAGGTGGCTAATGGGCAGTCTTACATAGATGCCGGATTGATGAGCCCCGCTTTCCTGCAAAAATTAAAATTACAGGAACAGGCATTCTCATGTTTTTCTTATCGGGAACGAGAAATTGCCGACTACCTGAAAAGGGGTATTTCCCTGCATACCATAAGTAAGAAACTCAATATAGCTTACACCACCGTTGCCACCTACCGAGACCGCATATTGAAAAAGACAAAAGTTTCCAGTACCACTGAGTTTATCCGATTGTCTTTGGATATTGAAGCTATCCGGTATCAGGCCGAAACGTATGATTTACCGTTTGGATAGTACGGCTATGGAGCGTTGCTCAATACGGGCACAACTTGGGGGTAGGCATCCCGACGTGCTTTAAACTCACGATAGTTCGCTCGGATGTACTGTAACAGGTCATATTCGGTGAAATCCACCAACTGCTCATAAGTGGGTCTGAAATACCAGTGAAAAACCTCAAGATCGTCGTCTGAAAGTTCGGTCTGCCCCCGGATGACGGCGTGGGTAAACCGACGGTCTACATAGTCTTCCCGTTCGTCGCGGATTAACGCGGCTTTCAGCCGTTTGGCTTGCTTCTGCTCCCGTGAAAACGAAGCAAAGAGTATATTCAGATTGATGCTGATACCGATCGGGCTAAGGGTTACCGACTCCCACGGTTTTACCGGCCTGAAATTGAATTGATCGGTGAATTCACGGCGCATCCAAAGCGAATCCTGCACAGGATTGCGCCGACCCACTACTGCTACTTCATCGAGACCCAAGATTTTCCCCGACAGAAAAATGCGCAGCAACGTATCGGGTGGGGAATACAGGTTAATGAACAATGAATCATACCCGATGTGAGAGGCGGTGATGGAAACGGGAAACCGGACGGGATGAGGGAATCTGAACCGTCCTCCCAGATCGGAAACGGTATGCAGGGTACCCAATGTAATACTCACTCCCCGAAGAGTTTCTCCGGTGTTTTGGTCGTAGACCGTGCCTTCCAGGTTTTGTGTCCATCCGTTGTGAAAGGACAGCGTACAGCAAAGCAGAAGAAGCAAGTGGCGGTACACGGGAGGAAATCGATGATACATAGTGCCGTAAAATTAGTAGGGAAGGGATTTACGGCCAAGGGGTTTAACATTTGTTAACGATCGCATCATAAAAAATCCGATCCCGTTTATAGGGATCGGATTCAATCATACTAACCATTAAAAACTAAAAAATCAACCCTTATAGCGAATCCATTTCGCCAGTTCCTTGTAACTTGCTTTCTTGCCATACATGAGGATACCGATACGGTAAATGCGTGCCGCTACCCACGTGGTGAGGATAAACCCGCCGACAAGTAATACCAAGGATAGTCCGATTTGCCACATGGGTACCCCAAAAGGTATCCGGACCAGCATCGCGATGGGGGATGTAAACGGGATCATGCTCAACCAGAATGCCAACGGGCCGTTGGGATCGTTGACCAACACGCCAAACGAAAGGATATAGGTGAAAAGCAACGGTATCGTAATCGGAAACATGAATTGCTGTGTTTCCGTTTCGCTGTCCACCGCAGAACCCACAGCGGCAAATAATGCACTGTATAGCAAATAGCCACCTAGAAAATAAAGTAAGAAAGTTGTGATGATCGTCTGGAAATCGACCTTGCCCAGTTCTTGCTTGACAGTTCCGAACATGCCCATTTGGGGTTGGGTAACCTGCTGCACCTCACTTCCCGATGGGCTCTGTTGCGCCTCGATCTGTGCCTTGATATGCTGTCCGTCTGCCATGCCTACGCTGGCAATGCCCATCAATGCAGTGGACAGGACAATCCAAAGAATAAACTGGGTAAGCCCCACCAGTCCGATGCCGATGATTTTACCCATCATCAGTTGGAACGGTTTGACCGAAGAAATAATCACCTCCACGATGCGGCTGGTCTTTTCCTCGATGATGCCCCGCATCACTTGTGACCCGTATAGGAAGAGGCAGATGTAGATGAGGATGGAGAGGGACATGGAGATGCCCATTGCTGCTCCTGCGCTGCTATCCCTTTCGCCCTCTTCGGTGATTTCCTTGGCAGAAAGATTGATATGGGGACGGATGTTCTCCACGGTAGTGCGGTCGATACCCGCATCGGCGAATGCGATATCGCGCAGCACATTTTCGAGTTGCCTGCTCACGTCATTCTGGATGCTGAGGTTGGCCGTTTCCTTGGCCAGCAGTTCGACGCGGGATGTGGTAGCGACATCGGATGGGATCATGAGCAGGAAGTTTTTTCCTTCTTCGTTGAGTATCCGCTCCCGTTCAGCTGGAAGTTGCTCCCGAGCATCTGCATAAACAAACGTCAGGTTTTTCGTGTTCTCAATCTTCCCGGCAAACAAACCACTTTGGTCTACCACGTGGATGGTCGCCCTGTTGTTCTCGAAACTCTTGGCGGTGAGGTAGAAAGCCAACGCATAAATACCGATGATAACCAGAGGTACCAGAAAGGTAACCAGTAAAAAGGACCGTTTCTTTACCCGGCTGACGTATTCACGTTTTACGATAAGTAATATCTTGTTCATTCGTGTGTTTCAATAAGCGTATGTGCTGCCCTTGCAGTTACCTGTTGTACAAAAATATCGTGTATGCTGGGAACAACCTCCTTTAATTCGTGGATCTGCACCCGTGGGATCAGATACATCAATACGTCGTTAATGGTTTTTCCCTCTGCAATTTTAACGGTGAGCGTAGTGCTCTCTCCCGGCCGCTCTACCGTATTTTCGAGGGTAAACAACCCATCTACCGCCGATATGGGTTCAGGGGAAGGCAGGTGTTCCACACGGTAGGTATTGGTCCGGTATGCATTCTTGATGTCGCTTAGTTTACCGTCCAGTATTTTTTTGGATTTGTTGATGAGGACGATGTGGTCACAAAGCTCCTCCACGGATTCCATGCGGTGCGTCGAAAAAATCAGGGTAGCGCCGCTACGGTTGAGTGAAAGTATTTCCTCTTTGATGATGTTTACATTTACGGGGTCAAATCCCGAAAATGGCTCATCCAGTATGATGAGGTCCGGCCGGTGGACAACCGTGGCGACAAACTGAACTTTCTGCTGCATGCCTTTGCTCAGGTCTTCGACTTTTTTATGCCACCAGCTTTGCATTTCCATCTTTTCAAACCAATGCTTGATACGCTCGGTGGCTTCTTTGCGGCTAAGACCCTTTAGTTGAGCCAGGTAAAGCATCTGCTCTCCGATCTCCATCTTTTTGTACAGCCCGCGCTCTTCGGGAAGATAGCCGATACGGCCGATGTGGGTGGGGTTGAGCCGTTCACCATCGAAATAAACTTCTCCGCTGTCCGGAGCGGTAATTTGATTAATGATGCGGATGAGGGACGTTTTACCCGCACCATTTGGACCGAGCAGCCCGAAGATGCTGCCTTTTTCCACGTGGGTGGAGACATCATCCAGCGCCCGGTGGTTGGCATATTGTTTTACGATGTTTCTGATTTCCAGCATGCGTGTGTTTTGTGGGTCTGTTTTATCTTTTTTGACGATCCATAGCAGAAATTGTTACAGCAGACGCGGGGATATTGATTTTCGGCAAGAAGTGTTATCTTGCAGACCTGCTTGATATAGATCGTGATGAAATCCATAGCTGATAACAGAAGAGAACAACACTTGCGGTACCTGGAGATGATCAGCCAGTACGGGGAGCACCTGCACGAGAAAAATAACGTATTAAAGGAGAAGGGTTTTTCCAATCGCCTGAATACAGATACACGTATCAATGCCAAAGGAAGGGACGAGCGGATTACGGCTTTAGAGAGCGTTACGGGAAAGAAAATAAACTTCCTCAATGGCAAGCATACGTTGAATGACCTAAGTTTGCTGGAGGGAAATATCGAAAATTATATCGGTATGACGTCTGTGCCCACCGGAGTGATCGGGCCGGTACTTGTTACAGGTATTGATGCACATGGCGAGTTCTACGTGCCGTTGGCAACATCCGAAGGCGCATTGGTGGCATCGTTCCACCGGGGTGCGAAAGCGTGTTACCTCGCGGGCGGGGCTTCTGCGGTTTGTACCAATGAGGCTGTGCAGCGCTGTCCGGTTTTCAAATTCGAAAACCTGGCTGCTCTTGGCGGATTCCTCGCCTGGCTTTTCCCGAATATCGATGGCTTTTCGGACATTGTGGCTCAAAACAGCCGGTATGCAAAGCTGCTGGATGTAAAGGCGAACATCGAGGGCAATCACCTCACACTAGTCTTCGATTACCAGACCGGTGATGCATCCGGACAGAATATGGTGACCTTGTGCACGGATGCCATCTGTCGGTATATCATGGAGCATAGCCCTGTCAAACCGCTCTCTTGGTATGTGGAGGGCAATTTTTCTGGCGATAAGAAGGCCACGGCGGTGTCGTTTACCCATGTGCGGGGGAAGAAGGTCACGGCGGAAATTGCCTTACCAAAACTGGTGGTGGCAGACGTGCTGAAGACAACTCCCCAAGCAATGGCCGACTATTGGTGTGCTTCGACCATCGGTGCCATCCAAAGCGGGGCAATCGGCGCACAGGGGCATTATGCCAATGGACTTGCCGCCCTCTTCCTCGCTACAGGGCAGGATGTAGCGTGTGTGGCTGAGGCTGCCACCGGCATTACACGCATGGAGTGTGATGCCAACGGCGACCTGTATGCCAGTATCACGTTGCCGAATTTGATTGTGGGCACGGTAGGCGGGGGCACCGGGCTGCCGACCCAGCGCGAATGCCTCGAAATGATGGATTGCTATGGCCCCGGAAAGGCTAATAAATTTGCGGAAATCTGTGCTGCCGTCTTGCTGGCCGGTGAGCTTTCCATTGCCGCGGCGCTGGCTGCAGGCCATTTTTCTGCGGCGCATAAGAATCTTGGACGGAAGACACAATGATCCCAAACCCGATGTCTGACGAGCGGCAATGGCCGCTGTGGAAACGGCTGTACCAATACCAAAAAGAGCGATTCCCGCTGCTGGGGCATGGTGCGTTGGTCGCGGCTTTCAGCTTTTCAGCAGTCGCCTACTCCCGTATTTGCCGCGGTGTGGAAGGCTTCATACCCTGGCCCGTGTTTCTGGTCGGCATTTTTACCACGGTAACCCTTTTTCTGCTTGTGCGGATTTTTGATGAGCACAAGGATGCCGAGGACGACGCCCGCTTCCGCAGCCACTTGCCGGTACCGCGCGGACTGGTGTCTCTGCACGAACTGAAGTGGGTCGGTATCGGCACCGTAGCCGTTCAGGTTCTTTTAAATGCGTACTTTTTTCCCGAAATGCTTCTCCTGTATGGGGTGGTTTTAGCCTATCTTTGTCTGATGGGGAAGGAGTTTTTTATCCCCGAATGGTTAAAGAAACACCAGTTCTGGTATGTGACCTCACACATGTTCATCATCCCCCTGATTGATATTTATGCGAGTGGACTGGATTGGTTACTTGCAGGTGCCGAAGCACCGGCTGGACTGTTATTCTTCTTTGCCGTGTCTTACATGAACGGCATTGTGCTGGAAGTAGGGCGTAAAATCCGGGCACCGGATAACGAGGCGGAAGGTGTGCTCACCTATACACACCAACTGGGTACGGCAAGGGCGGTTTGGCTTTGGCTGGGCATCCTGTTGATAACCTGCGTGCTGGCGGTATTTGCGGCCGGTTATGCAGGATATGGTACCGTCGCTTTTGCCGTGCTGGGCGTGGTCTTCGTTGTATGCTCCTTGCCCGCGTGGTATTTCTTGCGTGGCTTTTCCCCAAAATCAGCAAAAGCGATCGAATATGCTTCGGCGTTGTGGACCATTGCCATGTATCTTTCCCTGGGGGGCATCCCCATGATACAGCACTTATGGAGGATGTATCTATGAAATTTCTGTCATCCCTATCCCTCTCCAGCCAATCCGGTTATCCCATCGGTGGCAAGGCGGCGCAACTGCAAAAGCTTGGTGAGATGGGTTTCGAGGTGCCCAAATGGGGCGTTATACCGGCTACCGAGTTGATCAATCGGCTGCCCTTTGGGTATGAGGAATTGCCGCCCACGGAATTGCTCGGTTATATTGAGCATGCTGACATCCCCGAAACCGTACTGGCAGTTATCGGAAGCTATTTTCAGGAAAGTATTTTTTTAGCGGTGCGCTCTTCTGCTATCGGGGAAGATGGGGAGAGCCATTCGTTTGCGGGCCAGTTTGAGTCGTACCTGTATGTACCCAAAGAGGAAGTGGACGTCTATATCAAAAAAGTATGGGCTTCCGCATTCAGTGACCGGGTACGAAGCTATTCCGAGCATCGGGGTACGGGGAGTGCACAGCCCATAGCGGTCATTATTCAGGCAATGGTTCCGGCGGAAGTCTCGGGCGTTGCCTTTGGCATCAATCCCCTTTCGGGAAACCGGCAGGAACAGGTGGTCAATGCGGTTTATGGCCTGGGTGAAGGGGTTGTTTCAGGAAAACTGGATGCGGATCAGTTTATCATCCGCGGTGCCGAGATCGAAAAGCGGATTGCCGAAAAGACGCATCGCTTTTCGATCGATTGGCAGACCGGGCGGGGAACCAGGTTAGAGACCGTAGACCGGGAGTTGCAGCGGATTCCGGCGTTGACCGACGAGCAGGTGAGAGCGGTTTGTGAATTGCTAAAAAAAGGAGAACGCCTGTATGGGGTACCCCTGGATATGGAATTTGCCTGGGTGGATGATACGTTGTACGTGTTGCAGGCACGGCCGGTTACCGGCCTTGAGGCCATGCCCGATACCTCGGGCGAATATACGCTGTGGGATAACAGTAACATCATTGAGTCTTATCCGGGGGTGACCACTCCGCTCACCTTTTCTTTTGTAAGCAAGTCGTACGCCGGTGCATACCGGCTGTTCTGTGCCTACCTGGGTGTGTCGAAAAAGGTCCTTGACCGGCATGGACATGTGTTTGCCAATACGCTTGGGCTGATCAAGGGACGTATTTATTATAACCTCAAAACGTGGTACCATATGTTGTCGCTGCTACCGGGGTATCGCATCAACGCGCGCTACATGGAGAAGATGATGGGCGTGAAAGCGCGGTTTGATCTTCCCGAAAGCGAACGGCAATCCAAATGGTCTGCCTGGGGAGCGATCTTTGGGATGGCATGCAAGATGGTGTGGCGCTTCCTCACCCTGCCGTTGGTGCGTAGGCGGTTTGTGCGGTTGCTGGACCGGACCATATCGGAATACAAACGGCTCGATCTGCAGGACAAAGATGCGCATCGGCTGATGCGGTTATACCTTGATTTTGAGCGGCGCCTGCTTAACGAGTGGAAGGCACCCCTGCTCAACGACTTTTTTGCAATGATCGCTTTTGGCACGTTAGAGAAACAGGTGAAAAAATGGACGGGCGACACCTACCCGAACCTGCACAACGACTTGCTTTGCGGCAGCGCAGACATCATTTCCACGCAACCCATCCATCGATGCCTGGCCATCGCGGGATCAATCGCACAAACCCGTGAGATACGGGACCTGTTTCTGCGGGAGGAACCACGGGCAATCTGGAACCAGCTGCAACGGCCTAACGAAAGTGCGCTAAGAGAGCTGAAAGGGCAGATGGACAGTTTTTTGGATGACTTTGGCGAGCGCTGTGTGGGCGAGTTGAAGTTGGAGACCGTGTCGTACACGCAGGATCCGGCCCGCTTCATCCGCCTGATCCAATCGTATGTGAAAGGGGGGATGACGGCAACTTCGCTGAACCGGGATGTAGAGGAGCGCCTGCGGAAGGACGCTGAAAACGTGATGACCGGTAAGCTGAAAGGAAAGCCGATGCACCGTTGGTTTTTCAACCGCCTGCTTAAAACTACACGGAGGCTGGTGAGTGCCCGCGAGAACCTGCGCTACGAACGTACGCGCGCATTTGGCGTGGTGCGGCAGCTGATGGTGCAGCTCGGAAAAAGGTTTCAGGAAGCGGGCATCGTGGACCGGGAAACCGACGTATTTTACCTGACGATGGACGAGTTGTTTGCCTACATTGAAGGCCGGTCGGTGACGGAAGACATGAAGTTCCTGATTGCGTTGCGTACGGCCGAATTTAAGGCGTTTAAACAGAGCGCCCCGCCACCGGAGCGATTTGCTACCTATGGGGTGGTACACCGGGAAAATACCTTCACGCCGGCGGTTGATCAGCCATTGCTGTCCGGCGATCTGCAAGGCGTTGGCTGTTGCCCTGGCAGGGTAAAGGCGCGGGTACGCGTCATCCTGGACCCGGAGGGGGCAGAACCGCTTGATGGCGACATCCTGGTAACAAGGAGTACAGATCCGGGGTGGACTACGCTTTTTCCTGCCGCGTCGGGTATCCTGGTGGAACGGGGAAGCCTGCTGAGCCACTCGGCCATCGTATCGCGTGAGATGGGGAAACCTTGTATTGTCGGCATCACGGGGCTGCTGAATGTGTTGCAAACAGGCGATTGGGTGGAGATGGACGGCAGTACGGGGCAGGTTAAATGGATTGAAGGGCATGGCAACAATTGATCGCAGAACGGATTTCAGTATTTTGCGGTATGCCAACTGTTGGGAAGATCCGTTGTTGCTGCTGAACGGGCTTGCCATCAAACCGGGCGACCGTATCTTATCGATCGGTTCGGCAGGCGATAACAGCTTTTCGTTGCTGACTGCCGATCCTGCACAGGTCGTGGCTGTTGATATCAGCAGGACCCAACTGGCACTGATTGCCTTGAAAAAGGCAGCGATCCAGCAGTTGGATTATCCGGATCTGCTCGGATTCCTGGGATTCCGCACCGCGGACAACCGCATGCATCTACTGAAATCATTGGAGGGGCATCTCTCTGCCCACGATTTCGCTTTTTGGAAGGCAAGGGAGAAACTCATCGAAGCGGGGATTGTGCATGCAGGTAAGTTTGAACGGTATTTCCAGCTTTTTAGCCGAAAGGTGCTCCCTTGGATCCATCGAAAATCGACTGTTGAACGGTTGCTTGCACCCAAGCCCGCTATCGAACAGGAAATTTTTTATAACCGTAGGTGGAATACGTGGCGCTGGCGATTGCTGTTTAAGCTGTTTTTCAGCCGTTTAGTGATGGGTCAGCTCGGCCGTGATCCGGAATTTATGCGGGAAGTGGATGTACATGTCGGAAAAACGATATTTGAGCAGGCTCAGGAACATCTCCGGTCGCCCTTGGCACAAAAGAATTTCATGTTACGTTACAACCTGACGGGCGATTTTGGTGAGCTGTTGCCGCATTACCTACTTCCTGAAAACTATGCAATTATCAGGCAGCGGATCGATCGGCTGATGCTTTGTGAAGGATATGCCGAACAGGCGATCCGGCGGTACGGTACGTTTCAGCGGATGAATCTTTCCAATATCTTTGAATACATGAACATGGATACGTTTACGTATACCGCAGCTGCACTGATTGCCGGACTAGCTCCCTGCGGGCGCATGGCGTATTGGAATCTTTTGGTGCCCCGGTATGTATCGCATTTGGCAAACATACCGTTGACCCGATTGGAGCAACTTTCTGAAACGTTGAAGGCGGCCGACCGTGGGTTTTATTACCGGGATTTTATCGTGGAGGAAAAAAATGACTGATTGGGCAATCCCTATGCTCGCCCTTTCGGGGGCATTCTGCGTACTTTTTGCTGTAGCGGAGATACTTTACCATATACGGGGCTCGAATGCGGAAACCACCCGGAAAGTGGTGCATATCGGTACGGGGCTTTTGGCCCTGCTTTTTCCCGTTGTGCTGAACAGTCATTGGCAGGTATTGCTGTTATGCGGTTCATTCGCCGTCTTGTTGTGGATCAGCATGCGGTATAAATTGCTGCCCTCCATCAATGGCATCCGGAGGAAATCATATGGAAGCTTAGGGTATCCCGTATCGGTGTACATCAGTTTTCTGGCCTATGAATACTTCGGTAAGCAGTATGCCTATTACTACCTGCCCATATTGGTATTGGCGATATGCGATCCGGTAGCGGCATACGTGGGGCGAAGGACCCGGTACAAACCGTACCGGGTGGGGCAGGGTATCAAAACGGTGGGAGGATCCCTCGCTTTTTTTGCGGCAGCCATTCTGGTGACTGCGGGCGTGTATCTGTATCTTCGCGATTTCCCGGGCATCGCAGCCTTTGGCGCGGTTGCATTGGCTGCGGGAGGACTGGCCACGTTGGCTGAAGCATTCAGCAGGAAGGGATTGGACAACATTACCATTCCGTTGGCTGTGCTATTGGGAATGGTTGCCGTAGAACAATTAATGATTCCGTTATGGAGCTGATGAAAACAATACCGGGTCAGGAAGACCGGCTGTTCGGAAAGGTGCCGGGCGAATTGTATCCGCCCAATAGCCTGCGTTTGCGTGAATCCGAAGATATCAATCCGGATACACTGGTGGCACGATACACGGTGTGCAAGACAACTAAACCCGTGGCACGTGCTGCATTATATCAGGGAAAGGAAATGCAGTGGGACGGCAAATCGGTGTGGATGGTCGGAAACTATGAATGCACAGACGATGAGCAAGTCGCCGGACTGTTGTTCGAACGGTTGTTTGCCGACGCAAAAGCTGGTGGAGCGGATTATTTGATTGGGCCCATGAATGGTTCGACATGGAATAATTACCGATTCAGTCTAGCCCAAGATTTCCCGAATTTCCTGCTGGAGCCTTATCATCACCTGTACTATGTAAACCAGTTTTACAGCGCTGGATTTGAAGAGGTGGCCAGGTATGTTTCCAACGTCGATACAGAACTGGCGTGCGACTGGCCGGAACTGCTGGAAAAAGAACGTGCATTTGCCCGCGAAGGGGTGCAAATACGGTCGTTGAATGTGGATCGATTGGAAGCTGAGCTGGACGGGCTGTATCCGTTTATCGATGTGGTATTCCGCGACAATCGGTTTTATATGCCCATATCGCGGGAGCATTTCAAAGCGAAGTACCTGGCAACTGCACCGCTGATCGATCGGGATTACGTGCTTGTTGCGGAAAACCCGTCAGGACATCCGGTTGGATTTGTATTCAGCTATGACGATAAATACAGCCAGCGGGGGCGGAGTTTGGTGATCAAGACTCTGGCAAGAGCGAAAGAAAAGCCGTATGCGGGACTGGGACATGTGCTGGCCAACCGCGTCATCCGGCTGGCACGCGCACGCGGCTATCGGTCGGTTGTGCATGCGTTCATCGTCGAACAGGGAGATGCAACGCGGGTATCCGGCAATTTTACCGGAAGACCTTACAAAAAGTACGTGCTGTTGGGAAAATATTTATAGCCCCTCCGATATGGATGCCAATATTGTACAGCTGTTTTACCAGGCAGCGGACCGCTATCCCACAAATACTGCCATCGTGGAAGGGTACCGCCGGTGTTCATACGAGGAATTACGCCGGCAGGTGGACGCCACTGCCCAGGCATTGCTGGATGCTGGGCTGCGCCGTGGCGATCGCGTACTGGTATTTGTGCCTATGGGAATTGCATTGTACCGCACGGTGCTGGCGCTCTTCCACATTGGTGCTACGGCTGTATTCGTAGACGAGTGGGTAAACCGCTCCCGGCTGGAACGGTGCTGCAGCCTGGCGGATTGCCGCGGATTCATCGGTGTGTTCAAAGCGCGTCTGTATGCCTGGTTCTCTCCGGCATTGCGAAAGGTGCCCATCCGGCGTGGGACGTCATTGCCGCGTCTACATGCCGATCGGCCGGTTCCGCCCACCACGGTTCCGCGGGAGGCTGTTGCCTTGATCACGTTCACCACGGGCAGTACCGGTACACCCAAAGCTGCCAAACGGACCCACGGCTTCCTGCATGAACAATTCCGGGCACTGACCGAAACGCTGTCTCCCCAGCCTGGGGAAGTGGATATGACGGTGCTGCCCATCGTGTTGTTGCTCAATTTGGGGGTGGGAGCCACTTCGGTGATTGTACCCTATAAACCGGGTAAAACCGGCAGCAGTAGCGTTCCAAAAATATGGAGGAAGCTTAACCATCAGTCCGTGAGCCGGATAACAGCTTCACCCTACTTTATCACGTTACTTGCTGATTTTGCCGTAAAGCGGAGAGAGGAGCTGCCTAACCTGGAAAGGATCGTAACCGGTGGCGCTCCCGTGTTTCCAGATGAAGCGCAACGGTACCGGCGTGCTTTTCCGGGTACGGCGGTCGAGGTGGTGTACGGATCGACCGAAGCAGAACCTATCAGTTCGGTTTCTGCGAAGGCATTGGTTACCGCTGGAACTCCGACAAGGGGGCTGCTGGTCGGCCGTATCTATGCAGGTGCCGAGGTACGGATCATTGACATCCACGACGGTGAAATTCATGGTCAGGATATTGCTGCCTTTGAACAGCTCCGGATGGCCGACGGCGAAATCGGTGAAATAGCAGTGGCAGGTGCCCATGTACTTACGGCCTATTTCAACAACGAAGAGGCATTGCGGCGCAACAAGATTTTCGTGGATGGAAAATGCTGGCACCGCACGGGCGACAGTGGCTACATCGGGCCGGATGGCCAGCTTTACCTCACCGGTCGCTGTGATACACTGATCCGATGGAATGGGAAACTGATTTCCCCCTTCATCTGTGAATATGGGATGCGTTCCATTCCCGGAGTCCGGTTTGGAACCTTGATCCAGGTAGCTAACGGCCTGATGGCTGTAGTGGAAACAGCACGCAACGCGAATCGCAAACAGATCGCCAAGGCACTGCGCCAGATTGGCTTGCCCGATGATTTCCATATCCATTGGATGCGGCAGATACCCCGAGACCCCCGGCACCATTCTAAAATCGATTACGATGCGCTGAGGCGTTTGCTGAGTCAGTTCAGCAGTTCGTCGAACAGAATCGATACATAATACATTCCCCCAACCGAAGGGTTGCCCCAACCGGTCGTGTATAACTTGCTGCCGATGTTGGTGCCGCCCAGTTTCACAATCGATTTAATGCTGGGAATTTTCTTGCTTACCTGGGCATCAAAGGTGGAGAATGCCGGAATCATGGACTGCCGGGCAACGTTGATGGCCGGGGTGCCGATGGTTCCATTCCACAGAAATGCTGTCTGATGGCGGAACGTGAGTCCGAAGCCCCATCCGGTCCGTTGGATATCCCGATTGGAAAGCCCTACATTGAAGCGATATTCGGGCGAATTGAACGACGTGACAAACGAGGGATCCCGTTCACGGATTTCGTCGTCGTTGAGCAATACATTCTGGGTCACATTTCCCGTAACTGTAAATCCGCGACCGATCAGGTAATCCAATCCAATGCCCCACCCGGAGTTTTTGACGGTTTGGGGGGCGTTCAACGGCATGCTGTATACGTTGCGGCGGGTGGGATCTGCCAAATCTGCCAACGATCCGTTCGGATCCTTTAGCTGTACCAGTACCGCGGCGCCCTCAAACGTAAGGAACCGATTGTAGTAGTAAAACAGATCCACGAACAGCCGGTTGTCGATGGCACTTTTGTAGCCCACTTCGTAGGTTTCTACCTTTTCCGGCTCCCACTCCTTGAAGGGATAGGGGGTGAGGTTACCGCTTTGAACATCCGACAGGGCATATACCGGATTATCGATCATGTTGTACCGTTCGCGGAACAGGGGTAATCCACCTACCAGCCGCGCCTGGGGAGTCAGCAGGTCGATGTATTGGTTTTGTGTGGTAGGAATACGGAATCCCCGTTGGAAGGATGCCCGGAAATTATGGTTTTCAGCAACCGTAAGCACACCGGAAACACGGGGACTGAACTGCCCCTTGAAGTTTTCATTTTTGTCGTAGCGCAGGGAGGCCGTAAGTTTGAATACATCGTTGAAGTTGCGTCCGGCCTGTACATAGGCGCCATATTCACGGATATTGAACTCCTCTCCGTTATCCTGCAGAGCAAACAGCGTTCCTTCCGAATTGAGGTCATAAACCCGGTAGTTAGCACCGGCGATCAATTCGATCACAGCCGGGTCTATCTGCCGCTTGAAATTGTACATCGCTTCGGCGTGGTACATATTGGAGCGATCAAGGAAATTGGCTCCGGAGGGGATGGCACGTGTTTTAATATCGGCGATCGTTGCGTCAAAGTCAGAACCACCCGGAAGGTACATGTCGTTTGCGGTCTCCAAAGCGGGGGCCATGGCGCTGCGCATCCATTCTTCACGATTCGCTCCGGCATAGCTATTGGCGGCTCCCCGGGCCGCCGCTATGGCGGCATCGTGGCCGGCGCCACCTTCCATAGCCTGTTGGTAGGCCATTAAAAATGCACCCGCGTATTGGGTATAGGCATTTTGAACAAACGCAGGCGCTCCGGCGCCGATTGCCGTTTGTAGATAGCGTTGGCCCATCAGGCTGCCTAATACACCCAATGCATGGGCATCGCCGGAATTCTCGCGGGTGGTATATCCCCTTACAAAGAAGTTATCGCCCCGTAATTCAGCCTTGTATTGCCCCATGGTGAAATTTTGGATGTTGTACCGGTCGGCCGCGGTATAGACCGTCGATCCTTTCCCCCAGTTGGCCTGGAGGATGGCCTCCACTTCATCGTTGATCCGGTAATGCAGGGAAGCATTCAGTTTAAGGCTCTTGGTCGGGTAATTGGTCAACTGTTGTTCGGAATAGCCCGGCGCGGGCTGGTAATACTGGGGCACCATGTTTTCGAAGATCGACAGTGTCTCACCGATCTGTGCCATTTGATCGGATCCCGCAATGAACTGTGGCAGCGTCTGGTTGCCGATCTGCGGAATCGGCGTTGTAAGAATAGCGCCCATAGCGGCCGAGCTGCCATCGGTTCCATCTCCCGGCATCCCATTGGCATACAGGATGTCGTAAAGATTGGCGCCAACCTCACCGTACCAATTTACGCCGTCATAGGTGGGGTTTCCCTGTACATTGCCCACATTGTCGTTCAGATCGGTTCCATTGGTCAAACTTTGATCGCGGTAGTCAGTTGCCTGCCAGTCGTCGGCTGTGAGGTAGGAAACATTCGCCTTGATGGCAAACCGGTCGTTAAAAGCCTTGGCAAACCGCACCGCTACATCATAAAACCCTGTATTTTGTTGAGTGCGGTTGGCAGCACTCATTACCCCTGTTTTGACATAAGCGCTCAGCCCCTGGTATACAAACGGCGATTTGCTGTTCATCAATAAGAGGCCGTTAATGGCATTGGGCCCGTACAATGCCGATGCGGCACCGGGAAGGAGTTCCACGCTTTCCACGTCCAGTTCTGACATGCCGACAACGTTGCCTACCGGAAAGTTGAGCCCCGGGGCCTGGTTGTCCATGCCGTCAACCAGTTGCACCAAACGGACGTTGCCATTGGAACCGAATCCCCGTGTATTTACAGACCGGAAGGTGAGCGACTGGGTACTCATTTCAACGCCTTTCAGGTTTTGCAAGGCATCGTAGAAGGTGGGCTGTGGACTCTCGCGGATGCCCAGTACATTCAGCTTTTCAATGGATACCGGCGATTTCATTACATTTTCCTCGATACGGGATGCTGAAACGACAACCTCAGATGTCATAATGGATTGTTCTTCCAAGGTGATGGTCAAGTTGTCTGTGGCTTGGGTTACCGTAACTTCCTGTGAGTTATGGCCTATGGAAGATACGATCAAGGTGAAGGGTGGAGTATCGTTGATACGCAACGTAAACCGACCCTCAGCATTGGTCGTGGTTCCGACTACCTTTCCCTTTACCTGGATGCTTACGCCAACCAGGGGAGTAGCAGCTGCATCGGTTACAAGTCCTGAAAGGGTTGTCTGGGCAAAAGCCTGGGAAAAGCTGAAGTGAAGCGCGAACAATCCTATAAACCATCCGATACGCCTCGAGGTAACTGGTCTTTCCATGTGGTAAAATTTATAATGGTAGTATACAAGAATACGGAATATTTTGCGAGATGCAAAATAGACAACACATATTTTTCTGAGGGATTTTAACACTTTTTAACAGAACAGCTTTTTAAACTTTTTGCGGTAAACCCATTCTTATAACTACAAAGGACGGATGCTATTTGTAGTATCCCACATAACGAAAGGAGCATATCATGAGAAATGTAGCATTTATTACCCTATTGATTTCAGCCATGGCATTCACGGCTTTGGGTCAGGAACACCGGGCGCCGCGTCAGCCTAAGAGCGCCGAAGAAATAGCCAAGATGCGTACCGATGAATTGACCGAAAGTCTCGGCTTGAGTAAAGAACAGCAAAAAGAGGTATATGCCCTAAACCTGGAAAGAGCAGAGAAAATGAAAGCAGCGCGCGAAGACCGGACGGCCAGAGGGGCAAAGATGCGTGAGGAAATGAAGGCCGACCGCGAGCGCCTGAATCAGATTCTTACGGAAGAGCAGCGCGAAATATTAAAGCAACAACAAGCCGACCGTGCCGAGAAATTCAAGGCCCGGCAGGAAGCTAAGAAAGACGGTAAGTTCAGGGGCAGCCGCAGCCGAAATAATTAAAAGGTTTAGGTTAATTGTTCTATAGTTTTTTGGTTAAGTTTGATGATGAGCGCCCACTCCGCCTCTTGGCGGATGGGCGTTTTTTCAGTATGTTTGCTCCGTACCAATACCATACCGCATGCAGCATATCAGCGTTGTCGGGTCGGGCACCATGGGAAACGGAATTGCCCACGCATTTGCTCAATATGGGTTTGATGTGGCCCTGATCGATACCCAACCATCGGCGTTGGAAAAGGCAATTGCGACGATAGGTAACAACCTGGACCGCCAAATCAAAAAAGAAATCTTATCGGAAGCCGATAAAACAGGTATATTGGCCCGAATTGCTACGTATACTGATCTTGCCAGGGGTGTGGGAAAAGCCGATTTGGTTGTAGAAGCCGCTACAGAGAACGAATCGATCAAACTGGGAATATTCGAAGAACTGGATCGGTTATGTCCGAAACACACGCTATTGGCCAGCAATACATCTTCCATTTCCATTACCAAAATTGCTTCGGTCACGCACCGGGCCGATCGGGTAATCGGTATGCACTTTATGAATCCGGTTCCGGTGATGAAATTGGTCGAGGTGATCAAAGGATACGCTACGTCTGTTGAGACAACGAATACCATTCTATCACTTTCGAAGCGATTGGATAAAGTACCGGTTGAAGTAAACGATTATCCCGGATTTGTCTCCAACCGCATCCTGATGCCGCTGATTAATGAAGCCATCTATGCATTATACGAAGGAGTAGCCGATGCCGAAGCCATAGATACGGTGATGAAACTGGGAATGGCCCATCCCATGGGACCGTTGCAGCTTGCCGATTTCATCGGTTTGGATGTGTGCCTATCGATTCTACGGGTGTTGCATACGGGATTCGGCAATCCCAAATATGCACCCTGCCCATTGCTGGTGAATATGGTCGCGGCAGGCAAACTGGGAAAGAAAACAGGAAGTGGGTTTTATACGTATTGATCCGGCTAAACTTTCCTTAAAAGAAATTATATTCCCCATACTTACTTCTCGCTCACCCCAACTGTATACCAAATTCACTTTTGACTCTGATTTAAGCCGGGTTTCATTCGGAGTTTGTTCGGAGTTTATTCGGAAGTTAACCGAATAAACTAAAAGTAAAATAGAATGAGTTATCATATTATGTTACAGTTAATAGTAGTTTTTGTATAGGTTTGGCTGGGGTTTAGGGAATGGCAGCAAAGGTCTGAGGAAGAAAAGTTGCATAAAACCACATTTTTACCTTAGTTTGCAACCATGAAAGTGCTCGATGGCCATGCAGCCAAAATCCCCCAGTTTGCCGACCTGATCATTCACGAAGATGACAATCTCATTGTGATCAATAAACCGCCGTTTCTGGCATCGCTGGATGAGCGCGAAGGGGGGG